>Ga0210039_1003214_pt1 | contig 12795 bp, 10 predicted proteins | sample CryGeyCG2114_250_3_FD_185460 | JGI IMG/M metagenome (GOLD analysis project Ga0210039, IMG submission 185460) | Groundwater microbial communities from aquifer - Crystal Geyser CG17_big_fil_post_rev_8/21/14_2.50 (SPAdes) (version 2) | ecosystem: Environmental > Aquatic > Deep subsurface >...
CCTATCGCTTGCCTGCGAACGTCCGCGCTGGCGCTGCATCGGCTGCGACCTCAGTACCGAAGCCTTGCAGGTCGCAGAGATCAATCGATCTCAGCTCGCTGCCGACAACGTCGTTCTGGTGCATGGCGATCTGCTGCAGCCGCTCAAGGGTCGTTGCTTCGAACTGATCGTCGCCAACCCGCCCTACGTTGCCGAAGGCGACCCGCACCTCGACCGCGGCGATCTGCGCCACGAACCTGCGATCGCATTGACACCGGGCGGCGACGGGCTTGATGTGCTTCGGCGGCTAGCCACCGAAGCGCCTGGCTTACTGCAAGCCGCAGGCTGGCTCGCGGTGGAACACGGCCATGATCAGGCGCAACAGGTTCGGGCGATGTTCGTAGCCGCCGGACTGCAGAATATCGCGTCGATCCGGGACCTCGGCGGTATCGAGCGGATCACGGCAGGCCAGAAGCCGGGGCCAGAAACGATGCAGCAAACAGAGGCTGAAGTGTCTCCGGTGTGTCCAGCGTAGATCGTTTATATCCGAAGCCTGGTGCAAAGAGCCGATCAGTGATCGTCGACGCCTGCTTTCAGCCGCCGAATGCGTTGACACAAACACCGATCAGACCGCCGGAAAAAACACCCAGTCCCAGCATCGCCAGACCGTTGACCGTCAGCACGGCACGAAAGTCGATCGGCGCCTGAATCGGAGCCGCGGTTTCGGGCTCGTCGAAATACATCAGTTTGACGATCCGCAGGTAATAGAACGCGCCGATCACTGCGGTCAACACCGCCAGAATTGAAAGCCACATGAAGCCGGCATCGATGGCCGCTGCAATCACTTGCCACTTGGCGAAGAAACCGACGAATACCGGAACCCCTGCCAGCGAGAACATGATCATCAGCATCATCAGCGCGTACCACGGACTGCGCCGGCCCAGTCCCTTGAAGTCATCGATATTCTCGGCTTCCACACCATCGCGCGACAGCAGGATCATCACGGCGAAGGCGCCGGACGACATCAGTGCATAGACGATGGTATAGAACATCGCGGCAGCATAGCCGGCGGCGGAGCCGGCCAGAATTCCCAGCAGAATAAAACCGACATGCGAGATTGTCGAGTACGCGAGCATGCGCTTGAAATTGCTCTGCGCGATTGCAACCACGTTACCCAACACCATGGATGCCGCCGCAATTACTGCGAGCATCATTTTCCAGTCTGCGTGCAATCCACCAAGACCGTCCGCGAGCAGGCGGATTGCCAACGCCAGGTATCCAAGCTTCGGCAACGAGGAGATCAGCAAGGTGACACCGGCCGGTGCACCCTGATAGACATCCGGCAACCACATATGGAAAGGTACCGCACCGAGCTTGAAGGAAATCCCGACAACTACGAAGGCCAGTCCGAATGACAACATCAGGCTGTCGCTGACGCCGCCACTGATCAGAGCTGTGGCGATCGTGCTCAGTTGCAGGCTACCGGTTGCACCATAGATCAGGCTGATGCCATAGAGAAGGATACCGGAGGCGAGCGAGCCCAGCACGAAGTATTTCATGCCCGCCTCGGAGCCCAGCTCCGAATCTCGGTCCAGCGCAACCAGCGAATAACTCGAAAGTGCCAGCAGTTCGAGGCCAAGGTACAGAGTCAGCATCGAGCCGGCGGAGATCATGATCATCACGCCAAGCAGCGCGAACAGACTGAGCGCGTAGAACTCACCCTTGAACAGGCCTGCCGACCGGAGAAAGTGCTTGGCGTAGACGAATGCCATCGCCAGGGTCAGGTACGCAAACAGCTTCAGCACATCGCTGAAGCGGTCGCGCACGAAGGTCTCGGCAAAGGCCGTTGCAACTTCACCCGGCGCCATCATCAAGCGCATGGTGACGATTGCAGCAAACACCAGGGTGAGAATGGCCAGAGTGTGCGTCAGACCGCGACGCTGCTCGGTAACGAACAGGTCTGCGATCAGGACCACGCAGGCCATCGTGGCGATCAGGATCTCCGGCAGCGCCAGATGTAATTCATTGAGACTCATCAGTTGATCTTCGTTGTCGTGATGTGGTCGACCAATGCGACCACGGAAGCATCCATCATCTCGATCAGCGGATACGGCCAGATGCCCAGGCCGAGTGTAAGCAGCGCGAGGATTGTCAGGGTGATCCACTCGCGCGCATTGAGATCGCTCAAAGCGGCGACAGTATCGTTGGCAATCTCACCATAGAACACACGCTTGACCAGCCACAGGCTGTAGGAAGCGCCGAGAATCAGAGTCATTGCTGCGAAGAAGGCAAACCAGAAATTGGCCTTGAAGGCAGCCAGGATCACCATGAATTCACCGACGAATCCGCTGGTGCCGGGCAAGCCCGAATTGGCCATGAAAAACAGCACGGCAAACATCGCGAACCACGGCATGGTGTTGGCAACGCCGCCATAGGCCGAAATATCCCGGCTGTGGACACGGTCGTAAAGCACACCAACGGCCAGGAACATCGCACCGGAAATGAAGCCGTGCGAAATCATCTGCACCATGGCACCGGATAGCCCCAGCACAGCTCCGTCCAGCGAGTCGGTATTGCGCAGAATCGCAAAGCTCAGGAACAGCCCCAGAGTGACAAAGCCCATATGCGAGATCGAGCTATAGGCAATCAGCTTCTTCATGTCCTTCTGGGCCAGCGCCACGAAGCCGATGTAGACGATCGCAACCAGCGACAGCCCGATCACCAGCCAATCGAGCGCTGCGGCACCGTCGGGTGCAATCGGCAGGGAAAACCGCACCAGTCCGTAGCCGCCGATCTTCAGCATCACGGCAGCAAGCACCACCGAACCGCCGGTCGGCGCCTCGACATGCGCATCCGGCAGCCAGGTGTGGACTGGCCACATCGGAATCTTGACTGCGAAGGCGATCAGAAAGGCCAGGAAGATCCAGATCTGGGCATTCAGCGACAGCGGCATCGCATGCCAGTCTGCCAAGGCGAAACTACCGGACTGCAGGTACAACCAGATCAGTCCGATCAGCATGAATACCGAGCCGAAGAAGGTGAACAGGAAGAATTTGACCGTGGCGACGATCCGGTTCGGTCCACCCCAGATGCCGATGATCAGGAACATCGGCACCAGCATGGCCTCGAAAAACACGTAGAACAGCATCGCGTCGAGAGCAGCGAACATGCCGGTCATCAAGCCCGACAGGATCAGGAACGCTCCCATGTACTGACCGGCACGATCTTTGATTCCCCAACCCGCGATCACGACCAGCACCGTGATCAGCGCGGTCAAAACGATAAGCGGCAGCGAAAGGCCATCGACTCCGAGATGGTAATGAATCGAAAATGCCTCGATCCAGACGGTCTTCTCGACGAACTGCATCACTGCAGTTGTCGAATCGAAACCGCTTACGGCGACCAGCGTCAGAGCCAGGGCCGCGATCGCGGCGGTCAGCGCGATCGTCCGGGCCAGTCCGGCGCGGGCCTCTGCCAGAAACAGCAGCGCGCCACCAACGAAGATCGGCAGCCAGATCACGAGACTCAGTAACGGCCAATGAATTGCATTCATGTCATCACCCCTTCAGCAGCACGAACGCAAACACCAGCGCGACCAGACCGACGATCATCGCGAAGGCGTAGTGATACAGAAAGCCGGTCTGAACCTGGCGCAGCCGTGCAGAAGCCGACGCGACCAGCCGGGCGGACCCATGCACGATCCAGCCATCGATCAACATGCGATCGCCACGGTCGGAAAGAAACGAGGCCAGCTTCAGTCCGCCTCCTGCAACCACATACTGGTAGAACTCATCGAAACCGTACTTCTTGTCCAGCACCGTCCACAGCCCATGGAACCGCGATTTCATTGCAGCAGCAATGCCCGGCTTGTACAGATAGACCCATGTCGCCAGGCCAACCCCGAGCATCGCCAGCCAGAATACCGGGGTGACGAAGCCGTGCAGCGCAAACGCTGCTGCACCGTGAAAATGTTCACTCAGAGGGATCAAGGGATCGGTGGCCGGGTTGACATGGATCGAGTCGGAAAGTGCCCCGCCGAACAACAACGGCTCGACTGTCAGATAGCCGATCGCCAACGACGGAATCGCCAGCAGAATCAGCGGCAGCGTCACCACCCACGGAGATTCTTGCGCGTGTGACAGTGTTTCGCGATCGGCCCGCGTATTGCCGTGGAAGGTCAGATACAGCATGCGGAAGGTGTAAAGCGCCGTAACCACGACCCCGGCATAAACGGCGAATACGGCGAAACCTGCGCCCGGCCGGTCGGCCAGCTTGACAGCCTCAATGATCAGATCCTTGGAGTAGAAACCCGAGGTGAAGGGGAAGCCGATCAAAGCCAGCGAGCCCACCCAGGCAGTTACGGCGGTGATCGGCATGATCTTCGCCAGCCCTCCCATCTCGCGCATGTCCTGCTTGTGATGCATCGCAATGATGACCGAACCCGCGCCGAGGAACAGCAAGGCCTTGAAGAAGGCATGGGTCATCAGGTGGAAGATCGCGATCGAGTAGGCCGAGGCACCAAGCGCGACGGTCATGTAGCCGAGCTGAGACAGGGTTGAATAAGCCACCACGCGCTTGATGTCATTTTGAACAATACCGACAAGGCCCATGAACAGCGCCGTGATCGAACCGATGATCAGGATGAAACTCAGCGCAGTTGCCGACATCTCGTACAGTGGCGATAGCCGTGCCACCATGAAAATTCCTGCAGTGACCATGGTCGCGGCATGAATCAATGCCGAAATCGGTGTCGGGCCCTCCATCGAATCCGGCAACCAGACATGCAGCGGCACCTGTGCCGATTTGCCCATTGCACCGATGAACAGACAGATGCAGATGAAGCTCATCACCGACCAGTCGACCCCGGGGAAGATGCTCAGCGTCTGCCCCGCAACATTCGGTGCCGCCGTGAACACCTCGGCATAATCAAGCGAGCCCATGTACATCAGGACGGCCGCAACCCCGAGCAGCAGGCCGAAGTCTCCGGCGCGATTGACCAGGAAGGCCTTGAGGTTGGCGCGAACTGCTGATTCCTTGCGAAACCAGAAACCGATCAACAGGTAAGACACCAGGCCGACGGCTTCCCAGCCAAAAAAAAGCTGCAGGAAGTTGTTGGCCATCACCAGCATCAACATGGCGAAAGTGAACAAGTTGATGTAAGCAAAAAAGCGCTGGTAACCGGGATCGTCCTTCATGTAACCCACGGTGTAGATGTGAACCATCAGCGAAACAAAGGTCACGACCACCATCATCAGCGCGGTGAGCGAGTCGATCAGGAAGCCAACCTCGAGCCGGAGGCCATCGAGCACGGCCCAGGTATAAACGGTGTAGTTCAGAATTTCCCACTCGGTGGTGAAGACCTGAATTGCCACCCATGCCGAAAGCCCGAACGAAGCCGCGACGGCAAGAATCGTGACCGTGTGGGCTCCGACACGCCCAATCGGGTTTCTCAGCAGCCCGGCAATCGCACTGCCGATCAGCGGCAGCAGCGGTATAAGCATCAGTATCGTTTTTATATTCACGCGTTACGAATCCGGTTTGATCTTCGACTCTTGCTAATTTTCGACCGCTCGCGCCGTTCATGCAAAATCGGGCGTTGCCCGATTCCAATGGCAGAGGCAAGGCGCATTATCCCTTCAATTCCTCGATGTCCTCGACGTTGATCGTATTCCGGTTGCGGAACAGCACGACCAGGATCGCCAGGCCGATTGCGGCCTCGGCGGCGGCCACGGTCAGGATGAAGAACACGAACACCTGGCCGTCGAGATTGTCGAGAAATCGCGAAAACGCGACAAAATTCATGTTGACCGCCAACAGCATCAGCTCGATCGACATCAACAGGATGATGATGTTCTTCCGGTTCAGGAAGATTCCGGCCACGCCGATCGAAAACAGCAGCGCGCCGAGGGTCAGGAAATGAGCGAGTGTCAGCATGATCAGTCCTTTTCGGCGTTCATTGAAACCATGCGAACGCGCTCCTCGCGACGAATCTGCGCCTGCTGCGAAGGATTCTGGTGGCGCGTGCCCGGTCGACGACGATGGGTCAGCATGATCGCTGCCACGATCGCGACCAGCAGGATGAAGCCTGCGATCTCGAATGGATAAATGTAGCGGGTAAACAGCCATTCACCGAGCGCACGGGTGTTGCTTCCCTCGACAAGCGGCGCGGCGGCAAGCAGCTCGCTGTTGAGACCGCGAACCCAGATCAGAATGAATAGCTGGGCAGCCATGGCCAGCGCAATCAGTACGCCAAGCGGCAGGTAGCTGGCAAAGCCGGCCTTGAGCGTTTCCAGATTGATATCGAGCATCATCACCACGAACAGAAACAGAACCATGACAGCGCCAACGTAGACCAGCACCATCGTGATTGCGAGGAACTCCGCCCCGAGCAGCAGCCAGATGCAAGCACTGGTGAAGAACGCCAGCACCAGGAACAGCACCGAGTAAACGGGGTTGCGCGATGTAATGACTCCCAGCGCCGCGAGAGTCGCGACAGCACTGAAAAGATAAAATACGATTTCAATGATCGGCATGAGCTTTGAATTCCTGTTGCGGCGCCCGTCTCAGCGGTAGGGCGCGTCCTTGGCACGGGCCGCGGCAATCTGATCCTCGAAACGATCACCGATCGCCAGCAGCTTTTCCTTGCCGACGATGCTTTCCTCGTGAGTTTCAAAGTGATATTCGGTGAAATCGGTCTCGACGATAGAATCTACCGGGCAGGATTCCTCGCAGAAACCGCAGTAAATGCATTTGAACATATCGATTTCGTAGCGCGTAGTACGACGCGTACCATCTTCGCGCTGAGTTGAATCGATCGTGATCGCCAGGGCCGGGCAGACCGCCTCGCAAAGTTTGCAGGCAATACAGCGCTCCTCGCCATTCGGGTAGCGTCTGAGTGCATGCAGTCCGCGGTAACGCGGCGACTTCGGTGCTGCCTCTTCCGGGTAGCTGAGTGTGAATTTAGGCTGACGCATGTGGCGCATGGTCACAGCCATGCCCTTGAACAATTCCAGCAGCAGCAAGGATTCCAGATATTGACGAAGTGCTTTCATCATGAAGCTCCGTACATCCCGTTGACGCGCATCAGGCCGGCGACCAGGATCCAGACGATCGTGATCGGAATGAATACTTTCCAGCCCAGCCGCATGATCTGGTCGTAGCGATACCGCGGGAAAGTAGCGCGGAACCACAGGAACAGGAACATGAAGCCGAAGGTCTTGAGCAGGAACCAGTGCGGCCCAGGCTCGCCAACCACCGGAATGCCCGCGACCGGGCTCATCCAGCCGCCCATGAACAACAGCGCAGCGAGTGCCGAAATCAGGATCATGTTGGCATATTCGGCAAGGAAAAACAGCGAGAACGCAGCGCCCGAATAGTCGACGTGGAAGCCGGCCACGATCTCGCTCTCACCCTCGGCCACGTCGAACGGCGCGCGATTGGTCTCGGCCACGCCGGAGATGAAATAGATCACGAACAGCGGAAACAGCGGCAGCCAGAACCAGTTGAAAACGTTACCCGACTGTGCGTTGACGATTTCGCTCAGATTAAGACTGCCTGAAAGAATGATCACACCAACCAGGGCAAACCCCATTGCGATCTCGTAGCTGATGATCTGCGCCGCGGAGCGCATTGCGCCGAGAAACGCATATTTGGAATTCGAAGCCCAGCCCCCGACGATCACGCCATAGACGCCGAGCGAAGTCATGGCCAGAATGAACAACAGCCCGGCATCAATGTCGGCCAGTACGAGCCAATCCGAGAATGGCACCACGGCCCATGCTGTGAATGCAGGAATCAGGGTCAGCATTGGCGCGAGAATGAACAGGAACTTGTTCGAGTTGGTCGGAATGATGATCTCTTTCAAGAGCAGCTTGAACACGTCGGCGAAAGGCTGGAAGAGGCCTTTCGGCCCGACCCGGTTGGGCCCCACGCGCGCTTGCATGAAGCCGATCACCTTGCGCTCGGCGTAGGTGTAATAGGCCACGGCGATGGTCAGCGGCATCACGATCGCAATGATCTTCGCCATGGTCCAGGCCAGTACCGTCAGTTGTTCGATCATCACGCGCGCTCCACTTCAACCGGCCCCCAGGCCGAGCCCATGCGACTTGACAGACAGGTTGCCGAGGCCATCCACAGCGCTCCGGCCGGCACTGCCGGATCGAGTTGCAGATCGGCGTCCACGGCTGCATCGCCCTGGCGAACCCGGACCCGGGCAGCACCCTCGACGCCAAGCTCACCCGCCGTCGCCGGGTTCATGGAAACATGAGCGTTCTCGGCATGGTGACTGCGCTGCAGCGCCGGTGCGCGACGAACCAGCGAGTCACCGCTGAACATCGGCACCGGACCGATGCGCCAGAGCCCGTCGCCAGCGGTCGGATCGAATGCCGAACCCGCCGGAGCGGACGGACTGGCAACAGCAGCCTCAAGCGCATCGGAGAGATCCTCAAGACCGGCAAAATCGAAATCGTCAAGTTTCAGCACCTCACCGAGCATGCGGAGGATTTTCCAGCCCGGACGGGCCTCGCCCGGCGGCTTGCCGATTGCCTGCAGATTCTGGCGCAAGCCATCAAGATTGACATAGCTGCCGTCGGTTTCAGGCACCGGTGCAAGCGGCAACAACACGTCAGCGACTTCGAGCAGATCAGTGCCGGCAAAGCTCGCAAGCGCAACCACGCTATCGGCCCCTTCCAGCGCGCGCCTCGCTACCTGTGGGTCAGCAACGTCGAAACCGGGTTCAATATCGTGCAACACGAAGGCGCGCAGACCCGCCCGGAACTGGCCCGATGCGCTCAGTCCACGATTCGCTGGCACCATCCCTGCCCGGGCCGCACCCTCGCTGTTGGCCGCTGCCGGCAGCACGATCAGCGCCACCTGCAGCGTTCTGCAAATGGTTTCTGCAAGCGCCCGAAGCAGGCTGGCATCAGGATGCTGCAGCGCCTGGTCACCCAGCAGCACAAACCCGTCGTCCGCCTCCGCCAGCACGCGAGCAATATTCCGCGCCGAATCACTGCACTCGATCCCGGTCACGAAACGTCCCAGGGCATCGTCCGGCGGCGACTGATCCTTCAATTCATATGCTGCCCGGGCGACAGCGCCAAGCTCGGCCAGCATGTGCTGCGGTGCGGCAATGATTCGCTGGTCGAAATCGAACGGAAACGTCCAGGCCACCGGATTGAGATCCATGATTCTGGCCGCCTTACCGCGCCAGGCGCTGCGAACGCGATGGTTCAGGATCGGCTGGTCATGGCGCAGATGGCTGCCGACAAGAAAGATTGCATCGGCGTTCGAAAGATCTTTGCTGGGACGGTCCAGTCGCGCGCTACCCAATCTGGCATCGCGCGCATCGACGATCCGCAGTCGATGGTCGCGATGCGGCGTGCCCAGCCCGTCGGCCAGCCGGGTCAGCAGCAGATGTTCCTCGCTTGTCGCACGCGGTGACGCCAGCACGCCAATCTGATCGGCACCATGTGCGTCGATTGCTTTGCGCAGCAATTCAGCTGATCGCTGTAGTGCCGTGCTCCAGTCGCATTCCTGCCATTTCCCGTTACGCTTGATCCGCGGTACAGTCACACGATCATCAGCTTGCAAGCCGAAATGGCTGTAGCGGTCCCGATCGGACAACCAGCACTGGTTGACGCTTTCGTTGTCGCGCGGCACGGCGCGCATGATTCGCCCACCACGCACGTGGTAATGCAGGTTCGAGCCGACACAGTCATGGCTTCCCAGCCCGACGCGAGCCGTCATCTCCCAGGCACGCGCCGAGAACCGGAATGGCTTGTTGGTCAGGGCCCCGACCGGGCAAAGATCGATGATGTTGCCCGAAAGCTCGGAATCGATATTGCGCTCGATGAAGGTCGAAATCTCGGTATTCTCGCCACGACCGATGCGGCCGATCTCGGCGGTTCCGGCAATCTCCTCGAGAAATCGCACGCATCGGGTGCAATGAATGCAGCGCGTCATGTCGGTGGAAATCAGCGGACCGAGATTCTTGTCCTTGACGACACGCTTGCGCTCGGTGAAGCGTGAAATCGAGCGACCGTAGCCCATTGCCAGGTCCTGCAGCTCGCATTCGCCGCCCTGATCACAGATCGGGCAATCCAGTGGATGGTTGATGAGCAGGAACTCCATCACGCCACGCTGCGCATCGCGCGCGCGCTTCGATCGCGTGAACACCTTCATTCCCGGTGCCACGGGTGTGGCGCAAGCCGGCAACGGCTTCGGTGCCTTTTCGACATCAACCAGGCACATCCGGCAATTGGCCGCAATCGACAGCTTATGGTGGTAACAGAACCTCGGAATCTCGATATTCGCCCGATCCGTGGCCTGAATGACCATCTCACCCTTGCGCGCCTCGATCTCGCGACCATCAACCTCGATGGTAAGCAGATCCGTGTCCTGTTTCTCGACTGTTGCCATGTCCTGTTCCAGTTCCGTCAACCGCGCTCGGTGGCGTATTCAAAAACCTTATTTTCCACAGATGAACGCGTATGAATACAGATGGAAGTCAAAAAACCTGTCGTATCCTGGCGTTCTGGAATTTTCAAATGCTTCTAATGTTCTATCCATGTTCATCTGTGGACTCTGGAAAACCGCTGTTCCGAGGCCAACCCGTCTAGTCAAGCCGCCGCGCCTAGTTTCTCGTCGACGATCGAGCGGCCATGTTCGACGTAGTATTCAAATTCGTGCCGGAAATGGCGCAGGAAACCCTGCACCGGCCACGCCGCTGCCTCACCGAAGGCGCAGATCGTGTGACCCTCGATCTGTCCCGCGGCTGATGCCAGCAAGTCGATATCTTCCGGCCGGCCCTGGCCTTCGCTGATGCGCCTGAGCACGCGGTACATCCAGCCGGTACCCTCTCGGCAAGGCGTGCACTGCCCACAGGACTCAGCGTAGTAAAAGCGCGCGATCCGGGTGCAGGCACGCACCATGCAGGTGGTCTCATCCATGACGATGACCGCGCCCGAACCCAGGCCGGAACCGGCTTTCTGCAGCGCGTCATAATCCATGGTGATGTCCATCATGATCTCGGCTGGCAATACCGGCATCGAAGACCCGCCAGGTATCACGCCCTTCAGCGCGTTGCCATCGCGCATGCCGCCGGCCAAATCCAGCAGCTTGGCAAACGGCGTACCCAATGGAATCTCGAAATTGCCAGGTTTGTTGACATGACCGGAAACCGAGAAGATCTTCGGCCCGCCATTGTTCGGCTTTCCGATTTCCAGGAACCATTCGGCCCCGTTGCGGATGATGGCCGGTACCGAAGCCAGGGTTTCGGTATTGTTGATCGTCGTCGGCTTGCCGTACAGGCCGAAGTTGGCCGGGAATGGCGGTTTGAATCGTGGCATCCCCTTCTTGCCCTCCAGCGACTCCATCAATGCTGTTTCCTCGCCACAGATATAAGCACCGGCACCCAGTACCCCGTACAGGTCGACATCGACTCCGGCACCCTTGATGTCCTTGCCCAGGTACCCTGCCTCGTAAGCTTGCTTCAGCGCTTCCTCGAAACGCTTGAACGGTTCATGATGAAATTCACCCCGGAGATAGTTATAGCCAACCGTAGCGCCCATCGCGTAACAACCGATCGCCATGCCCTCGATCACCGCATGCGGGTTGAAGCGCAGGATGTCGCGGTCATGGCATGTGCCGGGTTCCGACTCGTCCGAATTGCAAAGCAGGTACTTCTGCACCGGCGCCGAACGCGGCATGAACGACCATTTCAGTCCGGTTGGAAAGCCTGCGCCGCCGCGGCCACGCAAGGCAGATTTCTTGACTTCCTCAATGAGGTCTTCCTGTGGCGTCTTCTCGGCCAGGATCTTTTCCCACGCCTTGTATCCGCCGTGACGGCGATATGCCTCGAGCGTCCAGCACTCGGGCTCGTCGAGATGCGTGAAACAGACGTTATATTCAGCCATTGGAAGCGCCTCCAGACTCGATCGATATCGGAGAAAATCCGGGATTCCTGACTCCGATGCCGCCATTGAACCGTGCCTCGGAACGCGGGACCGGGGACTCGAGAGCTGCACGTAATGAGGAGCCTTCATCACGATCGTATTGCAAGCGATCATGCAATAGTTTCGAGTCCCGAGTCCCCACTCCAGAAACAGCGCTTGTCAAACATCGACCGTAATCACTGCATGTTGTTACGACAGACAGCCTCATTTCAACCCTTCCAGGATTTCGTCGATCTTTTCTTCGGTCAGCTTTTCATGATAGTGGCCGTTGACGATCATCATTGGTGCGCCAGTACAGGCGGCAACGCACTCTTCTTCGACCTTGAGAAAGATCCGTCCATCGGCAGTGGTCTGCCCCAGTTTTATACCGAGCTTGTCTTCGACGTAGCTCACGACCTTGTCGGCACCACAGAGCATGCAGGAGATGTTGGTGCAGATCGAAATCGAATTGCGTCCAACCGGCTCGGTTTCCAGCATCGAGTAGAAGCTGGCAACCTCATAGACCCATACTGGCGGCAGCTGTAAATAGTCGGAGACTGCATCCATCAACTCGCTGGTCAGAAAACCGTCGTTCTGCTGCTGTGCCGCAGTCAGTGCCTGGATCAGCGCCGATCGCCTGCCCTCGTCGTCTTCAGGAAACTTGGCTTTCCATTGCTCGATCGTCGCGCGGGTCGCCTCGCTGAGCAACTGCGCCTTGCCTGAAGCCGGTGATTGATGTACTTGCATGAAAAAGTCCTGTCGCTTTCTTTCTTTCGCTTGCTATTTTTCAGTTCTTGATCTTTGAATCGTTATCGGTCGACCTCGCCGAACACGATGTCCATTGTGCCAATGACGGCCACGACATCCGACAACATATGCCCTTCGG
>Ga0210039_1003215_pt1 | contig 12792 bp, 11 predicted proteins | sample CryGeyCG2114_250_3_FD_185460 | JGI IMG/M metagenome (GOLD analysis project Ga0210039, IMG submission 185460) | Groundwater microbial communities from aquifer - Crystal Geyser CG17_big_fil_post_rev_8/21/14_2.50 (SPAdes) (version 2) | ecosystem: Environmental > Aquatic > Deep subsurface >...
GGTTGTCCGCTAAAGTTTTTACTTTTGTTCATATATCGAGTTTTGTGGTAAAAACAAGATATAAAATAAGCGGGAAATCCAACTAAGGAAATCCCGCTTTTAAAAATGTTTTATCGGACACTACTGATAATTTATAAAGAATTAATTTATTCCATAAGGTTTTAAATTGCTCCCTACGTAAACTTGATTTATAAAGGAATTATAACGGGGCATATTCACAGGAGCTGACATTTGAATTTGCCATCGATGGGCATTAATTTCAGTTCTTGCTTTTGCTCCATCTGGACCAAACCTAGTACGCCAAATAGGATAATTGCCATAAAAATCAATTACATGAATCAATTCATGACCAACGGTTGATCCTAATTGCATCCAAGATTTAAATGTTTTATGAGCAATTTTAATAGGATAAACTTCTCCTAAGCTACCGTCTTGATAAAATCCAGCAGAGGCTTGACCAAAAGCATTTGTATTTCCTATCTGTTCTACTATTTCAAATTTAGGTTTTTTTGCCTTGTTAAATAGGTCAGACAATGCCTTAGTAACTTTTTCTATTGACTTCATTTCAATAGGTGCAGGATCATCAGGATTTGAGATACCTCCATTTTTCTTGGTTCTAGATTAATTATCTTGACATAAATATCTATAAAACTTCCAATTTTCAAACTCTTTTATCTTTATATCAGTATTTTTTATAACTTTTAGGAATGTTAGAGGAGCCAATAAAAATTTCTATTGAGTTTTGTATTAGCAATTTTGCAGAAATTTCTTCGTTGGTAATATCCTTATTTCCAATATATGTTTCAATTACTTCAGTGTCATTTAAATTATTCAATAATCTTATGGTTTCATGATATTCTACTCCAGCACACCAAACTAAAAATAAAAATACTAAAAGATGATAGGCGTTTTTAAATACTATAGCCCTAACGGCTTTGTTAATAATAACGCTATAGCTCTTTTAAAATAATTATTGGTTCAAAAGTAATATTTTTACAATGAAAATACATTTCGTTTATTATACTTAGATTTGTTTCATAGTTCATATACCCTTCTTTTTTTACTTCCAAAATAGATTCACAAATGTTTGTAGGTTTAAAAATTGGCATTAGAAACCATTTATATTCTATCACTTCTTTAAAAATAAAAATGCCCTCACCGTTGGTAAATTGTTCGTCTAAAACAACCATATTTTTTTCTTCATAACCAAAATCTGAATTTTTAATATTTATGTCCATTAAACGATAAACAACCACATCTTTGATAGGTAGACCATTTGTGTCGCTAACTTTTCCGGAAATATATGGTTGTATTACAAATTTTTTTGGTAAAACATATATAAATAACAACCAAATTAAAAGAATAAATAAAATTATTAATAAAACTTTTTTTAATACATTTTTATAACTTTTCATAGTTTAAAGACCAAAAATATGTTTGATTATATTGTTATGATTAACTAGGCTTCCATCTCTATAATAATGTCCTGTGTAATTGACATTATTTATTATAGTAGAGCCATACTTTTCATTATATTGTAAAGGACTACCCTTAAATGGATTAGTGGGATACTTCCCATTAAGAACTCTACTCAAATCTGTATTGTTGCGTTGATAGTAATTATTTACTACCCTCACATGATTTCCAGTCAATGTAAGCTGACCACCTAAAATTACAGGATCATAAAGATTAAGTTCTACAATTGGTATTTTCAATGAGTTTGAAATTCTAACCGCTGCAACTGCACCTCGGCTATATCCAAAAATTTTAATCATTTTCCCATCATTGTATTCATTTAATATATGATCTATAATTTCAGAATCTCCCTCCCCTGCAGTACTGGTAAACATTGTTCCACCCCGTCTTTTTATATATCTATTTAAATCAGCATTTCCTTCAGTACCCTCTGGTCCTGCACCGAATATCCCAGTTATTGAATATTTAGATTTCTGAATTTCAATAGCAATTGAATGCAACGCATGATTCAAAGCACTCACCGTAAGCCCCGTTGCAAATCCCTCAACAAAATTACCTCCGGTTAATTCAGCAATGGCACCCCCGGTAAAAGCACCCATTGCCATTTGTGCTACTGGTCCGCCAGTCACTGTGAAAGAAGCAATTCCCGAACTTGCAGCACCTATGGCCGCGCCTTGTAAGAAATTATTAATATATTATTATAATTAGCAATTCAAATAGAAATTTAAATTCTATCTATGAATATGTACTTAAAAAAACTCAATTCCATTATCAATTATTACTCTTTCTTGTGAGATTTTAAAAGACTTATTACTTAGTAAAATTCATTTTCTGTAAAAATAATATTCAGCACTTCATCTTTTGTAAAAAGTTGTGTGAAAATAGTATCTCCCGTGATATTTTTTATAAATAATGGGAATCTATCTATGATAGTTACATTCCATAAAAAATAATAACCTTCAAATTCAATTAAATCCCATTCAAAACTTGAGCCATTAGATAAATCATAACCACTTTTTTCATCAATAAATTTAATGAGAGTTTTATTGCGTTTTGTATTTACCATAAATTCTTTTCCAATAAAATAGTCTTTATTTATTAAAAAAGCGTTGGTGGTTTTTTCTTTTAACTCTTTAAATTGATATTTAATATTACCACTATAAAGTTTTAGTGAATCCTTAAAATATTCAAGACTTAATTTATCTATTTCGGTTTCAAATTTATTGTGCTTCAATTTGCCAAGGTAATTAGGTTTAAATTGTGGTGCGTCAAAATGTAAATAAAAAAGAGAATCATTTTTTAAATGAAGGATGAATAAAGAAGTTTCTTGAGAATAATCACCGGTCACAGAAATATTATAGTTTGAAATGAATACTTGCTCTTTAGGCTTAGAACAAGATTGAAATATAAATACTAGAAGTAAAACCTTAAAAATTATATGTTTCATTTGCTATTTTTTTAATTTTTAAATTGACCAGAAAGAATAAACTATGAGTATCAAATGGTATGTAAGGCAAATTAATGGAAAAATAAATGAATTAGTCCAACCCCCAAACATAACGATACAAATCTCTATACTGTGTTTGATTGGGTATTGACATTCTTAAAACTACCCCTGAACCTTTAAACTCTACCATATTTTTTACTTTTAGGTTTGAATAACTTTCTTTTGTTCCTTGAAAAATAATTTTATTTACATAGTTAATTTCTCTTGCTAAAAAATCGACAAAAAAGGAAACCTCTTTTCCATTACACAAGGTGAAAGTGCCTTTTAAATGGTAAGGAGTTGTCGTATATGAACCAAATGAATTATCTCTAGGATATTCTTTAAAATTAAAATCAATTTCTTCTATCTGAGTAAGATCTAAATTTCTATAATCCCCATCACTATATAATCCAAGTTCCAAATTTTTTTCTCTCATCATCTCTACTACTGATTCAATTTTTTTAATCATTTGACGAGAAGCCACTTTTTCTGCTACATCATGCAAACCATGATTTAAAGCACTAACCGTAAGTCCTGTCGCAAAACCTTCCACAAAATTGCCGCCGGTTATTTCAGCAATAGCACCACCGGTAAAGGCGCTCATTGCCATTTGTGCGACAGGACCACCACCAGTAGTGAAAGATGCAATTCCAGAGCTTGCAGCACCTATGGCCGCGCCTTGTAAGAAACTGCCACCTTGTGCAGCTGCAAGTCCCCCTTGAAATAACCCATGGGCACCCGCCTGTGCCAAAGGTTGCCAAGCACTATTTGCCAAAACAGCTCCCGTTCCGGTAAAAGCACTGCCTATACCTGCACTAATAGCACCTGATATGGCGCCTATGGCAGTTCCGGTAAATATATCCCCAATACCAAATCATCGAGCTTAACCAAACTAAAAGCCGTGAAACTCAAATTGATTTTTTTCGTTATTTAATTCAATAGTATATTCAATTTTTTTTAAATCTCTAAAATTATATTGCTTATAATATATATTAACATTCATATTATGTATAATTAAAAAGTGAATATTTTTATTAGGAGGTAACCTTAGAGCTTCCTTTTTATTTTTATAATACAATATTTTGCCTTTAGGAGTATAGGTGGTATCTTTCTCCATTTGTTCTATACTATTAATTTCAAAAGCCTCATTTCCACTTGAATTAATAGTAAAGTTATAATCATCAATAGCAATTTCTTTATTTGAAGTATTCTTTAATATTAAGGTGCTTACTATATCAAAATTATTTTTTGGAAGATGTCTTAGATAAACATTTCTTATTTTAATGCTAATAATATTTTTATTATAAGAGTTTTTATTAACTTCTGTATATTTGTAATGAACAGGACTTGGAGGAACTAAACATCCATTCAACACAAAAATAATAAGTGCTAAAACAAATAAATTTTTCATGTTTTTCTATTTTTTAAAAACCATATTTATAAAGTAATCGGTCTGCTTCATATTCATTTGCTCCTGGCGTTTGATAAGGATTACCCCTAAAAAATAGCTGCTCAAACAGCCCTCTTCCCTGAAAGTTGCCCCAGCCTTGCATATGGTTCTGAATAATATGCCCATATTCGTGACCAAATGTTTCAGAATCAGTATCTCTAAAAGTAGCGACAGTATTGCCCCATGTAACCTCTCTTTTATAACCTTGTGACCAAAGAGGTTGTAATACTTGGTATAAACCGCCTTTTCTCCAAGCAACATCACTTGTTGAAAGACCAAATGCACTTGCCATATTATTAGCATACTTCAATTGGTCGTCAGAGGGATTATATGTAGCACCAAAAGTAGCTATTAATCCTATAGTTTGTGAAGCTCCTCCTATTGCGCCATTTATCATGCCATTTTTGATTCCTTTACCAATATTACTTCCATCAATGGCAGCACCAACTCCTCCCGAAAAAGCTCCTCTTATTCCACCTCTTGAAGTATTAAAACCAATTTCTCCCATAGCATTTTTAAGGTATCCCCCTTCTACTCCCTTCCATTTAGGTAGATTTCCACCAACAATCCCTCCTGCTATGGCACCACCAACTGTTCCAACAGATATCCGATTACCTACAGCTAGACTTGTCCCTACTTGTGAAGCTGTTTCTGATAAAATATTAAACGAGGTACTCTGCCAAAAAGCTCCTGATCCTCCATTTGCTATGGCTGAAGCACTAAGTCCTGCGGCACCTGAACTTAAACCAGCAGATATTGCTCCTGATATTGCTCCTGTTAAAATAGAACTTCCGAACGCTTCAATATTCCAATTTCCTGTTGCTAATGCAGGTAAAGAATAAGTAACAGCAGCAGTAGCAGCCCCAATTACTGCCCCAATTAAAATTGCAGATATAAGCTCCTCCCCATTAGGATCCACAAACATAATAGGGTTGTTACCCATCGCTGCAAAGGGTGACATTATATGATACCTTTCTGCTTGTGGATCTACATTAAACCACCTGCCCAATTCAGCATCATAATTGCGTGCCCCAAAGTCCATCCAGCCTATGCTGTTTTCTTCCTGCAACTCTTTACCACCAAAGCCATACTTGAACATACTGCCCAACGGGAACTCCACATTATTGTAACCCTGGTGCTGTAAGCCAAATGGGTAATAGTTTCGTTCTTTTACTATTTCCCCGCCCAGGTCAATACTTCCGCTACCGTCTAGATCGGTATAAGAAATACGCACATTGCCAAGATGGTCTGTAAAATTATGAACATACTGGTTGGTCTCTGTTCCATTAGTGGCTACCGTGTGAACCACATACCCTTCCGGCTGTCCAAAAAATAGCAACTCTCCATTTTCATACTGGAAACCATGTAGATAATCTGTAGTGACTGTCTGACTATTGGTGATGAAACGTTTTTGTAATTTAACGCCGCTTGCGGTATAATCGTATTCAATACTGTTGCCATTTGTAAAAACCACCCGTTCCGGGAGGCTGAGGTAATTGTATTCAATAAGGTCAACCCCTTTCGACGAGTCTGAAATCATATTGCCGTTTACATCATAACCATAACTCCTTACCACCGGCATCATTTGTCCGTTAATGGTTTGTGTGCCGTTTATGCTATGCACTTTATTGCCTTCATATTGGTACTGAAAATTATGAAAACCGTTTTGAAGGTTCCGGTGTAATGCGGTAATATTTCCGCCTTTGTCATAGGTTACCTGATTGAGGTGGTAATCACTTTGTGAAAAGGAGGCTTTTTTTAACCGGTTGAAGGAGTCATAGCTATATTTATAGTCCCTTTTCACCAGGTCACTCGCAGATTGCCACGTTACTTGAGCAACATTACCATAATACATTGGCTTAAAATCCGGGGATATAGTTAACCCCCCCTGTCCTTCAATCACATCATAATTTAACTTATAGGCAAATACATCATCCCCCAGATTTCCCGGTTCATTGACATGGGTCACCATACCCCTTGCATTGTACTTATAATCAATTTTTTGCAATGCATTGTCTTTGTAGTGGGATACATATTGCTTTCACAGGTTAAGTTTTGAGATTGTATCCAGATATAACTCCTGTTAGAATTAAATGTTAATACATTTTGTTCCTCACATTTTCCTGTTTCTATCCAATCTCCTAATAAAAGGTTGAAATTCTGGTCATCGTCTGAACTACAAGATGCAAAGAATGCAGTTATAATTATTACAGAAATGAGTTTTATTTTTGTGTAAATTTTCATTTTTTTCTTTTTAAATTTTTATCTAAAATTGCAATGCCAGTGAAAAGCCATTGACTGTATATACCAATTTAACCGATTGGATAAAAGCGGTATTTTTTGATTTGCCAAAACCTTTATTGTATGATTCCACAGCCTTAGTACTGTTTTTATTTGTTGCGACTAGAAAAGGGATGGAAAGAGCCATGATGCCTCCACCAGCTATGGCAATTGCCCACTGTGGATCTCCACCTCCCAAAGAGGTTCCAATAGGATAACCCACCAAGCCTGCTCCGGTAAAAGCAAAGATTTGAGAAAAGGTGTAATTGGTTCTTGCTTTTTTCATATAATCTACAGCTTCATAATTTGGTTTCATTAACAGGACGAGTTCTCCCATTTTATATTTTTTACCGTTTTGATAAAAATCCGGGGCGTCTAACGGCTTTTTTACCATTTCCATTTGTTGTGCTCCCATTGTGGAAGTACAAAAAATCAATAATAGGAGAAAGAGTATTTTAATTTTCATCATTTTAAGTTTGTTGTTTTTAATTTTACCAATCCGGTTGCCAGCCTTGCAAAAATTCAATAGGAATGTTTTTTTTGACATAAAAAACTTCTATGTCTTTACCATTAATTGTTTGTATGTTTTTTTCAATCAATGTGTCATTTTTAATTATGAATTCACTTTTGTTAAAATATCCGTAACAATTTCTATGTCTTACAAAAAAATTAAAAAATATTTTACCGTCATAAGCATAAAAATAACCCATTGCCGATTTAGCAGGGTCAAAGTCATTTCTGGATAGTTCGGGTTCAGGGTTTGATGAAAATGGTTCTCCATCAGTCCTTATTCTTCTAAAATCACTTACCTTTCCATTTGCATAAAATTTTAAATAATTATATCCATATTTATGATCATCATAAGGATAAAATTCATTATTATTTAGGTCAAAAGTCCCCACTCTTTCATATACCTCTGTGGTGTCGATGATATTATAGAGATTTTTATCAATATCAAAGTTTTCAGGTTTATAATCTTTTCTAAAAAAACCAAATTCTGAAACAGGCCCTTTGTAACAAGAGCAACCTGCAAAAAAAAGTAACAATAGAAAAGACCTTACCATGATGTAAAAGGGTTTCTAGTTTGGTATTGAAAATAGCGAAATAAATTATTAGAAGTAGTTTCAAAACCCGGTTGAGGCGATAAAAAATAATGTGCAAAAATATTTTGAATGGGATGACCAATATGCCTGTATGATTCTGCACCTATTCTCATATTGTTCCACCCAAAATACAAAGAGGCAAACCTGTGTTGAGTACCCTTTTCATTAACCAATCCATAAGGTAAAGTGGCACCATAACCACCAGGTTCCCCTTGTGGTTTAAACATACCTACCATTCTTTTCAAAGGACTAACGGGGTTTTCAGGATTTTCATTTCTTACATATTCTCTCTTTCCAGTAAAAATATTTGCTCCAAGTCTATAATCCCCAACTCCTATACTTAGATGAGCTGATCTATGGCTATCTTCGCCATCACCAAGAATATTGAGTAATGGTGTACCTTTTTTTCCATCTTCACCCGGCCCAAAAGGAGCTCCATCATTTTCATAAGAAACGTTAAAATCTCCTATCCTTCCTTTTATTAAACCTGTTTGTTGATTAAAACCGCTCATACCATCTTTTCCATTCCAAAAATTTGTGCCAAGACTAAATCCTGTTTTACCATCATCAAAACCTGCCATTAACGAATTTCTAAACTCCGTGCCGTTCACTCCTAAACCATTATAGCTACTGTATGACATAATCCCCACACCACCTGATAAGTTGAAATTGCCGCTTTGATAATTAAAACCAAGATTAGCTCCAAATCCTGAAGAATAACTACCAAAAGCAAAGGCTGGTGAAAGGTTAAAAGACAAATTACTTCCCGCTGAAACATTTATAGTGCCATATCCAAAAGTAAAAGTGTCATAAGCTGATCCAACAACTGCGTTTACACCTCCAATTGCACCTGTTACTCCCCCTTTTGCGGCACTTAGACCAATATTCGCCCAATTACCGTGAAAACTATTACCTTTCATTTGATTTTGTATCATTCCTTGCATCATTCCGAGATAAATTCCAGCTATTATAAAAGCAAATTCTCCATCTGGATCAACAGAAATTACCGGGTTGTTAAATGCATATAAGTAGGGTGAATCAAACTGGTTCAATGGATCTGTATTAAACCAACGGCCAATTGCGGCATCATAGTTTCTGGAACCAAAATCATACCATTGCAAGCCCAATTCTTCCTGCAACTGTTTGCCACCAAACTTATACTGCTGGGCAATGACATTGCCGGCACCGGTAATAGCTGTATTATATCCTTTGTGCTTCAAGCCAAAAGGGTAGTAATGGTTTTCTTCAATAATTTCTGTATTAGGGTCAATTGACCCATTTAAATCCAGATCTGAGTATGACAAACGCACGTTACCTAAATGGTCTTTATATTGGAATACATAGTTATAACTTGAATATGTTGTTGTCCCTGTACCAATATCAAAACCTTTAATAGAATCATTTCCATCGGCAATTGGGGAAACATACCCCTCGGGATGACTAAAAAATTGCAGTGTAACCTCACCGGTTACTGATTTCTCATAAATAAAATTACCATCATATTGTGTTACAATACCATTAGGGTTTACACCGGTAGGGGTGAAGGTTTTTGAAAGTTTTACCCCGGTTGCAACATAAACATACGTGATATAACCACCCTCATTGTTACCATCTAAAATAGTAACACTAACAGGCAAATTCAGATGATTATAACTAATATTAACTATATTTTTTCCGGTATCTGATTTTAGGTTTCCGTTTGCATCATAGGTATATTGTGCCGTGGTTAGGGGAGATCCTGGGACGGGTTTACCATTAAAACCTTCCTCATCATTGCTCAAATCTGATACAGATGTTAACTGATTCCCTTCATAGTTATATAATAACTGGTCCCACGGTACTGGAAAGTTAACTCCTTGGTGAAACCCAAACCTTATTAATGATGTGATATTTCCATTTAGATCGTAATTCACATCTTCCAAAGAATGAAAGTCCTCAGTATTTAAATCGCTTCCTTTTCTACTAAAGGCCGCATTTAACCTGTTCAAACCATCGTATTTATAGGCATAGGAACGTTTTTGTTTATCTGTATTTTCAGATTTCCAAATAACCTGGGATATGTTTCCATTAAATAATGGTTTGGCCATACCCTGTCCCCCGGCATTACCTTGAATAGCCTTATTATAATTAATGGCATAGCTAAATAGGGGAGGGTTTCTCCATACGTTTTCTGATAAATCGTTCATAGAAACCAGCCAACCCCTAACATTATATTTATAGGATATATTCTGAAGTTTTTTATTAATATTTGGGCCATATAAAACTACATTATCTATACTTCCACCCGGTCCTGAAAAAGCAACTTTAGAGGTTAAGGATTCATTATTTCCTACATAAACAACTGTGGCAATAATACTTCCATTTCTAAAATACTTAACTTGATTTCCTTCACGTTCTACCTTGAAAATGTTACCGGGCGAATAGGTATAAGATGTGCTTTGAAGGTTGCCATTATTTATTATATTAACCCTGTAAGTATCTGTTGCAGTAATATATTGAAGATAAAAACCATAATCTAAATATTCATTGGCGGCATTACTGTTTTGTGGCTTCAAAAGGCCTACTCTAACATGGTTGTTTATTCCAATCAGCTTAAACGATATTCCCCCATCATCTACAATTGCTCCCTTGGTTTTTAATTTCGAAGGCCAATACCAGTCATTGGAGGCATGAGTTATAGTTCCATCAAAGGTGACATCCATATTCACTATATCAGTATAACCGTCCAAAACTGTTTCCCCGCCCACATCTTTTCTGTGAAGTTGGCCTAGTTCATCATAAAAATTTTCACTAATAAGTTGAACAGGTTCATTGTCAATTTTTTGTTTTTGTGATTTTAATCTTCCTGAGTGGTCGTAATGGAAATAATCCCTTATAGTAATTGTGGGTTTTCCCGTTTTTAAGTGACTTGAATGAGTATCTTCAATTTTACCAGTATAATCCAGTTTCAATCTTGTGATGACCCTTGAATTTAAATGGTCGTTTTTTGAATCTATATAAATTTCCCTAGCTTTATCATCATAAGTGCTGAGAGTGGTAATCCAATGATTTGTATCCAATACCCTTACTTTACTAACCGTTGGGAGTCCTTGGGTCCTTAGTGTCATGTTGACCCCAAAAGTAGTTGTTGGCAAAGAAAGCCCGGCATGATCAACATAGGTGTCATAATAATTAACTGTATGGACATCTATGTTAGAGTTCGGAAATACTTGATTAGAATAATGAAGGGTTGAGCCATTTATAGTTGTTGAGGAGGCAACACGGTTTTCAAAAATAGTATTTTGCGCATTAGCTAATGTTTGTAATGCTTCTCTTGTACTACTTGAACTAAAAATACCGGTATAAACAATTCTGCCGAAAACATCATACTTGGTATATAACCATTTATTTTGGTTTTTTAGATTGGCATCTTGGGATAAAATAGGTCTGTCTAATTTATCATAAACCATATACTCCCATCCCTTTCCAGGCGTTTTTTGCTTTATAAGTCTATTGTATTCATCATATCGGTATTCAAAAGCATAATTGGAAAGGTCTCCTTCTGACAGAACCAAGGATAGGTCCACAGTAAAATTAAACTCCAAAAAGTTGATCAATTGATTGGATGTTCTGTCAATTATTAAATTTCCATTTTCAATTTTGGCAATCCCTACTTGTATGCTAGAATTATTACTTGTGATACCCATCACAGGTCCTAAATGTAAATTTGGTAATATTGGAAAAGTATTTAAACTTTTCACAGTTTGAATTTTTAAAACTCCCTGTACATTAGGGTCAAAAATTCCTACCTGAAACATATTAATTAGATTATTTGAAATTGTAAACCTTACTGTACCAGAGAGGTTGGTTCCAGGTTCAAAAAAATCATTAACACCCCATCCTTGTACATAATAATCATAATCAATTAAATCTCCATTGCTAACTAGTTGAGGGGTAAGTTTGTAAATGAGTCTTCCTAGGTCATCATAAACAAAATAGGTGGAAAGTTTTACTATCTGTGAATTTTGTTGGATATAACTATTTGTTAAAATAGTTTTACCATTTTTGTCTGTGAAAGATTCTGAAGTGTTTAATAAGCCCGATATCCAATTTTCGTCTTTGTTAACACTCTTAAATAAAACCCCTGGGTCATAATATCCTTCTGAAGTTAGTATTTGTTCATTATCATTACTTGCATTGTATATTACTTTAAACTTTTTTACTTCCGTATCCGCATTTGTTCCATAGTCAAATTTCTTGGTGTGTATGCCACCATTTCCTAGCCTCCAATCAAACCCTGGTGAAGACACTTCTTTAACTTTGTTTAGAGGGGAATCATCATACAAATTTTCAAAATAAGGATTATCCCAATCCCAGTTTGAATTTGCGGAATTAAAGTCATCGGGAAATTTATTACTGTAAAATGTTTTCAACTGGGACTCAATGTTTCCGGTATAGTAATTGGCTCCATTGTCTATGACTGTTAAGGGTAAATAATTTTTGACCTTCCTACCAAATTGATCGTAAATTATAGGAGTTATTAAATCCTCCCGGTTACCACCCGCACGAAGAGAAATGCCTTGTTTAGGTTTATTTAGTCCATCATAATATGTAATCGACTCAATCTTTTGGTCATCTGTTACGTTTCCATCGCTGGTTTCAATCAGGAAGGAGGTGGTTTTAATATAATTTTCTGTGACGGTTTGACTATTTAATAAAAAAACAAGAGAGGAATATTGCAAATTGAATGAGGTTTTTCATTTATAATAATTTAATAAGTAACTAATTAGGCCTTAATTAATTTTTAAAACTTTGTACAGCAAATAAAACACTTTATATTAATATTTTCATAGATTTGCCTATTAAATTTTAACAAATTTTTAAGATGAAGTTTATAGGTTTCTATAATCTCTATTATTTTTGGAGCTTTATATAGGGAAGCAATAAGATTCGTAGTACTGGATGAAAAAATAAAATTATTAAAAAACCAACTATTTAATTTAATTATAATTCTATTC
>Ga0210039_1003237_pt1 | contig 12743 bp, 10 predicted proteins | sample CryGeyCG2114_250_3_FD_185460 | JGI IMG/M metagenome (GOLD analysis project Ga0210039, IMG submission 185460) | Groundwater microbial communities from aquifer - Crystal Geyser CG17_big_fil_post_rev_8/21/14_2.50 (SPAdes) (version 2) | ecosystem: Environmental > Aquatic > Deep subsurface >...
GAAAACATAACTGATTTTTTTACTAAAGACGGAAAATTAGATATTTGTATAGAAGTTTGCGATGGGTTAACCACCAAAATTGAAGCACGGCAAAAAGCCAAAGCATTGAAAATTCCTGTGGTGATGAACTCAAGTGATAGGGGAACTACAGATATTGAACGCTATGATTTGAATCCCGATTTGCCATTGCTTCACGGATTGATAGATCATTTAGATTTATCCTTAGTAAAACAAGCAAAAACAAATGAAGAGAAAGTTCCTTATTTGTTACCAATGTTAGGGATTGAAACTTCTTCTGAAAGATTAAAGGCTTCAATGTTGGAAATAGAATCAACCATCACAACGTGGCCTCAATTGGCATCAGGAGTTGTTTTTGGAGGAGGAATTTGTACGGATGTGTGTAGAAGAATTTTATTGAACCAATTTACCAATTCAGGAAGATATTTTGTTGATACTGAAAAAGAAATTAATGATGAAGTAACCGATTACATTTCAGCTTCGCAATCATACAATGAACACGTTTTTGTTATACCGAATTCTAGCCTAGAAGATTATCAAGAAATATTAAAAGAAGCGAATGAAAAATTATTTAATATTAAAAATACGGAGCAACTTAATCTTTCAGAACAACAAATAACTACACTTGTTGAATCTGCAATAATGGCTCCTTCTGGAGGTAATGTGCAGCCTTGGAAATGGATATATCGAAACAAAACATTATTATTATTTAATGATATTAATCGTTCGGAATCTATCTTGAATTATAAAAAAACAGCTTCTTTAATTAGTTTGGGAGCTGCTACTGAAAACTTATTATTGAAAGCAAAACAATTAAAGATTGGAGTTAGTATATCCAAATTTCCTTTAGGAGATGATAATGACCTAATTTGCTCCTTTCAATTTCAACCATTAATAGAAAAAAAAGAAATTATTTCAGATAATTTAGTTAGTGTTATACCTACAAGACTAACGAATAGGAATTTAAGTATAAAAGTAGAATTACATCAAGAATACGTTGATTATTTTAATTCAATTGTAGAAACAATTCCTGGAGCAAAACTCAAACTTTTCACGGAAAATAAAAAATTGGAAGAAATTAAAAATATTATTGCCGAAGTTGATAAATTATTTATGACAAATAAAGCTGGGCACACTCATTTTATACACGAAATTAGGTGGAATAAAAAAGAAGTAGAACAAACAAGAGATGGTATTGATATTAATACTTTAGATTTAACACCAACTGAAAGAGCAGGATTAATTGTATCTAAAAATTGGAACGTAACAAAACATATTAAAAAATGGAATTTAGGAAATGAATTTGGAAAACTTTCGAGAAAAGCTATTGACTCATCTTCTGCACTAGGCATGATAACCATGCCTAAATTTTCGTCCGATTGCTATTTTGATGGTGGAAGAGCTGTGCAGAAAATGTGGTTGGCAGCAACAAAAACAGGAATTGCATTTCAACCTATTTCTATTAACACTTTTTTGTTTGCTAAAGTGGGAGATAATAATTTTGATGATATTAATGAAATTAAATCTGAAATGATAGATTTGTATGGGCAACTAAAAAGCGTTTGCAATATAAACCAAGAAAAAGATATTTTTCTTTTTCGATTAGCAGTTGCTGATGAACCTAAAATAAAAGCATTAAGAAGAAATTTGTCCGATGTTTTAATTTATGAAAAGTGATATAAATATACCTCAATTTAAAATAGTTGTTTTCAGAGCGATTGATGAACAAGAACTTTGTAAACAATACATTGAAGGACACGTGAAGGTGTTGAATGATTATGGAATAACGAATATTACCACCAATAATAATACGTGGATATTTAACCCTAACATTTATTGTACCATTGCAATTGATTCATCAACAAATAAATTAGTCGGAGGAACAAGAATTCAAATAGCAGATGGAATTAATCCTTTACCTGTTGAATTAGCTATTGGGAAAATGGACAAAAGGATTTATGATAAAATAAATTTTTATAGAATAAATGGAGGTATTGGAGAATCTTGTGGACTTTGGATTTCAAAAGAAGTTAAAAGTTTAGGTATTAGTAGATATTTAATGTGGGCTTCAATTTCATCATCAATTAATCTAGAATTTCAAACTTTGTTAGGAATTTGTGCAGGATATACCTTGAAAATGTTCAGTGAAATTGGATTTATTATTGACTACTCACTTGGTGATAAAGGTGATTTTCCTTATCCTAATGATGAGTATATTGCTCATGTTATAGGAATACTTAATGCAAAAACGTTGGAAAGTGCAGCTATTAATGATAAAAATATAATGCTTTTATTAAGAAAACAACCTAATCAAATAAGAATTGAAGTAACGAAAAACTTAAGTTCAAAAATAAATTATTATCTGGTGTTTGATAATAAATACAATGCCCAATTTAAAGAAGACAACAACTCAAAAATAACTCAACAAAGTGTTTAAAAATCTTTTGATAATAGTATGTTTTTTTTTGATATACAAAGTATCAATGGCACAAGTTATTTTGTTTGATGATTTAACAGAACCCAAACTTTTAAATTCTAACTTAAGCTATTTTCAGGATACAACTTCTAAAATGAAAATTGGTCAGATAGTAGTGAGAGATTTTACACCTATTACTTCTGGTTTTCCAAATTTTGGAATTTCAAATTCAACTTTTTGGATTAAGTTTACTGTTAAAAACACTTCAGAAGATTCTCTTTTTATATTAAACTTAGCAGCTCCTACCCTAGATAGAGTTAGTTTGTTTATTCCCATTGATATTGAAAGTAATAATTTCTCATCGGTACTTTTAGGTGAAGAATTATTATTTAATCAAAGAGCTTATTTAGACCCAAACTATTTATTTGATATCGTATTATTAAAAAATGTTCCTAAAACTATTTATTTTAAAATTAAAAGTAAAGAAGCAATTCAATTACCCATATATTTAGGAACAAAAAATACCATCTTTAATCAATTAAAAAAGAGAGATATACTTTCGGGCATCTATTTTGGAATTATGATAGCTATGATTTTTTATAATTTGTTTGTTTACTTTTCAGTAAGAGACAAAAGCTATATTTATTATGTAGTTTATATCATACTAATACTGTTAACGCAGACTTCTTTACAAGGTTATCCTTTTCAATATTTATGGCCTTCTTTTCCAGAAATAGCACAGTATAGTTTGTTTATTTTTCCTTCTTTAGTTGGTATAGCATCATTATTATTTATGAATGTCTTTTTACACATAAAGTCTTTTAATGTAAGTTTATATAGATATTCTTATGTGTTTTCAACAGTATATATATTCTCAATAATACTAGCATTTTTCAATCAATTTAAGTTAAGTTTTTTAGTTATGGAATTTAACGCCATTTGCGTTTCAATATTTATGTTAATAACATCAATATATATCATAAGAAGAGGTTATTATCCAGCTAGATACTTCTTAGCTGCTTGGTCTGTTTTTTTAATAGGTGTGATTATTTATATTCTCAAAGATTTAGAAATTTTACCATATAATAACCTAACCAGATACACCATGCAAATAGGGTCTGGAATTGAAACCGTACTCCTTTCCTTTGCACTAGCAGCCAGAATCAACATCTATAAAAAAGAACGATTAGAAGCGATTGCAGAAAAGGAGCGTTTGGTTAGAGAACAAAACATTGTGTTGGAACAACAAGTAGTTGAACGTACTAAATCTCTTAATGAAACATTGGATAATCTTAAACAAACCCAATCTCAATTGGTGGAAGCCGAAAAAATGGCTTCCTTAGGTCAGCTAACCGCAGGAATAGCTCATGAAGTGAACAATCCTATTAATTTTATTACTTCAAATATTTATCCATTACGTGAAGATATTAAGGATATTAAAGCAATTTTAAACAAATATGCAGAAATCAATACCAGTTCTAATCTAACTGAAAAATTGGAGGAAATAGAACATTTAAAAGAAGAGCTTCAATACGATTATTTATTAAATGAATTGGATGGGATTATTCATGGAATTGAAGATGGAGCAATGCGTACTGCTGAAATTGTGAGTGGATTACGTAATTTTTCGCGCTTAGATGAAAGCGACTTGAAATTGGCGGATATAAATGAGGGAATTAATTCAACCTTACTTTTACTAAAAAGTAAAATAGGAGACGTCAAATTAATTAAAAAATTAGAAAATTTACCTCAAATAGAATGTTATCCTGGAAAAATTAACCAACTTGTTTTAAACATTGTTGATAATGCTATTTTTGCTATCAAGGAAAAAGGAATTCCATTAACAGAAGGAGAAATTGAAGTTAAAACAGTTGCCAAAGAAAATGAAGTTGTATTAACTATAAAAGATAATGGTGTTGGTATGAATGAACAAACTAAACAAAAAATTTTCGACCCATTTTTCACAACTAAAGATGTTGGAGAGGGAACAGGATTAGGACTTTCAATAGTCTTTGGAATAATTAAAAAACATAATGCAACAATTGAGATAACCAGTGAGCTTGGTATAGGAACGGAATTTAAAATAAGTTTACCAATTAATAACAAATAGTCAATGGTCAATAGTTAATGGTCAATGGTCAATGGTCAATAGTCAATGGTCAATGGTCAATGGTCAATAGTCAATGGTCAATGGTCAATTATAAATCGTAAATTATAAATCATAAATCGTAAATCATAAATCGTAACTCGTAAATCGTAAATCAAAAATCATAAATCATAAATCAAAAATCATTAAACCTCTTTATTATGGAAAGAATAAATGTACTCTATATAGATGATCAAATACTGAATTTAAAAGCTTTTCAGGCTTCTTTTCGAAGAATATTTAAAATTTATACAGCAAGAACAGCAGCCGAAGCAAAGCAAATTTTAAATAAACATGAAGTTGAAGTTATTTTATCAGACCAACGAATGCCAGAGGCAAGTGGTGTTGATTTCTTTGAGTCTATTTTAGAAACCCATCCCAATCCAATCCGAATTTTAGTTACCGCTTATTCCGATATTAATTCAGTAATTGATGCTATCAATAAAGGTCAGGTTTATAGATACATCACTAAACCATGGCATGATTTTGACTTGAAATTAACCATAGAAAATGCCTATCAACTTTATTTGTTGAAAGAACAAAACAATAAGTTGAATTTGAAATACCAACGAATTTTTACAGAATCATCAGACCCAATTCTAATATTTGATTTAAAAGGAAGAATTATTGATTATAACAAGGCAACCCTAGATTTTGTAAAAACAAATAAAGAAAATAATTTACACCACAGAAGTTTTAATTCGCTTTTAAAAGATAAGTCAAGCACAATTTACATCATTCAAAAATTAGAAAGTAATGACTCTATTAAAGATTTTCAATGTCAAGTATTAGGTAAAAATAATACGACTAAAGATTGTTTAATTACTATTAATGCTATCAAGGATAATTATGGAAATATTTTAAGTTTTCAGGCAATTATTAAAGATTTTACAGAACGAAACAAGCTTAATCAACTTTTGTTGAAAACAACCATAGAAGCTCAAGAAAAAGAAAGAGAGCGAATTTCTAGGGATTTACATGATGGAATAGGTCAACAATTAGCAGCCCTTCAAATGCATTTAGATGTGTTTACCGAGTCAACCACAAAAGATGATTCTGATTTAGTAAAGATTTCGTCTATACTTTCAGGTACAATTAAAGATTTGAGAAAAATATGCTATAACACCCTCCCATTAGTATTATTTGATAATGGGTTGATAAATGCTATTGATGATTTAACTAAAAAAACAAGAACTACTGCGTTGGATGTGAAACTTAGTTATTCAAATCATTTTCCAGCCCTTACAAAATCGTTAGAAATAGCCATATTTAGAATTATTCAAGAGTTTGTTGCTAACTCTATTAAACATGGAGGAAATTTATCAGAAATTAATATTGACTTAATTTATAATGAAGAAACCATTACACTTAAACTCAAAGACAATGGTATCGGTTTTGAAGTAAATTCACTTTCTCTTCAAAAAGGACATGGCTTAAATAACATAAGAACTCGGGTAGAATCTTTTAATGGAAAACTAACAATGGAAAGCATTCCAAAAAAACAAACTAATTTTAATATTGTTTTTCCTTTTAAACTAGATGATGAGTAAAGAAGTTGGACTTTAAAGACAGACTCTAAGCTACTAAATTGTTTTTTATGGCATAACTCACAAGCTCTGCAGTGTTTCTAACACTTATTTTTTTCATAACACTTCTTCGATGAGCTTCTATAGTTCTATTACTTGTTTGTAACATTTCAGCAATTTCAGTACTTGTTAATCCTTGAACAACTAAAGTTAAAATTTCAAGCTCTTTTGGAGTGAGTTCTAATACTTCCTCTTTTTTTGTAGTTTCGTTTTTATGTAACAACCGATTAAGCATCATGCTAGAAACCTCATTACTATAGAATTTTTTTCCCTCATGAACTGTTTTTAATGCAATAATAAGTTCTGCATGCGTGGTGTCTTTCAAAATGTACCCATGAATACCCAAAGAAATCATTTTAAAAATATAAGGTTCGTCATTGTGCATGGTTAGAACTAAAATTTTAATTGATGGGTATTTCTCAGTTATTATTTTTGCTAGTTCAAAACCATCCATATCTGGCATAGTAATATCTAATAAAACGACATCAACATTAGTGTTGGTTTCAAGAAATTCTAACGCTTCTATACCATTAGATGCTTCACCTACAAGATTAATTTCGGTTTTATATTTTTTTAAAATCAATTTATAACCTTCCCTGATTAAAGAATGGTCATCAACAATAAATACATTTATATGTTCCATAATATCAAAGTTATTTTTCTAGCAAATATAAAGAATTAAACTACGATTTTAATAAGTATAAATACGTATAGATTGTGCAAAAAATACTATGTATGAGTGTTTTGTTTAAATTAATATAGCTTTTAATAATTAAGCAAAATTTAATTGTTATTTTTGAAATTACATTTGATTTGAATATAGTATTAATAATCAATAAATAACTAACTAAATGAAAACACTTACAACTACTATTCTTTTAACACTATTTTTTATTAGTAATTTTTCTTTCGGACAAGTAACAATTGCAAAAAACAACATAGAAAGCACAACAATTACTAACACATTAGAAAAAACCAACAATGTTATTTTCTATGCGTATGAACAAACACAAAAAGGTAAAGTTTATACAGAAAGTTTGTCTAAAGCAGTGAAACACCAACAAATTGCAAAGCAACTTCTAACTGAAAATAATTATTTCAGAGCCTTACATCATTCTCGATTGGCTAGAATTTATGCTTTTAAAGCTATTAGATATAACAAAGGAGTTATCAATTCAGATTGGAATTTCACTGATGAAGAACAAAAATTATTTGGCGAAGGAATTGCTGATGTTGAATTAAATGAAGAAATGCTAAAAAAATATCCAAACGATAAATTTTTAGATGAAAAAGTAAATAATAATGATTTGGAAAACAATGAATTAAACTGAAATACATTGTTTTTATATTTTTTTGTAAAAGGATAGCTTTGTATCAAAAAGCATCCTTTTTTTATTTTAAGTTAAGATGTTAAAATATCGTTTATTAACCAGCGAAGAGCTTCGTGAACTAGAGGAAGAATTTAAACATTTCCTTATAATTAATCAAATTTACGATGATGAATGGAAGTTGTTGAACCAACAAAAAAGCCAAAAAGTAGAAGAGTTAATTGTGCTTTTTAGCAATTTAGTTATCGAAAAAGCACTCAAAAAGATTGCTTTTTTAGAAATAATTACCAACAACGGAATTAATGCCTTTTATTGTAAAGAAAACGAAATGGAGCTAATAGGCATTAGTACAGAAAATAAACAATTTGATTTTACTTTAGTCAAAGAATCCTCAGATATAAGAAATCAAAGTTTATCTATTTTCAAAACATCAAAACCTTACTTCAAAACTAGAGAAATAGAAGTATTTAATCTAATTAATAGTGGTTGTAGTATTATTTCGTCAGAACGATATAAAAAACTAGAACTTGCTTATAATCTTTCCATAAAACAATTTAAAAACTAATGATTAAAGCATTCAAATTTATTTTTACCATACTTCCATTTAGCTTATTAGGACAACAAACACCATTGCAAAATGAACTAAAAGCATTAGTTTCTGATGTGGATTTAAAAAATGCTTCCATTAGTTTTTATGCGTTTGATATAGAAAACAATTTGCCAGTAGCGTTCTATGATGAAAACAGAGCGTTGATTCCAGCTTCAACTCTAAAACTAATCACAACAGCTACAGCCTTCGAAATTTTAGGTAAAGAAACTCGTTTTAAAACATCAATTTTATATCAAGGGGAAATTGATACAATTAACAAAGTCCTCAATGGCAATGTAATTATTAAAGGAGGTGGTGATCCTGCATTAGGCTCGCACCGTTTTCAAAATCACTATGGAGCTATTTTTCGAAAATGGGCAATAGAAATTAAAAACTTAGGCATAGATTCAATTAACGGAGCTATAATTACCGATGCAACAATTTTTAATAATCAACTTCCTTCAACATGGATTTGGGGCGATATTGGTAACTATTATGGTGCTGGAGCCAATGGACTTAGTGTTTATGAAAATTTCTATACCCTTTCATTAAAATCAGCTAGCGAAGTAGGAGGTAAGGTCGAAATTAATTCAGTTACACCTAAAATTCCTAATTTAGATTTAACAAACAATATAGTTAGTAATAGTGTTGGAAAAGATTTAGCCTACATCTATGGCGGGCCAAATCAGTTTAACCGTTTAATTTCAGGAAGTATTCCAAAAAATAGAAATGAATTTAATATAAAAGGCTCAATTCCTAATCCAGAATCACTTGCGGCATTTCTGTTGAATAGTAGATTAAATGAAACAGGCGTGAAAACAAAAATCAAATTTTTGTCAGCAAACACGGAGGATAGTTTGTATAATCCCAAAGAAACTAAAGAAATAACGTACACAGAATCGCCTACACTTTTTGAGCTTATTAAATTAACAAATCTACATAGTATAAATTTATATGCCGAACACTTAATTAATCACATAGGATTAAAACAAAACGGAGTGGGATCAACAATTTCAGGGACAGAAGCAATGCTTTCTTTTTGGAGAAAGAGTGGAATTGATGTAGAAGGTATGAGCATTTTTGATGGAAGTGGCTTATCGAGGTTTAATGCATTAACTTCAAAACAATTGGTTGATGTGCTAATTTATATGCATCAAAAAAGTAAGAATAAAACAGATTTCTACAACACACTTAGTGTTGCTGGAAAATCAGGAACATTAATTAACATCGGTAAAAATACAGCTGCACAAGGAAATATATACGCAAAAAGTGGGTATATGAACCGAGTGAGAAGCTATGCTGGATATGCTAAAACAAAGAGCGGTAGAACAATTGCATTTGCTATAATAGTTAATAACTACAATTGCTCTGCTGCTGCGATGAAAATTAAGTTAGAAAGAATAATGATTCAAATAGCCGAAAGCAATTAACCTATTAGAGTATGTCTATAAAGTTCACCAAGGGGTCATGACCCTTTGTCAAAACAATGACATTCTGGACAAACTCAATTATACTGCTTTTATTTTGCCATTTTTTGATTCACCAAGAACGACTACATCTTTCACTCTTTCATATTCTTTAATAGCTGATAACATAGCTTCTTTGGAATCTCTTCTTATTTTGATGCCAGATTTGGCACCTTTATTTCTTATTTCTAAATAAAATCCGTCTTTTAATTTGGTTGGTTTTGTTGCTGGTCTGCCCATTTCGTTTAATTAAGTTCAATATTAAAATTACAATACTCTAAATTAGACTTTTTTTATTAAAAAACAAGTAAAAAGCTATTTTATTTAACATTATTTAACGGAAGCCTATTTTTGAAAATAGTCGCTGCTTTTTTAAATAATAAGAAACAAGGATGTTTTTGTTATAATATCCTTTTAGATTTAGACAAGGAATATTTTTACTTGGGTAAGCGTGTCGTAATTTATAAAATGCAAAATGAGCTTTAATTACTGCTAAGGTATGTTTTGGTTTTCCTTCAACCAAAAATTTAATTCCTGCAATGCCGTCCAAAAGTAATCGAATCAAAATAATTGAGAATCGTTTTTGTTTGGGTAAATTTTTATAAAGCATCAGTAAATTATTTCTGAAATTAAGGAAAGTTTTTCTTGGATTTGTTTTGTTTAATGTTCCGCCACCCACATGATAAACAGTTGATAGGTGTGTAAACATCACTTTGTAGCCTAAATGTTGCATTCGCCAACAAAGATCTATTTCTTCCATGTGTGCGAAGAATGTAGCATCAAAACCACCTAATTGGCTAAAAACTGATGATTTAACAAACAAACAAGCTCCCGATGCCCAAAAAACTTCTGTTTCATTATCATATTGGCTGGTATCTTTTTCTAGGGTATCAAAAATTCTTCCTCTGCAAAATGGATATCCGTATTTATCAATAAAACCACCTGCTGCTCCGGCATATTCAAAATATTCTTTATTGTGATAGGCTTTTATTTTTGGTTGGCAAGCACCAATAAATGCATCGCTTTCAAGTAATTTAATGCATGGATTTAACCAATTTTCGGTTACTTCCACATCCGAATTCAGTAAAACAAAATAAGTAGCATTAACTTCTTTTAATGCTTCATTATAGCCTTTTGCAAACCCGTAGTTTTCTTTTAATTTAATAATGCGAATTTCAGGATAGTTTGCTATTAAAAAATCGATGGAATTGTCTGTAGAACAATTATCTGCAATAATAATTTCAGCATTTTGACTGAATTTTATTACGGATGGGAGAAACTTTTCAAGAAAGCCTTTTCCATTCCAATTAAGAATTACAATAGCTATCTTATTCACGTTAAACGATTATCGTGGATTATTAAAAAAATCATCAGATTGTCCTCCCCAATGTTCATTATTGTTTTTTTCTTCCATATCCTTAGGTTGGTTGGTTCTTTTGTGTAATTGAACTTTCCATTGAGGATTGTTAAGTTCACCAGGTAAATTGGAGTGAAGCATAGGAAAATCGTTACTCACTAAATCTGGATTGTAAAATACAAATCGAATATTACTAAAATTAGTTACTTTGTAATAGTGCCAAATTTCATAAGGATAGGCACTTGGTTCGCTGTATCTCTGAACAATGGTGTTAGGTTTTCCATGTTTAAGATATACTCTGCCTCTGTCGGTTTCATAACCTTTTTTAATAGCCGTGCTAAACTCTTTATTCACAATATCAACCTCTTTTTTATATGTTATCCATGCTTCTTTTGGATTTTCTGGGTTTCGTGTAAACCAAAAATTATAAAAATATTTCTGCATGAGTTCCGTATTGTTTCCTTTCAATTGGTTTCTAGCATAATTGAGTTCTATAGCAGATGAAATAGGTTCTACGCTTTTTATATAATCAGTTAATTCATTATTACTCATTTCTGCTACAAAAGAGGAAGAAATATCTGTTGGAGAATGAGTAGATATTACTTTTGGATTGCTGCGTTGAAAAAATATCTTTTTTTGCAACAGGAGTTCATTGTTTTTATCTCGAGCTTCGATGTTGATATTATAATTTCCAGAAGGTAAATCAACAATAGAAAAAGATTTTAAGATGATAGAAACGGGTTTTGCTTTTTCCCTACTGAAACCTTTTAAATTGCCAATTACTTCTTTGGTTTCATAAGACTCTATAGCGTACGTAATCAGATAACTATCTTCATCGCCAATTATATTATTAGCATTATAAATTTCTGCATAAAATGCAATTTTTTCATAATTTTCAGGAAAAAAATCAGAAGTATAAGGAATTATATCATACCCATTTTTAGAAATAATAGATTTTTCAGTTGTTTTACTCAATGATTCAATTAATTCAATATCAGAGATGGCCATTTTTTTATCATTATAATTGATATTGATTATTTGATTGTTTTTAAATGGAGGATGAGAGGAATTTAAGTCTTTCATTAAAATTTCAAATTCATAACTTCCAGCAGGCAAAGAAATACGTTGTTGATCAATAAAATTAACCTTTTCGGATGAAGTGTCTGCTAATTCAGGGCTAAGTAGGTTGTATTTTTTAAATTGTTTAATTTCTTCACCTTGCTTAAAAAGATAAGTGATTTCAATACTCCCTTGGAAAGTATTGTTTTCATTTTTAACGTAATTGATAGAATTTCCTACAATTGATAAATAGGTTTCAATGTAAGGGCCACTTAATGGAGAATAGAAAGTACAATGCGTAAAATAAGCTTTTAAATTTTGTGCGTAAGAACTTATTGTTAATACAAAAAGTAATAGAAGTAAAGAGCTAATTTTTTTCATTTAATTTCAAAGTTAATAAAATTCAGTTTAGAAAATTAATAAAAATTATACCATTTTTCTAACAAGAGGTTGATTTATAATAATCGAAAAATCAATACTAGGTAGCAAAAATAATTAATAAATGCTCAACACACATAGGTTTTCGGGAATTTTGAAGAATTTATTTTTTTCTTTATCAAGGCACGGCAAATAGCCAGTGGCTGTTTGAGCGAGTTTGTGTGTAAGCCAAGCATAGCCGTAGCTATGGTTTAAAATTTTAAAGCAGAGAAAGAGAAAAAGAAAGAGTGAAAAATAGAAAATCTATGTGCGTTGAGTATAGTATGATGCTAAGGGGTTTAAATATATTTTTTCAAAAAAAGCAGAAAACTATTTCATATTTAAAATCAATTGTTACTTT
>Ga0210039_1003239_pt1 | contig 12732 bp, 14 predicted proteins | sample CryGeyCG2114_250_3_FD_185460 | JGI IMG/M metagenome (GOLD analysis project Ga0210039, IMG submission 185460) | Groundwater microbial communities from aquifer - Crystal Geyser CG17_big_fil_post_rev_8/21/14_2.50 (SPAdes) (version 2) | ecosystem: Environmental > Aquatic > Deep subsurface >...
AAAGGCACCGTCATCGCCGTCACGCACGACCGCTATTTTCTCGACAACGTGGCGGGCTGGATTTTGGAATTGGATCGCGGCTACGGAATTCCGTACAAGGGCAACTACTCCGCTTGGCTCGAACAAAAACAGGAGCGCATCCGACTCGAAGAGAAATCCGAATCGAAACGCCAGAAGACCCTCGAGCGCGAACTCGAATGGATCCGCATGTCGCCCAAGGCGCGTCAATCGAAGGGACAAGCCCGCGTCAGCGCCTACGAAAAATTGTTGAACCAGGAAGCCGAAGCGCGCCGCGAAGAACTGGAAATTTATATTCCGCCGGGACCGCGCCTCGGTGACGTCGTCTTCGAATTTGACAAGGTCACCAAATATTTTGACGACCGCCTCATCCTCGACGGGTTTTCTGCTTCCGTTCCCCCAGGCTCCATCGTCGGGATAGTGGGTCCGAACGGCGCCGGCAAGACGACACTGCTCAAGATGATCGTCGGCAAAGAGAAGCCCGATAGCGGCTCGATCAAAATCGGCGAGACCGTCAAACTCGCGTATGTTGACCAATCGCGAACGCTTGATCCTGAGAAGACCGTCTACGAAGAGATCTCGCAGGGCGCAGAGACACTTGAACTCGGCAAACGTAAGATCAACGCGCGTGGCTACTGTTCTTCGTTCAACTTTATGGGCTCCGACCAGCAAAAGAAAGTCGGTGTGTTATCTGGTGGCGAAAGGAATCGCGTGCATTTAGCCAAGACCCTCACCGAAGGCGCGAATGTTTTGCTTTTGGATGAACCCACCAACGATTTGGATGTGAACACTCTCCGCGCCCTCGAAGAAGCCCTCGAAGAATTTGCAGGCACCGCCCTCGTTGTCAGCCACGACCGCTGGTTCCTCGACCGCATCTGCACCCATCTGATTGTGTTTGAAGGCGAGTCCATTGCGAAAATGTACATCGGCAACTGGTCCGATTACGAAACGATGATGCAGGAAAAGTTCGGGAAAGATTTAACTCCGCATCGGGTGAAGTATCGGACATTGAAACGGTAAAACAAATTTACGCCAACTCCCTGAAGGATTCTAATCCTTTCAGGGAGTTGGCATTTATGAAGGTATCACGAGTATTCCCAATCGCGGCATCCTATTTTTGCCATGGCATCGGGACGTAACATGGGGAAGAAAATCACCTATGACTGCACTGCAAAAACCCTTTTCACCGCGAAGGCCGCGGAGAACGCGAAGAAAAACAAAAGAATTTAAATATCCGTGTTGAGAACCTGCAAGAAAACCGTTAGCGCGCCAAACCGATGGGACGCTTTTTCGCCAAGCCGGGAAGAATCCGCTAATCTTCGCGAATTTTCGCTAATCTTTGATGGCGCGAGGGTTATTCGCGTAGATTAGCGGAGTCGTATCCCAGCACTTTGGCGCGCTAACAGAAAACCTTCGCGATTTTAAACTTTCCTTCGCGGCCGTAGTTTACCCTGAGCGAAGTCGAAGGGCATCTTAGCGGTGAGATTGCCTTTTTGCAGTGGACTCACCTATGAATAAGCGATGTATTTTCCGATAAAGCGTATAATTTGAAGGGTCAACCACCATTCCCGGAACATATTCAAATATGGCAAAAACAAGCGCCCCAAAAAGCAAAAAACCATCAAAGTCGGACGAGAGCCTGGCCAGCTTTAGTATCGAGCCGGGGACGAAGGTGCAGATTACCATCGAGGCCGGACAGTCCACCGCGGGGAAAGTCCCGATTAACATTCGTATGGAACACCTTCCGCTGGACGGGGCGCAGGGAGAGGGCGCGCCGCCGCGAAAAAAAGAACCCGGCAAAGCCGCGGCCTGGTTAAAAGCCAGGTTCGAGCCATTGATCCATCTTCTCAAAGCGCATGACCTTGCGACATGGTTGTTCATCGGCGCAGTCACCATCTATCTTGCCACACGTTTGATCGGCCTGACCCAATTCCCCATTTACTTCTTCTCGGACGAAGCCATACAGACCCAATCCATTGCCGACCTGGTTAAAAACGATTATCGGGATCAGGCGGAAAGGTTGCTCCCGACATATTTCAAGAACGGCGAATACACAAACCTGGGCGTCAGTGTGTACCTGCAATGGCTGCCTTACATTTTTTTCGGTAAATCGGCGTTTTTTACACGCGCCACATCCGTTTTGATTACATTGCTCGCGGCAATCTCGGTGGGGATCATTTTACGGAACGTGTTCAAAGCCAGGTACTGGTGGACCGGCGCATTGTTCCTCTCCATCACCCCCGCCTGGTTTTTACATTCCCGCACAGCCTTTGAGACTGCCGAGTTTACGGCCTTTTACGCCGGAACTTTGTGCGCTTATTTGCTGTACCGGTACCGGTCTCCGCGGTATTTATACCCGGCGCTTTTTCTGGGGGCATTGGGATTTTACGCCTACAGTCCGGCGCAATTGATCGTGCCGATCCTGGCGATTGCCCTGCTCGTTTCCGATTGGCGTTATCACTGGGAAAACCGTTCCACCCTGCTTAAGGGGTGGGCGCTTGCGGTCGTCCTGGCGCTCCCTTATATCCGGTTCCGACTGAATGACCTGGACGCGCCCATCGCTCAACTGCACGTTCTCGGGTCATACTGGGTTCAAAAAACGCCTGTATTGGAAAAGGTCTCCCAGTATTTTTCGGAGTACGGAATTGGGATTAGCCCGTGGTATTGGTACCAACCGAATGATCGCGATCTTCAAAGACACCGGATGAAGGATTATGGCAATATCATGGTTGCCACCCTGCCGTTCGCAATCCTGGGCATGGCGTATGTTTTGCGTTTTCTGCGCGAGTCGTCTTATCGAACGATTTTGATCGCGGTCCTGGTTTCCCCCGTTTCCGCCGCGCTTGTCCAAACCGGAATTACGCGCGTGTTGATCTTTGTCGTTCCGGCGGCCATCCTGACCGCCCTGGGCTTGGAACGGCTTTTACAGTGGATGACAGACCTCCGCCGGCGCGTTGCCGAACCGGGAGACGGCTCCGTCCCTGCCCCGGGGCAAATTACCCTGGGAGCGATCATCCTCCTGGCAGGATGCGCGCTTGCTTATTTCCTCACGCAAACAATGGATCGTGTCGCGGTGGCGGCGCTCGCGATCCTCCTTGGTTTGCAGCTTTCGGGCGCCTTGGAACGCTTCGGCAAATGGCTGATCCAAACCCCTATGATGCAAACATGGAAAGATTGGCGTCTCCCGCAATCCTTCATCGCCGTCGCGATTTTTGTGATTTTGGCGGGCGCGAATGTGTCCATGCTCTCGAACGCGCTCCGAAATGGCCCGCTGTGGTATACGGATTACGGTATGGGCGGAATGCAATACGGCGCTTTCCAAATATTCGATATCATCAAGCGCTATCAACAAGAGCATCCCAATACGAGGATTATCTTTTCGCCCAGCTGGGCAAATGGGACGGACGTGGTTGCCCGCTTTTTCCTGGACGATTCCCTGCCAATTGAACTTGCCAGCATTGAGGGGCACATCCAACAAAAACTTCCCCTGGACGATGACACCTTGTTCATTATGATTCCGGATGAATATAATCTCGCCCGGGGGAACAGTAAATTCAAAGATATTCGCGTGGAAAAAATCGTTCCATTCCCGAATGGCGCCCCCGGCTTTTACTTTGTCCGCCTGCGTTATGCCGACGGCGTGGATGAGATGTTCGCGGCGGAAAAAGCCTTCCGTGATATCTTGCAGGAAACCGCCGTGACAATGGATGGGGAGGAGGTTGAAGTCCGCTTTTCATACCTGGATAGCGACGCGCAGGCCCAATCCATCGCGGCCGTCTTTGACAACGACCCGTATTCCCTGGCGAAAACTTATGAAGCCAATCCCTTTGTCATCGAAATGACATTTCCCTCAAAGCGCAAAATCAATGGTTTCTCGATCATTGTCGGCCAAACCGACGTTCAAATCACCCTGAAGTGTTATTCCGCGCAAGGCGCGCAACCCGTTATTTATACGTTTGAAGGGCAGGGAACCCAGGCGCAACCTAAACTTTCCTTTGACCTGCCCGGGACAATGGAAGTGGAGATGTTGCGCGTCGAAATTCTTAATCTCCTTTCGCCTCCCCCTACAAACGTCCATATTTGGGAATTACTGCTTCATTAGATTCTTGATCCGCGCCTTGAACTGTATGGCTTTGCTCATAAGAGAACCTCAATGGTTTGCCTGACGATTTTTTGGATTCGGAATGATTTGGCGTAATCGTAGAGTAAGTGAATATTTTTTTCTTTTTTCATCACGTAGCGTTTCAGCGCGTTGTTTACGAACTGAGCGTCAATTTGATTCCTGCTTCGCAGGATGTCGCATATTGTCCTTTCAAGGTTGGTGGCTCTAATATCATTCCCATGAGACGACTGCATAGAAATAGCGCCCACATCGAATAGGTTTCGGTTTACATAGAATACTTTATGTCCGCTCCCGTTCAAGGAAGATGAGTGATATCCGCTTGGCACGGAAATCGAATAGGTCAATGGATTCCTGTCCGTCAAATCGTGGAGATAAAGCGCGGTCTCATGCGAATATATGCACGACTTGTATATGGATTGGAAAATGAACATTTCATCTTCAATAGTGGATGGCGCTTTGTAAATTCCCCTTGAAATCCGTTCGATTTCCTTGTTTTGTTCCAGGATGTTCAAGTAGGTTCTGGGAATCTTGAATTGAGCCAGGTTGGATGTCAAAAGGACTCCGTACTGGTCTTTCATGATTTTCCTTATTGTTTCCAAATAAGATAATTTTGTTTTTGCAACCATACTCATATTATATACGAAACGAGTATATTTGTAAAACACCCAGATTCTTTTACAAAACAATGATGATGGATAAATTTGGCAAGGATTTGACCCCGCACCGCGTGAAGGATCGCACACTGAAACGGTAACGCGAATGCGTCGCACCTTACTCAATGGGATTCTTCCTCAGTTTGGACTTGTCTGTTTAAGCGATAAATCTACCCCGTCTGGTGCGACGCATCCTCTGTAACCTGTTGGGGCGGACCTACGTGTCCGCTCCTTTTCATTTCTGTTCGCGCTTTTTCGCCCAATTACGTATAAAATAAGGGAAATCCACCAACCAATTACCATCCACCAATTACCATTTACCATTTACCAATTACCATTTACCATTTACCAATTACCATTTACCACGCGGAGACTCCATGCCCGAAACCCTGATCGAAACCCGCAACCTGGTCAAACGCTACGGTGACAAGACAGCCGTCAACAACGTCAGCTTCGACGTGCATGCCGGCGAGATTTTCGGATTCCTCGGCCCGAATGGCGCCGGGAAAACAACCACCATCAAGATGATCATCGGCCTGCTGCAACCCACCTCGGGCAGTATCAAGGTGGTCGGCTGCGATGTCCAGGGACAGCCCCTGCAGGCCAAAGCCGCCAGCGGATACGTCCCCGACACCCCCAACCTGTACGCCAAGTTGACCGGGCGCGAACTCCTGCGCTTCGTGGCCGACCTCTACAGTTTGAAGCCTGGGCAGGTGGCGCATCGCATTGACGATTTGTTGCGTACCTTCGAACTCACCGAGGCCGCCGACGACACCCTTGATTCCTACAGCCACGGGATGCAACAGAAGATTTCCCTGGCCGCCGCGCTGGTCCACGACCCGCGCGTGCTCGTGCTGGACGAACCCACGGTCGGGCTGGACCCGAAGTCGGCGCGGCTGATCAAGGACATTTTGCGCCAACTGGCGGAGCGCGGCGCGGCCGTCATGCTGTCCACGCACATCCTCGAGATCGCCGAGCGCATGTGCGACCGCATCGGCATCATCAGCAAGGGGGAACTGATCGCCATCGGCACGATGGATGAACTCCGCAATCTCGGTAAAAGCGGGGAGACCAGCCTCGAGGACATCTTCCTCGGCATGACAGGCGGCGCCGAAGAAGCGGCCATCGCCGAGATCCTGAAATGAGCGCCTCACAACCTTCCGGGCGCGTCCTGCCCGCCATCTGGAATCTCCTGCGCCTGCGCCTGCGCATCCGCCTCAACAGTTTTCGCCACGCGAAACCCGGACGCAAGGTCCTGTCCGTGATCGGCATACTGGCTGTGCTGGGCTTCGCGGGCTTTATCTTTTTCCTGTCCACGCTGGTCTTGGGATTTCTGCGTTCACCGGACCTGGCCCAATATGTCGGCATCCAGGCAGGCCCGTTATTGCAGGCAATTCCGCCGCTGACCCTCAGCGCCATGTTCGTCGGCATTTTGGTCACCAGTTTCGGCGTGCTGTTACAGGCCTTGTACCTCTCCGGCGATATGGACTTCCTGCTCAGTTCCCCGGTTCCCATCCGGGCGGTCTTTGTCGCCAAACTGATGCAGGCGATTCTTCCCAACCTCGGATTGCTTTCCCTGTTCGGGCTGCCCGTCCTGTTCGGCTTGGGGTTTTCGGGCGGCTACCACTTTTTGTATTACCCGCTCCTCGTTTTGATGCTGGTTGCCCTGGCGTTGGTCGCGGCGGGATTCTCCTCCCTCATCGTCATGCTGGTGGCGCGCGTCTTTCCCGCCCGCCGCGCCGCGGAAGTCATTGCCTTTCTCGGCGCGACCTTCGCCATCGTTTGCTCGCAACTGGGAAACTTCACAAATACGATGGCCGATAAAACGAACTTTTCCGGAGAGCAGTTGAGCGGCGCGGCCAGCCTGCTCGTCCGCGCCGACACGCTCTGGCTTCCGCTGAACTGGGCCGGTCGCGGTCTGGTGGACATTGGCGAAGGCCGCTGGCTCTCCGGGTCCATCCTGGCGCTGTCCACCTTCGGCCTGTGCGCGCTGGGCTTTTGGTTCGCCCTGGCGACGGCTGAACGCTGGTATTACAGCGGATGGGCGGGGATGCAGGCGGTCGCGCGCAGGAAGAAACCCGCCCGCGCTGCGCCGCCTCGCGCGGACCTCGAGGCGGGTCCCCCGTCCTGGGCCGATCGCCTGCTGACGGCCCCCGTGCGCGCCATCATCCGCAAGGATTTCCTCGTCCTGCGGCGCGACCTGCGGAATCTTTCGCAGTTCATCTCCCCGCTGATCCTTGGCGTGATCTATACCCTGATGATCTTCCGTTCAGGCGGCGAGCCGCCTCCGGGTCGGGGCGAAGCGCCGGACTGGTTCATGGAATCGTTCCGCGTGGTGTTGGCCTATGGTAACGTTGGCATCGCGTTGTTCGTCGGCTGGATCCTGTTGAACCGGCTGGCCGGTATGGCTTTCTCGCAGGAGGGGAAGAATTACTGGATCTTGAAAGCCTCGCCCCTGCGCGCCGCTGATTTGCTGTCTGCCAAGTTCCTGGTTTCCTATCTCCCCGCCCTGGCGCTGGGAGGCGTCTTCCTGGTCGTCATCTCCCTCGCGCAGGGAATTTCCGCGCTGGGATTTTTGTACAGCCTGCTGGCGGTTGCGTTATCCATGGCGGGCATGAACGGCATCATGATCGGGTTCGGGGCGGCCGGGGCCAATTTGAACTGGGACGACCCGCGCAAGATGAACGCGGGTTCGCTCGGCTGCCTGGGACAGGCCATCACGATGCTGGCCCTGCCGCTCCTCTTTGGCCTGTTCATCGCGCCGTTGGGGCTGGCGGTCGCCTTCCGAATTTCGCAGGTTTACGGCTATTTGATCGGCGCGTTCCTCGGAAGCGGGGCCAGCCTCGCGTGCGCCGTCCTGCCGCTCAAACTTGTGGAAAAGAAGGTACGGCATTTGGGTGAACAGGAATAAATCAAAGTCAGTGGATCACGAAACGCTCGCGCTGGATTTGCGCGAAGCGTCCAGTTCTGCGTGTATACTTGCCTGTGGAGGACGCCATGAAAAAACTGTTTGTTGTGCTTGTCGTTGCCGCCCTTGCATTGACCGCCTGCGGAGGCAAACCCACCGAAGCGCCTGTGCCTCAACTGGAAATCTCCGACCCCGGCAAAAGCATCGAAGTCGCGGCGGGGAACGAGTTCAAGATCGTGATCGAATCCAACCCGTCCACAGGCTACCACTGGGAACTGGCCGGCGAACTGGATGAAAGCATCCTCCAGTTTGTCTCGAAGGATTTCCGCGCCAGCGAACCGGTCGCGCCCGGCTCGGGCGGCTCGGACGTGTGGGTCTTCAAAGCCATTGCCGTGGGCGAGACAAAAATTGTGCTTGGGAATTATCCGCCCGCGCAGGGCGAACCCGCCGCGCAGGAAGTCACGTTTACGATCATCGTTAAATAAAAAGTAGAGCGAGATATTATCTCGCTCTACTTCATGCTATTCAACTTTGGGTAGTGGTATACAAGTAAGCGCCGTGGCGCGGACACTTGCACCGAACGCAAGTGCGGTGATGCTGGTGATTACCCACAAGTTCAGGCGGCAGTTGGACTGCCGCCTGCGCCCGCAGTGCAACTGCGAGCAAACGGCGACTTGTGGGTAATCACCGACGGTGATGGCATTCCGCATACTCGTAATTTGGCGGGATTCCATCCCGCCCCACAAAGGCCATCACTTACTTTGAGCCACTACCCAACTTTGTTCGAATTTTCGCGCGGGGCGGAGACGGGGTCCGCTTTGGGGGGCGCGGACGCGTCTACGCGCGCGGCCGGCGCGAGGTCGAGAGTGATGCGGTACAATCCGTCCATGTCCAAACTCAAATCCCCCCTCGTTTTCTTTTTTGTGACCCTGCTGGTGATCATCCTGATCGCGCTCCTCGGCCCCGAGGAGAAGGGACTGGGCGCCAACGTGCGGATCGTGTACCTGCACGGCGCGTGGGTGTTGACCGCCGAACTGGCCTTTGCCGCCTCGGCTCTCGCGGGACTTTTGGGGCTGGTTGCGCGAAAGGATGTTTTCCACGATTGGAGCGCCGCGCTCGGCCGCTCGGGCATCGTCTTCTGGGTGACGTACCTGCCGCTGTCCCTGCTGGCGATGCAGGCCAACTGGAACGGGTTGTTTCTGTCGGAGCCGCGCTTCCGCCTGGCGCTGACCTTTGCGGTGGTGGGTGCGCTGTTGCAGGCCGGCCTGTGGATGATCAACCAGAAGTGGCTGACCTCGCTGGCGAACCTGGCGTTCTTCATCGTTCTGCGCGTCATCTTTGCCGCCGCGCAGAACATCATGCACCCGCCGCCCTCGCCGATCTTCAATTCGGGGAATTTCGTCATCATCGGGTTCTTCATCGGTCTCAACCTGCTTGCATGGCTGGCGGCGTATTTTCTGACGCGCTGGTTTTTGTCTCTGGAAAAATAAGAGGCGCAAAAAGAGGCAGTCACTTCAAAAAAGCGACTGTCTCTTTATTTCGAAAGCGATGGTTTTTAGATGAAGATGATCTGCGCGCCTTTGGTCATGTCCATGAAGTCGCCAGCCGTGACGACGCATTCCACCTGCGGCAGGAAATCCTCTTTCTTGATGCCGAACATGTCCACGGTCATCTTGCACCCGTACATCTTCGCGCCCGCGTCGTGAAGCATTCCGATGTATCCGCGCACCGAGGGTACGCCCGTGGGGATTATTTTGCCAGTGACACGCCACAATACGGGCAGTTGCGCCAATCAGCCTGTATTCCGCGCCCGCAGGAGGGGCAGGGGGATGCAACGGGATTCGTCCCGCCGCCGATTGCCTTCACAACCCAGGCTATGCCCAATACAGTCAACGCCAGAAAGCCGACGGGGATCAGCCACATGAAGGCCATACCAATCCAACCGAAGGGACTAAAACCCCATCCGCCCATCATGCCCGGACCCATCATGCCCCAGCCGCCCAGCAGGTTTGCCGCCACTTGCAAAACAATCAGCGCGACAATGGTGACAATCACAACCGCAGTCCAATTAACTTTTTTCATTTTTCGTTCCTCCAATTCTTTTGACACTTCGGGATGATCGCTTCCCGATCAGGCGGGCATTCGTTGCCCGTTCGTTTGCCCAAGCGGATGCCCGCAGTACGCGCACGCGCTCCAATTCGGGTCAACCTTTTGTCCGCAGGCGGAACACTCTGTCGTTTTCAGGCTCATGCCGCAATTGGGACAGAAAGCGAAACCCTGTCCCAGGGGGGAGCCGCAGTGAGCGCATTTCTGTCTGCTGACGGCAGGCAAGACAATGGGCTGTGACATAGGCGCGGGCTGGGTGGAGGTCTGGTGTCCCTCGTGATCCATCGCCGCGTGCATTAGCATACAACCACACATAGTCGTTCTCCTTTCGAAAGTCTTTCCAATTACGTTTCTTCACATTCTCCCATGCCGATGTAAAGATTCGATAAAGAATCAACAAAAGTCCGTTAAACCCTGATCGGGATGCCGAGCATCCTGCCTCCCAGCGTCATGCCCAGGCGGAGTGTCTCGCGTTTCAAACCGTAAGGGGACAGCCACCATTGCTCGAACAATACCTTGCCAAGATGCCAGGATTTGCCTATCTTGTGGAGTTCGATCTGCGGCGACGGTTCGCCAAAAAAGTTGCCATACGCAAATCCCGCCAGGCTTTCGCCCGCCTCCAGCATACAGTAGCCAACGCCCGGGAAATTGACTCGCTCGCCCACCCCCGTGATTTCCGCGGCGATGCGGCGCGCGACCACTTCCGCTTGCGTGTGGGCGAACACGCCCGCCTTTGGCAGCATCATCGGCACGTCGGGCTTCCAACGGCCGGGGATGGAAACGGCTGTCGCGTCGCCGATTGCGTACACATTTTCGTGCTTCGTCTGGAGGGTGGCGCGATCCACTGGGACCCAGCCAGCCTCATTAGTCAGCCCGGCTTCGTGGGCGAGGCGCGGTCCGCGATGAGGCGGGATAGCGACCAGCAGGTCATAGCGGAATGATTCCTTTCCGTCGAAGGCTATCTCACGTGCGGTTGGATCCGCTTGCGTCAATTTATGCAGTGGATGAAAGGCAACGCCTCGATCCGACAGCATTTGCTTGACCGCGTCGCCTAAAACTGATCCCGCCACCGGCATGGGCTGGGGCTCCGGCGTGAACAGATGCACTTCGCTGTCCTTCAAGCCGCGCTTGCGGAGAGTATTGGCGATGAGCATGGCGCCTTCATGCGGCGCGCCGGGACATTTATAGGGCAGGGAACTTACAACCACAGCCACCTTTCCACCGGCGAAATTTCGCAACGTATCGCGCAGTTTTGTTGCTCCATCAAATGTGTAATAAGTCTGCGCGCTCTCCGCCAAACCGGGGATGGCGCCGGGGACCAGTTCCGCGCCGAGTGCGACGATCAGATAATCAAAGTTGATCGTTTGCGCGCTGGTCTGCACGCGGCGGCTGGACAGGTCAATTGCCTGCGCCTCAGCCAGGATCAACTCCGCGCCGGGGCGGAGCAGGCGACGCACATCCCGTGTGATCTGCTCCGGGCGGCGGTTGCCGGTCATCAGCCACAGGAAGGAGGGCGCAAAAGCATGTTGATGATTCTTCTCAACTAATACGATGCGGTGTTCGGTCGGCAGGAGCCGCCGCAGTTCATTGGCGGCAACCAATCCGCCGATGCCTCCGCCCAGGATAAGTACGGTTTTACCAGTCATGATTTCGTCTCCAACTTCAACTCATAGTGTTTACCGATAACCGAATGCCGCCCACAACTTGCAGCGCGCCGAAGGGACAGGCGGGGATGCGCAAACGGCAGTCGTAGCAACGTTCGATGTCAATGTACGGCGGTTCGTCGAGGTCAATCCGCATGATGGCGCGTACCTTACAGACTTGACCCGCCAGGCAGCGGCGGCATGCCCGGCAGGTTTCAGCCTGGACCTGAATACGAATCTCCCTAGCCACAGATCCTCGCCATCTAAAACACCAGTACCTTGTCCGCCGCGGCGGTCCACTCTCCCGCCAGGTCCATGTTGCCAGGTCGCACACCTTCCACAAATCGTTCAGGCTCGAACCCGCGAGCCTCTGCGCAAGTCCCTCAGGTTGCGACCTCGCCTCGTTTCGCCAGCGACTTCAACATGCGTTCAACGTTATAGTATCCCTCGGGCGTCTTTTGTCCCGCGATGGCGCAGTTGACGCCGTCGCCTATCAGGAACACGCGTACACTGGCGTCAGGCCGTTTGACCAGGTTCAACGCCAGGCGCAGCGCATTGTAGGGACGCTCGTTGCCATAAGGCGAATCGTTGATGATGAACAGATAACTTGCTGTTTGAGATTCGGCCATGAAATGGATTTCCTTTTTATTGATTTTCTCTGACCAGTTTGGCGCCGGTCTCCAGGTGTTCCAGCAGTACCTGGCGCATCAGATCACAAGCCTTGATGATTTTGGGGTTGCTCAATCGGTAGAAAATATTCAGTCCCTTGCGCCGTGTCGTGACGATGCCCTTCTGACGCATAATGGCTAAATGCTGCGACAGGTTGGCCTGGCTGATTTCCAGGGACTCTGCCAGCGCCGTCACTGACAATTCCTGGGCGCGCAGTTTGTCTATGATTTCCAGCCGTTTAGGATTGGACAACGTATGGCAAATGCTGGCGTGCAGTTTATATAATTGGCGATCAGTCATAAGACGCCTCATCTATATTAGAAATTTAGAATATTGTAATATCATCCAGACCTTTCGCTTAAATTAAACTGACTTTCGCGAATTGCTGTCCCAAAGGCCAGTTTTGCCGCCAATTTCTGCTCCAAAAGCCATTTTTGCTATCAATTTTATTAAACCGTGCCAGAGATCGTCACAAGATTTTGCGTCATCACCTAGTAGTTTGACACGCCGAAAAGACACACCCCTAAATATGGGGGCAACAAAAGTTTCACTCCCATATTTAGGGATTTTTGAATTCGTTATTTCACTAAAAATTTAAGCGAAAGACCTGTT
>Ga0210039_1003251_pt1 | contig 12701 bp, 12 predicted proteins | sample CryGeyCG2114_250_3_FD_185460 | JGI IMG/M metagenome (GOLD analysis project Ga0210039, IMG submission 185460) | Groundwater microbial communities from aquifer - Crystal Geyser CG17_big_fil_post_rev_8/21/14_2.50 (SPAdes) (version 2) | ecosystem: Environmental > Aquatic > Deep subsurface >...
GCCCATGACATGCACTGTGCCGGCACCGGCCGCGGCGATGGTCTCGAGCAGTGCCGGGTTGCGGGCGAACTCGCCGTTGGTGATCGCACGGTCGATCCGGGTCAGTTCCTGGTAGACCACGCGACCGGCGCCGATGTTCATGTGGCCGACTTCGGAGTTGCCCATCTGGCCAGCCGGCAGGCCGACTGCCTCGCCGGACGTTTCCAGAAGTGTATGCGGACAGGAGTGCCACAGAGCGTCCCAGTTTGGCGTCGTGGCCTGGGCAATCGCGTTATCTGCTGCTGGCTCACGCACGCCCCAGCCATCGAGAATCAGCAGCAGCAATGGTCCGGATGCCGGCATTTCAGAACATTCCCTATCAACTCCCCGGCATTATCACACAGCGTCTGCGGTGTGGCATACCGACGCCGAATGCGGGATAATCCGCAGTTTGCCGGTAGCGAGGTCGGAAACGAGGTCTATGGAACAACTGCTGGTCTTCATCGGCAACCACCCGAGACTGATTGGAGCGTTCGCGGTAGTGCTTGCGGCGCTGATTGCCACCGAATCGGCGCGTCTGACGCGGGCCTGGAAGGAACTGGACACGGCCCAGGCCATTTTGCTGATCAACCGGCAGGATCCGCTGATTCTGGATGTGTCGAACAGCACCGATTTCGCCAATGGGCATATTCTGAATGCCGAGAACATGCCGCCGTCCCGAATCGAGGCTGGCAACGCGCAGCTTCTGAAGTCGCGCGAACGTCCTGTTCTGCTGTGCTGCAAAAGCGGCCAGGTAGCGCCGCAGATGGCCGCGCGCTTATGCAAGCTCGGTTTTGCCGACGTCTCGGTGCTGCGCGGTGGCCTGTCGCAGTGGGTTGCGGACCAGCAGCCCATCACTCGCGGCAAGGCCGGCAAGAGTCGCTCGAAGCGCGAGTCGGCCAAGGCATTGAAGTAGCCGGGTTCGCCGATTGAAGTCGTCGGCGACAGCGGATCGTGGTTCGGTAGCGAGGCAGGATGGCGGGTTCAGGCCCGGTCCCAACGGTTGGGACCGCGAAGCGGCCATCTGCGGCGTTGCGCTCTGTTGAAAGGGAATCACCCTTCCGGCGAGAGCGCGCCTTGCAGCGGACCGCTTGGCGACTCGCTCATTTCAGCAATCAATACCAGACAGTAGACTAGTTAAAGAACCATTCGGCGCTTGCGTCGCAAAAATCGATGGGTTGCCAGCCGACCCGTCTCATTCACCAAAATCAATGGAGCCAGGAACATGGCAGAAGAAAATCTCGATGCGGTCGGAGCGAACGGGCAGGGTGCTCAGCAGCAGGCCCAGATGTCGATTCAGCATGTCTTTCTCAAGGATTGTTCGTTCGAGGCGCCCGGTGCACTGGGCGGCGATGCTTCCCAGGGACAGCCGGACATCAACCTGAATCTCGGCCAGCGCTTCAACGCGATGGACGCGGATCGCTACGAAGTGGTGTTGACCGTGACCGTGACCGCGAAGCAAGGCGAAAAGACCGCGTTCATCGCCGAAGTCCACCAGTCCGGGGTGTTCCTGCTGCAGGGCTTCAACGAGCAGCAGCTGGCCTATGTCGCCAACGTGCACTGCCCGAATGTACTGTATCCGTATGCGCGGGCCCAGATCGCCGCACTGGTCACCGCTGGTGGCTTCTTCATGCCGGCGCTGCAGCCCATCAGCTTCGAGGGCATCTACTCTCAGCGGATGGCACAGAACCAGTCCGGAGAAGCAACTCCGGCCGATGGCAGCGGTACGGCCTGAGTTCGCGGGGGTCGCGGGCATGGGATTGGAGCTCGCAGTGTTGGGTGCTGGATCCTGGGGCACTGCGCTGGCGCTGCAACTGGCGCGACTCGGGCACTCGGTTCGACTCTGGGCGCGAGATCCGGTCCATGTCGACACGATGCGATCGACCCGAGAGAATGCGCGCTATCTGCCGGGCATTGCCCTGCCGTGCGGGATTGATCCCTGTGGCGATATCGCTGCAGCCTGCGACGGTGCCGATCGTCTGCTGGTGGCGATTCCGAGCTCGGCATTCGCTTCGACGCTGGAGCGAATCGGGGTCTGGCTCAAGCCCGGAATCGGGCTGGCCTGGGCGACCAAGGGTTTTGAACCCGGTACCGGACGGCTGCTGTCGGAGCTGGCGCGGGAGCGCTGCGGCGACAACGTGCCGCTGGCGGTGGTGACCGGACCGTCGTTTGCCGGAGAAGTGGCGCGTGGATTGCCGACTGCCGTGACTGTCGGCGCGTCCGAGCCCGAATTCGGCCGTAGCTGGGCGGCGCTGCTGCATGGCAGCAGCTTCCGGGCCTACTACACGTCCGACCTGATTGGCAGCCAGATCGGCGGCGCGGTCAAGAACGTGATGGCGATCGGCTGCGGCATGGCCGATGGGCTCGGGCTGGGGCAGAACACACGGGCGGCACTGATCACCCGCGGACTTGCCGAGATGATGCGACTGGGTGTGGCCATGGGTGGGCAGGAACGCACCATGACCGGGCTGGCGGGACTCGGCGACCTGGTGCTGACCTGCACCGGTGATGCGTCGCGCAATCGCAAATTCGGCCTTGCGCTCGGGCGCGGAGCAGACATCGATACGGCGCTCAAGGAAGTCGGCCAGGTGGTCGAGGGCTACCACGCCGCCGATGAGGTCATGCGCGCCGCCGAGCGTGCCGCGGTCGAAATGCCGATTTCCGAGCAGGTCCACGGCATCCTGTATCGTGGTTGGAGCGCGGCTCGCGGCGTCCAGGTGCTGATGGAGCGCGAGCAAAAGGCGGAGGACCGATGAAGATCGAGCGACTTGACTATATGGAGCTGGCGAATGCGGCTGTTGGTGCGCTGCAGCCCTACACGCCGGGCAAGCCGATCGAGGAACTGGAGCGCGAATATGGTGTGTCCGACTCGATCAAGTTGGCATCCAACGAAAACCCGCTCGGCGCCAGTCCTCGGGCGCTTGCCGCGATTCGCGGTGCAATCGAGGATGTGTGGTTGTACCCGGATGCCAATGGCTTTGAACTGAAGCAGGCCCTGGCAGCCCGCCATGGTTTGACGTCTGATTGCATCACGCTGGGCAACGGCTCCAACGACGTGCTGGTGTTCCTGGCCCAGGTCTTTCTTGGCCCGGGCCTGAGGTCGTTGTTCTCGCAGTACTGTTTCGCGGTCTACCCGATCGCGACCCAGCTGGTTGGTGCCGAGGCCGATGTCGCACCGGCGCTGCCGGCCGACCATCCGGTGATGCCGCTCGGGCATGACCTGCGCGAGATCTATCGCCGGATCGATTCGCGCACCCGGGTGGTCTGGATCGCCAATCCGAACAACCCCACCGGGACATGGCTCGAGCAGGATCGGATGCTGGATTTTCTCGCCTCGCTGCCCGGGCATGTCATCTGCGTGGTCGACGAGGCCTACACCGAATACGCCGAGTCTGATCGACTTGGTGACGCATCGCAGTGGCTGGAGCGCTTTCCCAACCTGGTCGTCACCCGGACCTTCTCCAAGGCCTACGGTCTGGCGGGTCTGCGGGTCGGATACGCGCTGTCCAATCCTGGAATCGCCGACCTGTTGAATCGGGTGCGACCCGCCTTCAACGTCAACGCGCTCGGCCTGGTCGCAGCCCGGGCGGCGTTGGACGATGATGAATTCATCGCCCGCTCGCGAGCCATGAATGCGGCCGGCCTGGTCCAGCTGCGCAGCGCGCTGGAGCGACTTGGCTGTCGGGTGGTCCCTTCGGCAGCAAATTTCGTGCTGGCGGAGTTCGATCGACCCGCCGCGGAACTCAACGAGGCTCTGCTGCGGTGCGGCATCATCGTCCGACCGGTCGGCAACTACGGCCTGGACCAACATCTCAGGATCACGGTCGGCACCGAAGCTCAGAATCACCGTTTGCTTGGCGCGCTGGATTCGATCCTCTCGGGCGGGAGTTCCACGGCTTGAAACTGATCGTTCAGCCTGCGTCCGCACCACTGAGCGGGGCAGTGCGGCCGCCTGGAGACAAATCGATTTCGCATCGTGCGGCTCTGCTGGGCGGCCTGGCGCGTGGTTCGACCCGGATCGAGGGCTTCCTGCCTGCCGACGATACCCTGGCAACGCTGAACGCGATGGCCGAACTCGGTGCCGCGGTGAGTCGCAACGGAGATCGGGTCTCGATCGAGGGCCGCGGCCTGCAGGCGCCTGACCACGCCCTTGACCTCGGCAATTCCGGTACCGGTATTCGTTTGCTGACCGGTGCGCTGGCCGGGCATCCCGACCTGTTCGGCTGCCGAATCACGCTGGTCGGCGATGAATCGCTGTCGCGGCGTCCGATGGGACGCGTGATCGAGCCGCTGGAGCGGATGGGAGCTAAAATCGACAGCCGGAATGGGCACTGTCCACTGGTGGTTCGGCCTCGGTTGCTGGTGGCGCATGAACATCGCTTGAAAATTGCCAGCGCACAGGTCAAATCGGCGATTCTTCTGGCCGGTCTGCATGCCGACGGTGAAACCGGGCTTTTCGAGCCGGCACCGTCACGCGACCATACCGAGCGACTGCTGCCGGCATTCGGGGTTCGACCCATAGTGCATGCAGGTCGGATCGCAATCACGGGGCCGGCGTCACTGCGTGGCACCCAGGTGCGCGTTCCGGGGGATCTGTCCTCGGCTGCCTTCCTGGTTGCGGCTGCCCTGCTGGTGAAAGGCTCAACGATAGAAATCGGCCCGGTGGGTACCAACCCGACCCGGGACGGGTTTCTCCGGGTGATCGAGCGGATGGCGCCGGGGCGAGTGTCGCGCCAGATCGTCGCTGGCGATGCCGGTGCCGGCGCCGAACCGGTTGCGTCGCTCGCGGTCCAGGGCGCAGGAGCGCTGCACGGGCTGGAGATTCCCGCTGAATGGGTGCCGCTGGTGATCGATGAATTTCCGCTGTTGATGGCGCTCGCGGCAACGGCCAGAGGTACGACGGTAATTCGAGGGGCCGCCGAACTCCGAGTCAAGGAGTCCGACCGCCTGGCGGTTATGTGCAGGCAGTTGCGTCGTCTCGGGGTCCGGCTCGAAGAACGCCTGGATGGGGCCGAGATCGTTGGAGGACCGATTCATGGCGGTGTGGTCGATGCGGAGGGTGATCACCGGATCGCGATGAGCCTGGCAGTGCTGGCGCTGGTCGCTGATGCCCCGGTGACCATCGATAACGCTCAGTGGATTCGGACCAGCTACCCGGGTTTTGCCGATGACCTGGTGGCGCTGGGCTCAAATCTGGAGTGGCAATGAGAGCAGCGGCACCGGTACTGGCTGTCGACGGTCCTTCAGGTGCCGGCAAGGGCGCAGTTTCGGCAGCGCTTGCGCGCCGTCTTGGCTGGAACGTACTCGATTCGGGCGCGGTTTACCGTGCCGTGGCACTGGCGTCTCTGGAACGGGTCATCGATGCGGGTGACGAAATCGCACTGGTCGAGCTGGCACGGGACCTGCCGCTGAGTTTCGAGGCCGATCAGGATGGAATCGAGGCGGTGTTGGCGGGGCGCCGGATCGGCCGCCTGTTGCGCAGTGAGGAGGTGTCAGTGCGCGCCTCAAAGGTGGCCGCGATCCCGGCACTGCGCGCGGCGCTGCTTGAGTTGCAACGCGGCGCGCGGCGCTTGCCTGGCCTGGTTGCAGACGGCCGCGACATGGGGACGGTCGTGTTTCCGGATGCGGCACTCAAGATCTTTCTCGACGCCAGCGTCGAGGAGCGCGCCAATCGGCGTTATAAGCAGTTGAAGGAAAAGGGAGAAAGTGTTAGACTTTCGCGTCTTTTCCGAGACATGCAGGAACGAGATCGCCGCGATCGTGAACGCGCGGTCGCGCCGACCGTTCCAGCTACCGATGCGGTGATCGTCGACTCGACCCACCTCTCGCTCGAGCAAGTGATCGAAAGGATTGCTGCGCTGGCTCGCCAGCGTTTCGGTCCATCGTCGTTTCCCGAATCGGAAGAGCAGGAGCAGTAAACTGGCTGCCGAACGCTTCGCTTGCGAAACGGTCGGTGTTTTCATCAACGAGTGTCCGGCCATCGGACACGGAAGACAAGATCCAACGGGACCCCCATTGCATACCGCAGCCCGAGTCTTGCAGGAACCTCATATTTCAATGACCGAATCTTTTGCTGAACTATTTGAACAAAGCATCGATGAATCCAAGCTCCGCCCCGGCGCGATCGTTTTCGGCCGGGTTGTCGAGATCCGCGACGATGTCGTCGTCGTCAATGCCGGGCTGAAGTCCGAGGGCATTGTCCCGATCCAGCAATTCATGAGCCATGACGGCACGCTGGAAGTGGAAGTCGGCGACGAAGTCGAGGTTTCGCTCGACGCCGTCGAAGACGGCTTTGGAGAAACCCGGCTGTCGCGCGAGAAAGCCAAGCGCTCGCGGGTCTGGGACAAGCTTGACGAGGCCTGCGAAGGAGAGCAGAGCGTAATCGGCCAGATCACCGGCAAGGTCAAGGGAGGCTTCACCGTCAGCGTCGACGGAATCCGCGCCTTCCTGCCCGGCTCACTGGTTGATGTTCGCCCGGTTCGTGATCCCAGCTATCTCGAAGGCAAGGATCTGGAATTCAAGATCATCAAGCTGGATCGGCGCCGTAACAACCTGGTGGTATCGCGCCGCGCCGTGGTCGAACACGAATTTGCCGCAGAACGCGAAGACTTGATCGAGCGCCTGGAAGAGGGTGCAATCATTAAGGGTGTGGTCAAGAACCTCACCGATTACGGTGCATTTCTCGACCTCGGTGGCATCGACGGTCTGCTGCACATCACCGATATGGCGTGGAAGCGTGTTCGCCATCCGTCCGAGGTGGTCGAAGTCGGCGACGAACTCGAAGTGCGTGTGCTGCGGTTCGATCGCGAGCGCATGCGGGTTTCGCTGGGCCTCAAGCAGCTTGGCGAGGATCCCTGGGACAACATCGACCGCCGCTATCCGCCGGGTTCGCGCCTGTTCGGTCGCGTCACCAACATCACCGACTATGGCTGTTTCGTCGAGATCGAAGATGGGGTCGAGGGTCTGGTTCACGTGTCTGAAATGGATTGGACCAACCGCAACGTCAATCCGAACAAGGTCATTCACATCGGCGAGGAAGTCGAAGTGATGGTGCTGGATGTCGATGGCGACCGTCGCCGTATATCGATGGGCATGAAGCAGGTCAAGCCCAATCCCTGGGAAGCTTTCGCTGCACTCCACAACAAGAACGACAAGGTTTCGGGAACGATCAAGTCGATCACCGACTTCGGCATTTTCATTGGCCTGGAAGGCGACATCGACGGTCTGGTTCACCTGTCGGATATCTCCTGGATGAATCAGGGCGAAGATGCGATCCGCAACTTCCGCAAGGGAGAGGAAGTCGAGGCCGTAGTATTGGCTGTCGATCCCGAACGCGAGCGCATTTCGCTCGGTATCAAGCAGCTCGATCAGGATCCGTTTGCCACCTACATGGCCGAGCATCCGCGCGGCTCCATCGTTACCGGACGAATTCGGGAAATCGATGCCCGCGGTGCCGTGGTCGAACTGGCCGACGGCGTGGATGGCTACCTCAAGGCCAATGACATGGCGAAGGAGCGCGTTGACGATGCGACCAAGTTGTTCAGCGTCGGTGATGAGGTCGAGGCCAAGTTCGTCGCGCTCGATCGCAAGACACGCAACCTGACGCTTTCGGTCCGCGCCAAGGACGATGACGAGCTCGCCGATGCGGTGGATCAGTACCAGGCGCCGAGGTCCAGTGGCACAAAGCTGGGAGAGTTGCTGCGTGAGCAGCTCGGCAAGGACTGATCGAGCATCCTCGATGCTCATGATGGCGGACCCACGGTCCGCCATCTTTACTCAGGGGAGCAGCATGACCAAATCCGAGCTGATCGAGAAGCTTGCGCAAGAGCAACAGCATCTGAGTCTGGCCGATGTCGATTTTGCGGTTCGCACCATCATCGAACAAATGAGTACAGCGCTTGCTCGAGGTGAGCGGATCGAAATTCGCGGTTTTGGCAGCTTCTGTCTCCATTTTCGTCCCCCTCGCATCGGGCGCAACCCCAAGACCGGTGATTCCGTCGCTTTGCCCGGGAAATACGTTCCCCACTTCAAGCCTGGCAAGGAACTGCGCGAGCGCGTCAATCCGTGCGAGGAAAGCTGAGCTCATGTGGCGCTGGCTTCTGCTGCTGGTGATTCTGGGCAATCTGGTGTTGGGTATTGCGGCGGGCGTGCTCAATCCACAGCCGCTGACACTGGACCTGTTCGTGACTCGGATCGATACTCCGCTCGGAATGCTGGTGGTTGGCGTGTTTGCCTGCGGCGTACTCGTTGGTGCATTGCTCGCAGGACTGATCGGGCGAACCAGACGTGCGCGTCAGACGGCAGCAACTACGGGCGCGGAGGTCAGCAGGGACTTGAGTCAAAAGCATGACTGAGGCGTGGCTCGCGGTGCTGCTTGCGGCGCCGCTTGCAGGCTGGCTCGGTTGGATCCTTGGCATTCGGTTTCATCGGCGCGCCGCACGGAGATCGCGCCAGCGCATTTCTTCCAACTACTTCCGTGGCCTGAACTATCTGCTCAATGAAGAGCCCGACAAGGCGATTGAAGTTTTTCTCAAGCTTGCCGAAGTCAACCGAGAGACTGTCGAGACCCATCTCGCTCTCGGAAATCTGTTTCGTCGTCGCGGTGAGGTCGACAAGGCGATCCACTTCCATCAGCACATCATTTCGCGTCCCGACCTCAGTGAACCACAACGATTGCAGGCACTGATCGAACTGGGCGAGGATTACATGCGAGCCGGTCTGCTCGACCGTGCTGAAAAGCTGTTTCGTGAACTCTCCGAACAAGGCCTGAACGATGAAGTGCCGGTGCGTCATCTGCTGACCATCTATCAGCAGGAAAAGGACTGGCTGCGTGCGATCGAGCAAGCGCGACGGCTCGAGAACCAAGCCGAGGCCTCGGTATTGATCGCACACTTTCATTGCGAACTGGCGATGACAGCCGCCAGCGAGGCCGACAGCACGCGTTGTCGTCAGCATCTTGAACAGGCTCGGCAGGCTGATCCCGCATCGGCGCGAGTGGCTTTGATCGAGGGCGACCTTGCCTTTGTGAGGAGCGATTCGGCGACGGCGCTACGGGCTTATCGCAATGCTTGTGAATCCGATCCAGAGATCAGTGTGCTGGTTCTGGATCGCATGGTCGAGTGCGTAGCAAGCAGCGGGGATCGTCAGGAATTCGTGGACTGGCTGGAACGCCTCTCACGACGCGCCCGGGTGCTTGCTCCGATTCTTGCGTTGAGTCGTATCGAGGCGGAGTCCGATCCCGGCCGTGCGATCGAGAGGATCGCCAATGCGCTCGATCGGCGACCCAGCGTGCGCGGTCTGGAAGCATTGCTTGATCTGACGCACAGTGATGAAGATAGCGCAGCATCCATCGACCCCGCGTTATTGCGCCGGCTGCTGCAGCGCCTTAATTCCGGGCAGCCCCGGTTCCGCTGCCAGGATTGCGGGTTCAGCGGCCGAACCTGGCATTGGCAATGTCCGAGCTGTCGTCACTGGGCTACGACCCGCCCGGTCGAGGGAGTGCTGGGGGAATGATCGAGGTCGACTGGCTGATCGTTGTACTCGCCTTTGGCGCATGTCTTGCAATGACCCCTTTGGCTCGGGTCTATTCCCGATCGCGAGGTCTGATCGACAAGCCCGGGCCGCGTCGCAGCCATACACGGCCCGTAGCGCGAGGCGGTGGTGTGGCAATCGCGACCGCATGGCTGCTCTGTATCGTACTGGTTCAGACCGTTACGCCTGCTCATGCCGCGTTGGCGGCGGGCGTCATCGGCTTCACCCTGGTCGGCTGGCTCGACGATCATCGGCCACTGCCGGTGTTGTTACGGCTGGTGCCTGAGCTTGTGCTGGCCGGTGCGCTGCTGAGTCTGATCTGGCCGGACGAGTGGGGCGCACTGGTCTTTGCGGCCACCGTCGTGGTCGTGACAGGGTGGGTCAATCTGTTCAATTTCATGGACGGGTCGGACGGGCTTGCCACCTCGCATGCTGGTTTCGCCGCAGTGGCACTCGGATTGGCCTTCGCCCTGTCAGGAGAGGCTTCCTGGGCGACGCTGGCACTGGCGCTGGCGGCAGCGAGTGCAGCGTTTCTGGTCTGGAATCGGCCGCCGGCACAGATTTTTCTCGGCGATGCCGGTTCTTTGATGCTCGGCTGGTCGTTGGCATTCCTCGGCTTGGTCGCCCTACTCGAGGATGTGGCCACTCCGAGTTTTTGCCTGATCCTGGCTGCACCGTTCCTGGTCGATGCTTTGCTGACACTGGCCTTGAGGGTGGTTCGGGGGCAGCAGTGGTATACTCCGCATCGCGATCACGCTTATCAAATTCTGATTCGGTGCGGTTGGAGCCATCGTCAGGTGCTGGTCGGTCTGGTGGCTTTGGATTTTTTTCTGGTCGCCCCGGTGGCTGGGCTTGCTCTGACTCGTCCTGAACTGGGGTCGGTGCTTGCAGCGTTGATCTTGATGATTCTTGCTGGAGTCTGGAGCAGTGTGCAATTCAGGTTGGCTGGGGGGCATTTGACAGAATGAATCCCATCCTCAACCGGCCCCACCGGCATGCCAACGCGCGCCTGTTCGTAGTTGCCCATGACCTTCTGGTCGCCGTGATCGCGTGGTTGGTCGCGCGCCATGCTGCTCAAGCCATTTTTGCAACTGGATGGCCGGGTCCGGCCGCCATGATCATGGAGGGCGGTCTGCTGGTCGCGCTCCAGGCATTCATCTACTGGCGTATCGGACTGTATCGAGGGGTCTGGCGATTCGCCAGTCTCCCCGATCTCGGAAATCTCGCCCGTGCATCCTTGCTGGGTTCGGTCGCGGCCGGCACGGTGTTGCTGATTTTCGAGCAGGGTGTGCGTGTGATTGCCCCGATGCTGTGGCTGTACCCGGCACTCCTGCTGGTGTCGCTCGGCCTGCCGCGGCTGGCTTTCCGCACCTTCAAGGACATGCGCACCGAGGTTCGCTGGCGTCGCGCAAGTCAGCGCACCCTGATCATTGGCGCTGGGCGATCGGGTCGACTGCTGTTGCCCGAGCTGCGCCGTCGGGGCGGTTTCGACCTCGTTGGTTTTCTCGACGATAGCCCACGCCTGCGCGGCACCGAGATCGACTCGATCCCGGTCCTGGGCAGCATCGACCGTCTGCCGCGAACTGTGCGTGAAGCTTTGATCGATCTGGCCGTGATCGCGATTCCGTCGGCGACCAACTCCGAAATGCAGCGCGTGGTAGCGCTGTGTGAGCAGTCCGGAATCGAGTTCAAGACACTCCCCACGCTGAAGGAACTCGGTGCCAGCATCACCCGCTTCGAAGACCTCAAGCCGGTGGCGATCGATGACCTGCTCGGGCGCGACCCGGTCTCTCTGGACTGGCGCGCGATTCGCGCCGGGCTGGCCGGGAAACGGGTCCTGGTGACCGGGGGCGGCGGTTCAATCGGTGCAGAGCTGTGTCGCCAGATCGCGCGTCTCGACCCGGCGAGTCTGGTGGTGCTTGATAACTCGGAGTACAACCTGTACCGGATTGATTACCAGTTACGCAATGAATTTCGCGACCTGGTGCTGGATTCGGTGCTCGGAGATATTTGCGACTCGGTCACGCTCGACACCGTGCTTGGGCGACACCGCCCGGAGATCGTGTTTCATGCCGCCGCGTACAAGCACTTGCCGATGCTGCAGAACCAGGTGCGCGAGGCCGTGCGCAACAATGTCATCGGTACGCGACGCGTGGCCGATGCTTCGGTCCGGCACGGTGCGACGACCTTTGTGCTGATTTCTACCGACAAGGCGGTCAATCCATGCAATGTCATGGGCGCGACCAAGCGTATTGCCGAGCTTTACTGTCAGCAAGCGGACCAGAATTCAGCAACGCGGTTCATCACGGTGCGTTTCGGTAATGTGCTCAATTCGACCGGTTCGGTGGTGCCACTGTTCAACGAGCAGATTCGCAAGGGCGGCCCGGTGACCGTGACTCATCCGGAAATTTCGCGCTACTTCATGACTATTTCTGAGGCCGGTCAGTTGATCATGCAGGCCGCCGTGCTCGGGCAGGGTGGCGAAGTGTTTGTCCTCGACATGGGGCAGCCGGTCCGGATCAGTTATCTGGCCGAGCAACTGATCCGGCTGGCAGGCAAGGAGCCAGGTCGCGATATCGAGATCGTCTATACCGGGCTGCGGCCCGGCGAAAAACTGTTCGAGGAGCTTTTCCATGAGCATGAGGCCTATGCCAGCACTGCTCACCAGAAGATCCTGCTGGCACGCAACGGCGACAAGCCAATGGCAGCCTTGGATCAGCTGATTGCGCGCGCCGAGGTGGCAGTGCGGGAATATGATTCGGACGCTTTGTTCCGTCTGCTGATGGAACTGGTGCCGGAACTTTCTCGCAGCACAGCGGACGATATCGCCCGGGTAGTGGCGCGGCGGCGTGTCTGAATCGGATTGGGCGCTTCGCCCGGCTTCGCCCGAAGCCCGTGGCCGCGTCGTCGAATTCGAGCTGGAATCGCCGCTGCTGGCTGCGGTCAACCCGCTGGGCGACCCGACCCTGCGCAAGCTCGCGGTTTACCTTCCTCCATGTTACGAGCGGGACTCCTCGCGTCATTTTCCGGTTTTGTGGAGTCTTGCTGCGTATACCAGTTCCGGGCCTGCGCAATGGGCCTGGCGCAACCACGGTGAAAATCTTCCGGCGCGACTGGATCGGCTCATCGAGACCGAACTGATGCCGCCTGCA
>Ga0210039_1003256_pt1 | contig 12691 bp, 3 predicted proteins | sample CryGeyCG2114_250_3_FD_185460 | JGI IMG/M metagenome (GOLD analysis project Ga0210039, IMG submission 185460) | Groundwater microbial communities from aquifer - Crystal Geyser CG17_big_fil_post_rev_8/21/14_2.50 (SPAdes) (version 2) | ecosystem: Environmental > Aquatic > Deep subsurface >...
ATAAGTAAAGCTGGTGAGCTGCTTTCAACAGATACCCTGCGATCACCTTCACGCAGAAGTTCAAGTTCGAGGATTCCACCCGGCTGTTCAGAAGGTAGTTTTGGTTTATAGCGACCTTCGGTACTGATCCTTGAAGCATCAATTCCAAAAATGGTTGTGAGGTAGGTTTTAACTGATTCCGACATTTTAGAACCATCATTGGGACCTAACTCAGAGGATCCAATCAATTTAATTGATGAGGAAGGATTTTTCAACATGCGGTCGCCAAGGATGTTCAACACATTGTAATAGACAATCAATTGTCGTTTTGAACGACCTGGCAAATCGATGGTTACAAACTGTTCGAGGCGATCCTCTCTAAAGTCATTCACCTGATCCTTTTTTAGCAAAATGTAGCGGTCGGGAATGTCTGTAGATCCAATATCGAAGAAAATATAGTTGCGAAGCGGGAATGTTTCCCTTACCATGCGTTCAGTCGCAATATTTTCAGGTGAGTAGACTGTAAACAAAACTTCTGGTTCATCCGGAGCTTTTATACCAACAGAATAAATATCGTCGCCTCCGCTGCCACCTTCTCTATTAGAAGAGAAGTAACCTTTAGTTAATTCGTTGTTTCCTATGAAAGCATAATCATCGTATCGCGTGTTTAAAGGATATCCGACATTGTATGCATTGCCAAATCCGGGTTCATTTATCCAGCACTCGTAAATATCAAGGCCTCCCAGACCATAATGTCCATTAGAAGTGAAAAATAACTTCCCGTTTTTTTCTTCAAAAAATGGGAACATTTCATCTCCTGTTGAATTGACATTGACGCCCAGGTTCTCCGCTTTTCCCCACAGTCCTTTAGCATCTCTTGTGATTCTATATATATCCGTACCACCAAATCCTCCGGGCATATCACTCACAAAATACATGGTCAAGCCATCGGAAGTCAGGTTGGGGTGTCCAACTGAATATTTTTCGTTATTCAGAATAAATGGTTCGGGGTCGGACCAGTCGCCATCCTGGAAGTTGCTAAAGTAAATTTGTAATTCTACAATTTTATCCTTGGTTTTATCATGTGGATTGTTTTTTGTGAATGCCAAATAGTTACCATCGTTGCTAAAACTTACCGGACCATCATGCAATTTGCCATTCAGGCGCCTGTCAAAAACTTCGGGGTCTTTCAACTGATCTCCATCTATTTCGGAAACATAAATATCCCAAAATGGTTTATTGGTCCAATTGTAATTTCTAACAATCATGTTGTTGTTCGATCTGGTTGATGCAAACACAATTTTATCTTTATAAAAACTGGTGCCAAAGTCGAGCGCATCGGTATTTACGTTCAGGTGTTTAATTGTATAAATACCTTGATCGATTAACAAATTGTCTAAGTCATTTTTATTGGCCAGGTAATTTTTAGAGCGTAAATCGTTCGGCATAAGCACAGTAAACTTATCCATCCATTTACCAGCTTCGTTATATTTACCATTTATCTTCAGAATCATTGCGTAGTTGTAAAAATCCTCCGGTATGACTTCTTTTTTTTCGCTTATTAATTTTAAGTAAACCGCCTCCGATGCAATATTTTGATCAAGGTTGTAATAACTCTCAGCCAGCCTGCGTTGTCCCTCTATGGTCAACTCTTTTACACTGGTATAAGCATCAATGGATTTATCAAAGGAATAATTAAAAAAGTATTTATCACCTTTTAATTCTTTGTTCGATTTTTCTTGCGCAAAAACGTTTATTCCAATACCTAAAATTATAATGATGGGTATAAATAATTTTTTCATGGTTTATGTTTTTAAATTAGTTAAAAATATCTAGGAGAATGGATTTGCTTTTTGCTCGAGAATACAAAATCATATCTCAATAATATTTCATGGCTACCCTGATTATATTTAGAGGTTTTAAGCCCAAATGACCAGTCATATGAGTAACCTATATGAAGTTGTTCTGTAATATCCAATCCTACAAGACCTCCAAAAGCATCCCCGGTACGGTACATGGCACCGACCAAAAATTTTTGCATAATGATAAAGGATGCTGTCAAATCTGCCTGGATGGGAGCTGCAGCAGTTACTTTGACAAGCGTTGTAGGCTTAAATGCCAGATTATCTGTTAGGTTAATCACGGCCCCGGCAATGAAATAGTAGTGTCTTCTTTCTTTACCAATTAAAAGGCTTCCATCAAGTTTCTCTTTTGAAGAATATCTGTTTTCTATTAAATAGGGCACCGAAATACCAGCATAGAAACGCTCTCTGGAATAATACACACCAAAGCCGAAATTAGGTGTGACCCGGTTATTAACGTTGTTTAGAAATGCCGGGTCAATTTCTTCATCCAACAGAAGTGTATTCAGGTTAGCCTGAAATATGCTCGCACCGGCACTTAAACCAAGTGCCAGTTTCGCATTTTCAGAGAGATTCATTCTATAAGCATAATCAACAACCACTGTGGTATTGTTAGTTGGTCCTATTCTGTCGTTAAGAACCGAAAAACCAAGCCCGACATGTTCGTTGTTTAATGGTGAATGCATCGTTATAGTTTGAGTTAAAGGCGCACCTTTAAAGCCGACCCATTGGGAGCGATGCAACGCCGTTACAGTTAATGCTTCCCTGCTACCTGCATAGGCAGGATTCACAGCTAGTGTATTATTCATATAGTGCGTAAACATGGGCTCTTGCTGAGCAATAATACTTAAACTTCCTAAAGTTAAACCCAGAACGAATGTTATCTTTTTTAGTGTTTTCATCTTACTGTTATTTCTATTGTTTACCAAGTTTATATTTTACCTATTTAGATAAATTGTTCCTTTAATAACTTCTGAACCATCATCCAAATCAAGCAGATAGAAGTATGTTCCTACTGGCAATTCATCTCCTCCCACGGATATTCCCATGGTTGTTTTGCCATCCCAGGTATTTTGGTAGGGACTTGCTTCGAACACTTTATTTCCCCAACGATTGAAGATTACCATATTATTATCAGGATAGTATAAAATCCCTCTGATAACAAATAAATCGTTTGTGCCGTCACCATTTGGTGAAAAGCCTTCCGGTATAAAGAAATCTCTTGGTTCCGGTTCAATGGTTGAAACATTGTTTGCCAGGTTTCCATCGGGTTCATTGCCGCCAATAGTTGCGGTATTAACATAAGTTCCCGCTGAATTTACCACAGCCGTTATTCTTAACGTTTCAGATGCTCCACTTATCATGGTTCCGATCGTCCAAACACCGCTTGAAGCGCTGTATGTACCAACGGTTGTTGTTGATGAAACATAGGTGTATCCGTTTTCCAGTATTTCGGTTATTGCTACCCCTGTTGCATCTGATGGGCCATAGTTCGTCGCGATAATGGTAAAGACGATTGTGTGTCCAATCAATGGGAAGTAATTATCTGCGGTTTTAACAACACCCAGATCAGAACCGGCACAGTTGGTTACCACGATTGTGACAGGTGAAGGAACGGAACTACAACCATTAACGGAAACGCTTAATGTATAGGTACCTGCATCTGTAATGGAGGCAGAAAGAATTTCGGGATTTTGATCAAAAGATGAATACCCATTTGGACCAGTCCAGCTGTAGAGACCTCCGACAACAGTTTGTGCAGTAAGGGTTATCGAACTGCCTTCACATACAGGCGAATTACCAGTAGCCGCTGCAATAGGTGTCGGGGTTACATTTACAACCATATCTGCACTTGTTGTTCCGCATGGCCCTGTTGAAGTAGCTGTGATGGTGGCTGTTCCACTAAAGTCAGCGTCCCAGTTCATCACGCCGGTAGATGAGTTGATTACTCCCGCTGTTACAGGTAGTACAGAGTATGTAATTGAAGTGCTGTTTGTTGCAGTTGCAGTGTAGGTTTCATCAGGTGCATCCTGACACAGCGGCGTTGTTCCGGAAATAAAGATTGTAGTGCCTGTAGAAATATATACGGTAACCAATAAGTCTTCGCTCGTTGTACCGCATAGCCCTGTGGAGGTTGCCGTGATGGTAGCTATTCCGCTAAAGGCAGCGTCCCAGTTCATCACACCCGTAGTTGCATTGATCACACCTGCTGTTACAGGTAGTACTGAATAAGTTATTGAAGTACTGTTTGTTGCTGTAGCAGTGTAGGTTTCATCAGGTGCATCCTGGCAAAGAGTTGTCGCTCCAACTGTAAAGATTGTAGGTCCTGTTGAAGGATTTACTGTAACCAATAAGTCTGCACTCGTTGTGCCGCAAAGCCCTGTTGAAGTGGCCGTGATGGTAGCTGATCCACTAAAGGCAGCGTTCCAGTTCATCACACCGGTAGTTGGATTGATCACTCCCGCTGTTACAGGTAGTACAGAATAAACTATTGAAGTACTGTTCGTTGCTGTTGCAGTGTAGGTTTCATCAGGTGCATCCTGACAAAGAGTAGTGGCACCAGTTGTGAAAACGGTTGGTCCGGCAGACGGACTGACAGTTACTGATAAGTCTGCACTGGTAGTTCCACATAATCCTGTGGAGGTAGCAGTGATCGTTGCCATGCCACTAAAGGCAGCATCCCAGTTCATCACACCGGTTATTGGATTGATCACACCCGCTGTTACAGGTAGTACAGAGTATGTAATAGAAGTACTGTTTGTTGCTGTTGCAGTGTAGATTTCATCAGGTGCATCCTGACACAGAGATGTTGATCCAGCCGTAAAAATGGTAGGCCCTGTAGAAGGATTAACAGTAACCAATAAGTCAGCGCTTGTTGTCCCGCATAAGCCTGTAGAAGTGGCAGTGATGGTAGCTACGCCAATAAAATCAGCATCCCAGTTCATTATCCCGGTTATTGGATTGATCACACCGGCCGTTAATGGTAATACAGTATAAATAATTGAAGTACTGTTCAAAGCGGTTGCAGTATAGGTTTCATCAGGTGCATCCTGGCAAACAGTAGTTGCGCCAACAATAAAGATGGTGGGTCCAGTATATGGGTTAACTGTCACCACCATGTTTGCACTTGTGGTGCCGCAAAGACCAGTTGAAGTGGCCGTGATGGTAGCTGTTCCACTAAAGTCAGCATCCCAGTTCATTACACCGGTAGTTGGATTGATCACACCAGCTGTTACAGGTAGTACTGAATAAGTTATTGAAGTACTGTTCAAAGCGGTTGCAGTGTAGGTTTCATCAGGTGAATCCTGACAAAGCGTTGTTGCTCCGGCTGTAAAGATGGTAGGTCCTGTGGAAGGATTTACTGTAACCAATAAATCAGCACTTGTTGTGCCGCAAAGACCTGTTGAAGTGGCCGTGATGGTGGCTGATCCACTAAAGTCAGCGTCCCAGTTCATTACACCCGTAGTTGGATTGATCACTCCCGCTGTTACAGGTAGTACAGAGTATGCAATTGATGTACTGTTCAAAGCGGTTGCAGTGTAGGTTTCATCAGGTGAATCCTGACACAGCGTTGTTGCTCCGGCTGTAAAGATGGTAGGTCCGGTAGAATCATTTACTGTCAGAGAAACATTTATTGAAGTAGTACTATTACCGGGAGCAAGAGTATCCGAAGGTTTATTTATTAAGTTAGCACCTGATAATACTACTGCACCATTTCTGGCGAGTAATCTGCCATCTATAGTTGCCGTTGTATTCATCGTTATGGAAGTTAATGCAAGTATGTTTCCTTTAAATGAGGTTCCGTTACCGATGGTTGCTGAACTGCCAACCTGCCAGGTAACATTTTTAGCCTGGGCGCCTCCGCTAAGGATAACATTTCCACCAGCTCCGCCAATGGTGGTAAAATCAGATGCAATCTGGAAAATCCATACTGCATTTGCATCACCTTGTGCATCAAGGGTCAGATCGCCGGATTGTATTAAAAGGGTAGATGTTGATTTATAAATGCCCGGAGCAAGTGTTAAACCACCCTGATCGCCAGCTACAGTGGCAGGTGCAGGTGATGAGGCTCCTTCAGCAAATAGGTATGCATCGGTAAGGTCTTGTTTGGCTTGTATAAGCATTGCAGCTACTCCCGGAGGAGCAATATCATCAGAAGCATAGATAGCTCCATCCACAACAATGGCCGGAGGAAATCCGGTAATAGTACTGCGAACACCGGGGCTTAACCCAACATCCACACCTGTAATTATACTGAATCCTGTGCTGCTGATTGCCGTACCGGCCAGAATACCAAAGTTGCCAGCCGAATTAAGGGTGACGTCCAACGTATTTACTGATGAACAACCACCGGTAACAACAACATTATAGTTGGATGCACTATCAGATAGGGTTGCAGGATTAATAGTAAGCGTGTCATTTGTTGCTCCTGAAATATTACCTCCATCAATCAAGTTTACAATTCCCCTTCTCCATTGGTAGGTAAGACCAGAACCTGAAGCGTCCACAATAAAGCTGACAGAATCTCCAACACATACTGTTTGGTTAACAGGCCACATGGTGATGATGGTTTCAGTATTAACCGTTAAAGCAGCATTTATTGAAGTATCGTTTGAGCATATTCCCATGATAACAACATTGTAGTCCAATGCTGCATCAGTTAAGGCAACAGGATCAATTGTAAGCGTGTCATTTGTTGCTCCTATTATATTATTGATTCCTTTTCTCCACTGATAAGTAAGTCCGGTACCTGTGGCGGCTACTGTAAAACTGACAGAATCTCCAATACATGCTATTTGATCAACAGGTTGTGTGGTGATGGCCGTGACTTCATTTACTGTTAATCTAACATTTATTGAAGTATCGTTTGAGCATGTTCCCATAACAACAACATTATAGTCTAAGGCTGCATCAGTTAAGGTAACGGGATCAATTGTAAGCGTATCATTTGTTGCGCCTATTATATCTACGATCCCTTTTCTCCACTGATACGTAAGTCCTGTACCTGTGGCGGCTACTGTAAAACTGATAGAATCTCCGACACATGCTGTTTGATCAACAGGTTGTGTGGTGATGGCCGTGATAGCATTTACTGTTAAACTAACATTTATTGAAGTATCGTTTGAGCATGCTCCCATGACAACAACATTATAGTCTAAGGCTGCATCAGTTAAGGCAACAGGATTAATAGTAAGTGTATCATTTGTTGCACCTATAATATCTATGATTCCTTTTCTCCACTGATACGTAAGTCCTGTACCTGTGGCGGCTACTGTAAAACTGATAGAATCTCCGACACATGCAATTTGACTTGCAGGCTGTGTGGTAATATTTGTGATAGTATCAACTGTTAAAGAAACATTGATAGAAGTATCTGGTGGTGGAGTAGTTCCTGAAACAACAACATTATAGTCTGTTGCAGCATCTGAAAAACTTACAGGATCAATTGTAAGCGTATCATTTGTTGCGCCTATAATATCTATAATTCCTTTTCTCCATTGGTAGGTAAGGCTATCACCTGTTGCAATTACTATAAAACTAACCGAATCTCCTTCGCATACAATCTGATCAGTTGGTTCTGTTGTGATAACAGGAGGGCTTGCTACAAAGCAACCGGGAGGCATAATGGCCGTTATTGCGGAGGTGTTCAATGCGCCAACGGTTGTTAGTGCCCTGCCATCCAGATTAACCCCTGTGGTTAAGTCGATACTTCCATTGTTGACGACTATTGTTCCTACGAATTCTGAAAAGTCGGTTATGCTCACAGCACCAGAAACCAGCCAAAACACATTTTTCGATTGGGTTCCATTTTGTAAAATAACTTTTGAGTAATTGTTTGTTGAAAGGGCACCATATATCTTGATGATGAATACTGCATCGGTATATCCCATTGCATTCAGGTAAAGTGTATCGGTAAGAGATGCGGCTGCATTCATGATATAAGTATGCGGTGTAAGAACCAGGTTGTGGCCTAAAAGATCGGGCCTCATCAATTCAATATCATAAGGCATCGCGTTCAGCGTGCTATAGATATTTAGTAAATCGGATGCCGCTTGTGCAGTTGAACCATCCGGGATTGGATGAATAGCTCCTGTTACAAATAAAGGATTGAATCCTGTCGTTAAACCATTGTTCGAACCCACATCACCTGTAACGTAGGTAATGCCAGCGTTTGTAACTGGCCCGCCGGAAGAAAAAATCGTATAACATGCTATAGAAAGAAGATCAGGGGCTGCCGGTCCTGTAAGGATAGGAGCTCCGCATCCTGAAGGGAGGTATATCATCGATTGTGATACGCCGATGGCACCGTTGATAGCTAGTGCCCTTCCTTCAAGGGTATCGCCGGCAACCATGTTAATGGCCGCGTTGTTCGCCACAATAGTTCCCCGCATGGTGGTATTGGCGGCCAAACTTACTAATCCTTCTATTTTCCAGAAAACATTGCAAGCCTGAGCTTCGTTGATTAAATGAACTTTTGAATTGGCGTTTGCGCCGAACGTGCCTTGTATTTGAAAAATCCAAACAGCATTTGGATCACCTTGTGCATCCAATGTTAAATCTAAGTTAAGTGTTGCCGGCTCACCAATAGCATACACTCCCGGAGGGAGAATGGCTCCGTTGCCAAGCAAAGGTGCCGGAAAAAAAGTGGGTATGGCTGCAGCGAGTTCTCCGTAGGCAAGCAATAAGTCTGCCGCTGCCAGAGCACTTTGACCATCACCCGGGTGCAATTGACCATCCACATTTCCAAAGCCTGAGATGGGACCGCTATTCGAGCCCACATTGCCTGTAACTTGCGTTAGATATTCTGTACCTGCATTAGTAACTGCCCCAACTGTTGTGAACAGAGCAAAATCAGCAGAAGTGCCTAAATTGGGCGCTTGTCCGAAATTTACTTGCGGTAAAGAAAACAATAAAGTAACAGTTGTTACAATAAATAGTAATGACCTTTTCATTATCATTGGTTTTAAGTTGTACGTTAGATTTTTACGTTGCAAAGTTCACTTGATTCTAACCTAAATGTGTTACATAAATAAGTTTAAAAGTTACATCTTTCACATATTTATCTGAGACTCTGATTTCCAGGTTATTTTTAGTGGATTTTCTGATGTTAGCAGTTTACTGATAAGTAAGCCATCGAAACAACTTGCGTGAGATTGCAAGTTGTTTCGATGGCTATTGTTTTCTGCTTTTATGTTGATTTCAAGGTAATCAACTAATTGTACTTCATCTTATTTCCTTGGATTAATATCAATGATCACCGTACGGTTATAAAAGCGTTCCTCAGGATATTTGTTATTGAATTGTGATAAGTTTTCATCCTCACCAAGACCGGAGATTTCAAATTTCACATTCTTGCGACCCACTTTCGAAAGCCCTTTTTCAAGAATACTTTTAACATTGTTAGCCCTGGCCAATGATAATTTCTGGTTGTTCTCTTCACCTCCCACAATATCAGTATAACCATTGATAATCACCGTAGCCCCATCCGAAATTTTTGGTGTTACGACTTCAAGGAGGTATTTTTCATACATATTGATGGCCACCGATTTATTGAATTCATAAAGAATGCTGAACCTCATCGATTCCTCAGTTTTGGCCGGTGTCCAAAGTACCATGTGTGTAGAAGTCTCCCTCTTGATTGTCAGACCATCTTTTGTTTGACCAATCATAGTTACTTTGTAGTCGCCTTCGGGAGTAGTACCTAAAATAGATTTTGTTGGGATACTAACTTCTTCCTCTGTGTAAGGTCCAAACGTCTTGACAGCTCCTTGTTCATCTTCAGTTTTCAACGACCAGGATGTAAACGCGTCTTCTTCGTCTTCTACATTAAAAGTAATGTAACTTTCAACCGGAGCTTCTTGAGCCGCAATTATTTTTACTGGTTTCAAAGGAGTATCAGAACCACTACGGAATTCCATCAACAAAACGGGTGAATTGCTTTCGATGGATACCCTGCGGTCGCCTTCACGAAGCAAAACTAGCTCGAGTTTGCCACCTGGCTGTTCTGATGGAACACTTGGTTTAGTCCGTCCTTGTATCGTAATCCTGGAAGCATCAATTTCAAAGAGCGTTACCAGATATTCCTTGACAGATTCTGCCATCTCACGACCATCTTGTGGTCCCTTTTCTGATGATCCGACCAATAGTATAGTTGTGGTGGGGTTTTTCACCATGCGGTTGCCCAGGATGTTCAGGATGTTGTAGTAAGCATTCATTTGCCTGTCTGAACGACCTGATAGTTTTGTTGATACATGTGCATCGAGTTGGTCCTCTTTAAAATCCTTAACCTCCTCTTTTTTGAGTAAGACATATCGTTCAGGGATTTCAGTGGATCCCAAATCAAAAAATACATAGTTGCGGATTGGGAAAGTCTCCTTTACGATAGGCGCAGCTTGAACATTCCGGGGAGCTTCAACAATAAACTTTACATTAGGTTCTGTAACAACCACTACCACAGGGACTACTTCTTTTTCTTTAGGTGTTTCAATATTGCGTCCACGTCCAAATTTAATGGCGATTCCAGCTCGTACAGTAGTTATGTTCCAGGTTTCTATAGAACGAGGTTCCTGGCCAAAATAGGGATGATAAGATACATAGGGTGAAAGCACAAATTGTGTTTGTTTACCGTGGGAGGTAAGTGGAATATCATAACCTGCCCCGATTTGCATGGAGACCAACATGGATTTCATATTGTCAAAATCATCGGTCACATCAGGTGTAACTTCCTGATCGGGGTAGGCGGGGTTGATTCCATGTTTATAAGTAAACGATTGCGTCATCAGAAAAGCGAGACGGGGCCCTGCATACAAATACAAACCCGATTTAAAAGGGGCAAAACGCAGGCTTGGTTCTACAGTGATGTAGCTTAGGTCAGTTAACAAGTCATCAGGGCAGTTACAAGGTGTAATTACTTGTTTGAAAGTGCCTTTACGGCTGTCGTATCCTGCCTGGAACATGAACCCCCATCTTGAATCGGGGCGATGAAACTCCACCAGGGGAGCCAGATAGAGACCTACCCCGGTGCCATCGTGAAATGTGGTGGGAACGGTAAATGCTGAATTTAGTTGTTGGGTTGACCCACGAAAGAAATTAAAATTGGCACCAGCTGCGGCACCAAACCACCAGGTGGGTTGAGTGAACTGAGCTTCCTGAGGTTGCTGAGTTTCTTGCGCTTGCAACGATACCAGAATATTTGCCATGAAAAAGACACCAATGATCATGCTTTTTATAGGTAAGTTATAAGAGGAGAACGCCTTGCGTATTCCTTTTTTAATATTGGTTTTAAATTTCATATTTTTTAAATTATTGTTGTTGCTTCAAATGATTTAAATGAATCCCGCCCGATGACGGGATTCATTTGATGACTTTTAACCTGCTTTAGGGTGCAGGAACGTTAATGGTTGTATTGACCATGGTTACTGAAGCAACCAGGGAAAGTGCCCTGCCATTCAATACTGTTTGGACCATATTGTCGGGTGTAGAGAAAGTAACTCCAGCCATAGCGATGATGGTTCCTACCATAGTGCCCCCTCCGGCACCATTAATGGTAGCTGAACTTCCTACATACCAGAATACATTTTTAGGCAAAGCACCGTTCGTCAAAATAATACTACGTGCGCCTGTTGGTCCGGCGATACCAACCGTTAAACCTGCCGCTGTCTGGAATACCCAAGTTGCATTCGGATCGCCTTGAGCGTCTAAAGTAAGCGGGCCGTTTGATATATTAAAGGTTCCACTTGCCGACATATAAACGCCCGGAGCTAAGGTTAATCCACCAAGCTCACCGGCACCCGGATCAATCCCTCCCGGCATGATAGCCGGTGAGATGCTGATATAGGCCGCGTTGGCATCAATCAGGGCCTGTGTTGCAATGGCTTCATTGGTGGTGGTTCCGGGAAATGGTGGTGCTGCGAATATTCCATCCGTTACCAGGCCGACATTAAGGGGGGTTTCTGTGTAAACATCACCCGTCATGCCATCATGAAAACCGGTAACTAAGGTAGAGGCCGCTGTGGTAGCAATACCTCCATTTATTATCGTATTGATTCCCTGGTTGGTGATTCCGGCATTTCCGCCAAAAGCACCATAGGGGGCGGCAGTTCCCAGATCAATGGGAGATATTACTATCTCCTGGGTAGTAAATGTCCACACATAGTCGTTTGCCATTGGAGTTCCTGAAAGATTTTCAGCTCCTGTGGTAATGGTAGCGGTATAAGTGGTGTTTGACAACAAATCACTTGAAGGTGTTAATGTAGCAGTAATGCCGGAATAATCCACCAATCCTGCAATCAAAGTTGTTCCTTGCATTAAGGTAAATGTGGATGTAGTAATGGTTGAAGAATTCATCTCTTCACTAAAATCAGCGCTAATTACCTTATCCAGAGCAACGTTGATGTCCAAATCCATTGGATCGGTTGCAATTACCGTAGGGGCCAGTATGGGAACTGTGGTAAAAGTCCAGGTATAATTAGCTGCCATGGGTGTACCGCCTGTACTCATTGCTCCGGTAGTGACAGTTCCGGTATATAGCGTGTTGGGTAACAGATTGGCGGAAGGGTCAAATGATGCAGTAGTACCGCTGTACGAAATCACTCCCGTAATGGAATTTGATCCATTTTGTACGGTAAATGTTGTTTCGTTGATGGTCAGAGGATCCATTGGTTCACTGAATGTAGCCGTAACAACTTTGTTTAGGGCAACATCTGTTTCCAGGTCATCCGGATCAGTCAAAATTACGGTAGGAGCCGAAACATTTAAAGTAGTAAAGGTCCAGACATAGTTACTAACCATGGCATTGCCTGCAAGGTCTTTAACACCGGTAGTGATGGTGGCTGTATAAATGGTGTTGG
>Ga0210039_1003257_pt1 | contig 12690 bp, 11 predicted proteins | sample CryGeyCG2114_250_3_FD_185460 | JGI IMG/M metagenome (GOLD analysis project Ga0210039, IMG submission 185460) | Groundwater microbial communities from aquifer - Crystal Geyser CG17_big_fil_post_rev_8/21/14_2.50 (SPAdes) (version 2) | ecosystem: Environmental > Aquatic > Deep subsurface >...
TACGGCTATTAAAACATCCTCATATACACTTTTTATTCTTTCTATTTCCTGATAAGGAATTTCTTTCCCCCTGTTTTCTTCTTCATCAACGCCACGATGCAACATTACTATTGTTGGAGGTTTTATGAGATTACTTAAAACTTCAAAAGGATACTCAATATTTATCATATCAAGTATTGAGTCAATTCCGAGCTCTTCGCATCTTTTAATGAATTCGTCTATGGTTTCTAAGGGGGCGAGACCCAAACAAGTCGCAGCCGAAGCTCCAGCAGAAGCAGCTGCTTCTACTTCAGCAAAAGCTCTGTCCATACATTTTAGGTCGGCAATAATATAGGGACTAAAAGCAATTGAATAACCCAAAACTCTTTCTGACCACCATTGCCTTATCTTTCTAATTGATTCAATGCCGTAAGTTTTGATTAAAGGATAGCCAGCCTCAATTATAATTCGATTCGATAAGGGAAGAGAATTAATCATCGCTGCTATTTCCTCCAAAGTGCGGTTAAAAGCAATTTGCAAGTATTTTTGTTTTCTATCTAGCATAGTTTTATTTCAGTATATCAAATAATCAAGGTAATAAAAAAACCGATTATTGAAAATAAGGCAATCGGGGGCAGAGCTGGGATTGGCTGACGGATTTTCTGAGAAATAAAAAAATAAAAACCAGCAAAAAGACCAATCAGAGAAAAAGTAGCGACAATCAAAGAACTCAGAATCCCCTGAGAAACTAAGGAAGCTGCAAAAAGTAAGGGAAAAACGACGTCGCCACCACCTAAGATTAGAAATTTTCCGCCAGGCTCAATCTTTTCTAAGCTTTCTCGAAAACCAGAGATATTTGGGGGAACAACTAGAGCTAAAATTGCTCTGCTTTCTATCATTTCTTTTGCCATTCTTATCATGTGTTTTGTTTTGTAAACGGCAATGAAATCGTAAATTGAAAAAAATACCAAAAGCAATGCCACCATTAAAGGGTTTAAACTTAACCCCAAAATGCTGCCTATCCCAACCATCCCAAAAATTAGGCAAAGGTCTTGATTTAAAATCGTAGGCCGTTTTAACCACCAAAAAATTATAGCCGCCATTAAAATTAAAGCAGGGAGGCCTGGCATCCAGCAGTTAAAAAATGATATTCCGCCAAAAAAAGTCGCCAGAACGAAAACAGCCCTAAAGAATGTCTTTTTTTCTTTTTTAAATCTCATAAAATAAGGAACAAAAAATATTAATAAACTAGTTAAAAGAAAATAAAAAATAAATTGCCAGAAAGAAAATTGAGGGATAATAACTTTTTGAAATTTTAAAACTTCATTTATTCTAGAGGCGGTAACGATTCCCAAAAGCAAGGTTAAACAAAACAAAAAAGCCTCGATACTAAAGGTTTGCCAGGGATTTTGAAAAAGTTGAGACTTTATTTTCGCCGGCTTTTTTGTTTCGTCACCTTCAGGCATTTTTGATAAATGAAATGGTCTGGTGTTCGATAGGCCAGCCTTCCTTTTTTCGCCCGCTTTGAGGAATAATTTTTCATTCTAAACTTTTTAATCTTTTGATTGCGGAGTTTTTTTCTTTGTTTTCTATTTTTGCTCGTTTTATTCCTTTTTCCATCACTTCTACGGTGGTGTCAAGGAGAGTTTTAGAACATTTAAAAGGAGTCCCGTCCTTACCCCCATGAGCGAATGAATATCTCGCTGGATCTTCATAAGAAGGCTCTGCGCCATAGATTAATTCGCTGACTAAACTCAAGGCTCTAATTGTTTTTGGGCCAATTCCTTTTAGTGACAAAAGTGTTTCAAAATTACGAGGACTGGCCTCGTGGGCAAATAAGATGGTTTTTTCTAATCTTTTCAAATCAAATTTTTCTTCAACTACCGGGTGCCAATAAAACTCTTTATCATAAAGCTCTATTAGGGTGAGGTTTTTTGTTTTTTTTGTCTGAATCAAATTTAAATCTTTAAGAAATTTTTTGGGTTCTTCCTTGACTATTTCTGTCGAAATTTCTTTATTCCCCCTGCTTTCTTTGGCGGTTAAATTTAGGGGTTTGATTCTGGCATCAGCTATCACTCCACTATGAGGCTCTTCGATAAAATCACGAATTCGAGAAGACAACCAATGGTACCTTCTCGCTTTTTGAATTTGAACCGACATCGCCTGTTGAATTACTGTCCATTGCCCATCTTTCGTAAAGATTAAATTGTGGTGATAAATTTGAAAAGGATTTTGAAAGTCTTGGACGCAGGAACTATCGACCTTGGCTGAGATTTTGCTTGCATAGACTAATTTATCAATTTTTTCCATCGGCCATCCCAAAAATTCTCCCCAATTTTGAATTTGTTCAGGTGTTTTCCTCGAAGTTTTCCCTTTCCCGCCACAGACAAAAATACCTAATTCATTTTCTAAACCTCTTAACCCTTCTTTCAGAGCTCCTAAAGTAGTAGTTGTTAAACCGCTACTATTCCAGTCGAAGCCAATTACGCAGCCCAAACTTTGAAACCAAATTGGATCGGATAATCTTCTTAAAATTTCTTCGGCTCCAAATTCCTCAGCAATAGCTAAAACTATCGCCCTTGAAAGTCTTTTCATTCTTTCAAATAGCCAATAAGGACATCTTCCATAATCCAATGGAACTGTGGCTATTCCGGTTCGCATAACTTCATTCTATAAAAAAACTGGCCCTTTAGCCAGTAAATTTTAAATAAAAGTCAATTATTAAATTGGATAAAACAACTATAATTTGATATAATAATATTTATGCGGATAGCTCAAATTGCTCCACTTTGGATTCCTGTACCTCCTTACACTTATGGCGGGACGGAATTAGTTATCTCCTGGCTTTGCAACGAATTAGTCAGGAGAGGTCATGAGGTCACCCTTTTTGCCAGCGAAGATTCAAAAACTCAGGCCAAATTGGTTCCAATTTGGCCAAGGTCATTATGGCGAGCAAAGTTAAATGCACCCCATGCCGTTTTTTCTTTGCTTTATGAAAAATTAATATCTTTGCAAGATAATTTTGACGTTATTCATGACCATTGCGAATTTTACACCGTACCCTATTCAAGATTTTTAAAACCTCCTATTGTTACAACCTTGCACCATCCTTTAACCGAAGAAACAATCATTCTCTATAAAAAATTCCCCAATATCAACTTCGTTGCCATTTCCAAAAATCAAAGAAAATCAGCGCCAGGAATTAACATTGTCAAAACAATTTATCATGGTTTGCCAATTGAAAAATATGAGTTTAATGATAGACCTAAAGATTATCTTTTGTGGCTTTCAAAAATTATGCCTCAAAAAGGAATAGCCGAGGCTATTGATATTGCAAAATTAAGCGGAGAAAATCTAATTATTTCTGGAAATATCCCTCCAGAATATGGAGATTATTTTGAATTTAGAATTAAACCTCTGATTGATGGTAAAAAAATCCAATTTGTTGGTACTTCTGATTTTTCAAAAAAAATTGGACTATTAAAAAATGCCAAAGGATTTTTATTTCCGGTAAAGAGACCTGAACCTTTTGGTTTGGTAGTGATTGAAGCGATGGCTTGTGGGGTTCCGGTTATTGCTTTTAAAGAAGGTTCCATGCCAGAATTAATTGAGGATGGAAAAACTGGATTTTTGGTAAACAATATTGAGGAGGCCTGTCAGGCATTAAAGAAAATCAAAAAAATTTCAAGGAAATATTGCCGAGAGTATGTCAAAAAAAACTTCAATTTAAAAAGAATGGTTAACCGTTACGAAAAACTTTACAAAAAAATCTTAAAAAAATGAAAAAATTAAAAATTGCTCAAATTGCTCCGCTTTGGTATCCTGTTCCACCGCGTGGTTATGGTGGGACAGAGGCTATTGTCTCAAAATTAACTGAGGGATTAGTAAAGAGAGGACACGATGTCACCCTTTTTGCTTCCGGAGATTCTAAAACAAAAGCTAAACTTGTCTCGATAACTAAGAAAAACCTTTTCTCTCTGGGGGTGCCTTGGTTATATGATAGTTACAATATTTTAAATCTCATTGAGGCATTTTCTAGAGCTAAAGATTTTGACATCATCCATACCCATATAGATGTTTATGACCCAATTTTCAGAGCGAAATCTCAGGTTCCGACCATCGCCACCCTTCATAATCCTTTTTGGCCCGAGACCAAGACAAAAACCGGCAGTTTTTATGAATACAAAGCGAGGATCTTAATTTACAATCGCTTTTCGAAACTCCCTTATGTGGCAATTAGTAATAGTTACAGAAAGCAATGCCCGGCAAATATAAAATTTGTCAAAACTATTTATCATGGAGTTGATATTCGCCAATTAAAATTTAACCCGAAGCCGGAGAATTATTTCGTCTGGTTAGGAAGATTAACACCAAGAAAGGGGCTCCATTTGGTAGTGAAATTAGCCAGAGAATTAGGATTCCGGCTTAAAATTTCGGGCAAAGTAGCCAGTCCTGAAAATGAAAAATATTTTCAAAAAGAAATAAAACCGTATCTTTCAAGAAAGATTAAATTTGTTGGTGAAATCAAAACAGACAAAGAGAAATCAGAGTTTTTAGGAGGGGCCAAAGCTTTAATTTATCCTCTTTTATGGGAAGAACCATTTGGAATTGTGATGATAGAGGCTATGGCTTGTGGAGTTCCGGTGATTGCCTTTCCCCGAGGCTCGGCTCCAGAGATTATTAAAGATGGAAAAACCGGTTTCTTGGTAAAAAATTTAGCTAAAATGAAAGAAGCAATTAAAGATATTGAAAAAATTTCAAGAATTAATTGTCGTCAGAGGGTTGAAAAATTGTTTACCGTTGAAAAAATGGTTGAAGAATATGAAAAGATTTATGAGCAGATAATTAAAAATTGAATATGAGAAAAAAATTAAAAATTGCGACCTTTGTCGCCTCGGAAGTTCCCTTTCCAGTTCCTGAAGACTTCAAAGGAATTTATGCACCAGCTGAGGTTGCTTTGGGTGTAGCTGAGGGGTTAGCAAAAAGAGGACACGAAGTTTTATTTTACGGACCCACTGGTTCCAAATCAAAAATCTGTAAAGTAAGAGAAGTAAAAATTGTTCCTCTTTATGAAAATGAGATTCTGAAATCACCCGAGGTTAAAAGAGTAAGAGAAAAAATTTCTTATCTTTTTGACCAATATATTGTTTCACTGATTTTTAAAGAAAATTTAAAGGAAAAATTTGACATCATCCATATTCACCCCGTAGATAGGGCTCTCCCTTTTGCTTCTTTAACAAAAACTCCCGTCGTCTATACCTTGCACGACCCCCTTTATCCTTGGCGAGCGAAAATTTTTGAAATGTACCAGACAAAAAATCAATACTTTATCTCAATTTCTGATGCTCAGAGACAACCTGCCCCAAATTTAAATTGGGCCGGAACTGTTTATAATGGGATAAATTTAGAATCTTTTCCTTTTAATCTGAGACCAAAAAATGAGCTTTTATTTTTAGGAAGAATTTTGGAAAGAAAGGGACCCCATATAGCAATAAAAGCAGCAATAAAATCTAATGAAAATTTAATCATTGCTGGAACTCCTAGTAAAGGGAAGTTTTGGGAAAAATATATCAGGCCCTTTTTAAAAAGAAAAAATATTAAATACGTTGGCTTCCTCCCTTACGGAAAAACTTACAAACTCTATCAAGAGGCAAAGGCCCTTTTGTGTCCTATCCAATGGGAAGAGCCCTTTGGTTTAACTTTTATAGAATCGATGGCCTGTGGAACGCCGGTTATTGCCTTTGACAGAGGTTCGGCTAAGGAAGTAATAAAAGATGGAAAAACCGGCTTTGTGGTTAAAAATATTTCAGAGATGATAAAAGCAATTAAAAAAATTAATCAGATTAAAAGAGAAAATTGCAGAAAGTGGGTTGAAGAAAATTTTACAATTGAGAGAATGGTAAATGATTACGAAAAAGTATTTTACCGAATTATTCAGAGAGGAAATTGAAAAGGGCTCCCGATGACCAGGCCTGGGGGTAACAAGGTGTTTTTTCCATTTCTAAAGTAATTTTTCCATCAATGACTCCATAATATTCTGGTAAATTTCCGATTTTATCATTTGCCAGCAAAATGGCATTTTTTATTTTTTGATATTCGTTCTTGTAGCCCAATTTTTTTAGACCTTGGGCAATTATCCAATTGTCATGAGGCCAAATTGAGCCGAAATGATAACTTTTTGGGTCAAAATCAGGCTCAAGTGTAGAGTGAGTACGAATTCCATAAGATGTCCATAAATCATCCTGAAATAATCTCTCTGCAATTAATTTTTCTTTTCCTTTTTCGCAAATTCTAGTAAATAGAAGATGGCCAGGATTTGAGGTAATAGCTTTTCTTTGTTGTTTTTTTCCATCCAAAGCCAAGGCAAAATAATTTTTATCTTCCATCCAGAATTTTTCATTAAACACTTCTTTTAATTTTTCTGCTCTTTCTCGAAGTTCTTTTGTCAAATCAAAATCTTTTTTAATTTCTGCCAGATCAGCAGTTTCTTTCAACGCCAAATACTGATATCCTTGAACTTCCACAATGGCTACCGGTGGCTCAATTTTTAAAAGGTCTTCAAATTCGTCTTTCCATGCCTGATGAAATCGCCCTTTTTCATTTTTTCTTTGATATTCTAAAAATAAATCTTTATCTTTGTCCCCACATTCTTCAATCCAATTTACTGCTTTCAAAATATTTTCCCAACGGGAATTTAAAAATTTGAGATTTTTTGTTTTTTTGTAATAAAAAGAAAATAGAATCAAAAATAAAGGAGTTGAATCAATTGAACCATAATAAGGAAGGGGGTAAGAATTTTCCGGATGGTGGGATTTTTCCAAATCAGTTTCATGAATTATTTTCCCTGGTTCTTCTTCTTTCTCGTCATTAAATATTTTCCCCTGATACTGAGATAAAATTTCCAAAGTTGCCTGACAAATCCCAGGATTTTTATCCAACAATTGCCATGCAGCAATCAAAGAATCTCGGCCAAAAAGCCGGTTGAATCTTGGTAAGCCGGCTCGGATAAATCCCTTTTTATCTTTCAGTTGCTTAATTTCTTGCCAGGTTCCCCAGAGAATTATTTTTTTTCTTAATTCCTCAAAAAACATCTTACCCCGTTTGAAATTTTTTATCATCAATTTTCTTTAAATGAAAAAACAAAGCTTTTAGCCTTGTTCGATTTTTAATTTCTATTCATTTCACTTTTAATTTTACTTTCTTTTCTCAATCTCTGTCAAGCCGCGAAATCCGAATTAATCCTGAACAAGGGATAATTTCTATTTCTCTTTTTTCTAATTCGTCTAAAAATAAATTTACCCCTAAAGAATCAGAAGACATATGGCCGGCGATGACAACATTGATATTGGCTGATTCGGCTTCTTTTTTAGATTCTTCCTGCATATGCATTCCAATTATCGTTCCAATTCCAGCATCAGCCATTTTTTCGTAAATTTTCGGCCCTGGTTCTGTCCCGCCAGTGAGTTCGGTTACGGCAATCTTACCGCATCGATTTTCTGGATTGCCAACAAAAATTTTAGGACCAGCGCCAATCTTTATAGCTTCCTTATATTCCGGAATCTCCTTTAACAAACTCATTAAATCCTCAATCCTTTCTGGATTTTCTTTTTCAATTAAATCTTTTATAAATTTAGCTGCTAAATTGTCGCAGGGGGTATGAGAATTTATTAAACTAATTCCTAAAAGCTTAGCTGTATCAACGGTTCTTTGATGATTAATCGCATTGACTCCCCGAGCGACTTCGGAAATTCTTTCCTTCATTAAGCCCTCAGCAATATTTATTGGGACTCCATAATAATTTAAAGCGTCACATTGTAGGTCCATCACGTCGGCTAAATGAGCCAATCCTTTACCTAGTGGATGGTGGGCGATAATTAAATCTATTCCGCCAATTTCTTTTGCTAATAAAAGTTCGGCCGGTTCAATATCAATTCCAGTCAAAACCTTTTTTACCTCGGCATCGGCAGCTATATGATAAATTCTCGAATCTAAATAGGGATTTTCTAAAGCTTCTAAATCAAATTCCTCTTTCTCCTTTCCCGAAAGTTTTTCGTATTTCTCTTTCTTTCTCTTCAAAAGCCTTTCAATTCCTTCTCTTCCTCGAAAATCAGCTTCTATCCCTTTATTTATTGCTAGATTGTAAATTTCTTTTATCCGCATATTGTTTAAAAATTTTTTGATAAAGCTCGCTGATTAATTCTTCTTGTTTCTTCAAATTGAAAACTTCCCGACGAATCCGAGCTTTCTCCCGACGAATAAATTTCCTTATAGATTTCGGCAATTTCTTTTTCATATAATAAAACAAACTTATCTAAAGCGCTAAAAAATTTAAATTTTGAATTGCAATTTTGCATTTTGACAGGCGAAGAGGACTTTGTTCTCTTCTTCACCTGCCGAAGCTTCAGCTGAGGTGGAGAAGAAGGAATCTTCTTCGATTCGCTTCCATAGTCGAAAGAGGATCTCATCCTCTTTCTCACCTTCGCTTCTTTCAGAAGCTCGGTAATGGAAGCTCGGTATTTGAATTTAGCATTTTTATTATTCCCCTTTTATTACTGCTAAAGGCACTAATCTTGCTACCTTTTTTGAAAGTCCAGCCTGATGGACAACATTAACCACCTGTTCCACATCTTTATAAGCCATTGGCGCTTCTTCGGCAATCCCTCCTAGACTCCAGCATTTAACAATAATTCCCTTTGATTCTAATTCATTAACTACTTCCTGTCCAGAAACCCGCCTCATTGCTTCGTGACGTGACATGGTACGGCCTGCACCGTGACATGTAGAATACCAAGCTTCTTTTGATTTTTCAGTTCCCACTAAAATATAGGAGGAAGTACCCATTGAGCCTGGGATTAAAACTGGTTGGCCAACTAAACGATATCTTTCAGGAATCTCGGCATGGCCGGGAGGAAAAGCCCTAGTCGAACCCTTTCGGTGCATGGCCACTTCAACCTCTTTTCCTTCGATAACATATTTTTCTTTTTTTATAATATTGTGGGCAACATCATATAATAATCTCAGGGAAGTCTTTTCACCAAAAATACTCCTCCAGGCTTTTCTGACAAAATGGGTGATCATCTGCCGATTGGCCCAGGCATAATTTGCCGCGCAAGCTGAAGCTGCCAAACCTCGCTGTCCTTCCGGAGAATTAAATGGTACGCAGGCAAATTCTCGATCAGGAACTTCGATTTTGTATTTTTCCATCAAGCCCATAAATTCTCTTATATAATCAGTAGCAACCTGGTGACCTAGACCCCTTGAACCACAGTGAACCATAATAACAATTTGGTCTTTAAATAATCCAAAAGCATCGGCGACTTTTTCATCAAAAATTTCTTGGACTTTTTGAATTTCTAAAAAGTGATTCCCGGACCCCAAGGTCCCAACCTGATCCCTCCCTCGATTTTTTGCCTGGAAAGAAACAGCCGAAGCTTCCGCCCATTCTAAGCATCCTTCAGCTTCACAATTTTCGATGTCTTCTTTTTCTCCATAGCCTTGGCTAACCAGTCTTTTTACTCCTTCTTCTAAAATTTTCTCAATTTGTTCAATGCTTAATTTAATTTGTCTCCCCCGACCTAATCCGGAAGGCACTTCTTTCTGAATTTCAGTTGCTAAATTTTCTAAAGGGCCTCTAACTTCTTTCTCAAGATAATCTGATAGTAAAAGCCTGACCCCGCAATTGATATCATAGCCTTGCATCCCAGGCGAAATAATCCCATCAGAGGTCCTAATTGCTGCCACCCCACCAATTGGTGAACTGTATCCTTCGTGGCAGTCGGGCATAGCTAATCCGTATTTTTGAATTCCCGGAAGGCAACATAAATTTACCAATTGAGGTAGAGATCTGTCGCGAAAAACATCTTCTAACATCTTTTCTGAAACATAAATCCGCGCCGGCACCCGCATATCCTGCCGAAAAGTTTTTGGAATTTCCCACAAATAATCATTTATTTTCCTGAAATCTTTTTTGGAAATCATATATCGAGCCCTACTGCCCCAGTCGGGGCAGTGGGGCGAAGATGGAGATGAAGCTTTAGCTTCATCGATTATTTCATTTTACTTTAATTTTTCCAAAAATAAAATGGTCGCGTCTTAAGCGACCTGAAAGATTTTGAAATGATTTTAAATTTAAATATCAAACAATATCGTCGCTTCCCAGGTTTTATCTTTTGGTCGAAGAACATTTGTTCTTCTCCACCCTTCGCTTCGCTCGGGTTTTTGATGAATATCCAGACCGTGATATGTCGCCCCCTTGATTATCGCTCCTATGCATTTTAATTTTTTCCCAAATAAAATTCCCTCAATTTCTTTATCAGTAAATTTTTTAAATTGAATTTTTTGATAAACTTCCCGATTAACTTCACTTAAATATAATACTTCACTCAAGAAATCAACTAAGAGAGAAGGCAAATCAAGAGAGGAAATTTTAATCTCCCTTTTGACTCCTTCCATTTTACCCTCTGCGTCCTTGACAAAGGATGGTTCATATTTTGCTCCCTCAAACATTCCAACCATCGCATTTTCAAAAAGCTCTTTTTGGGTCTCTCCAAAAACCTTGATTTTTAAATCAGCTTTATGTTCTAAAATTTCGTATTTCATAACCCTACGAATTACGAATTTTTACGAATATACGAATAATATTTTCTTAATCTCTTAATTTACTTAATCGCTTAATCTCTTCTCTCGCCACTTCCCGGTCGTCCCAGGGGATTTTTCTGCCTTTGGCTATACAAATCCAAGGTTCACAACCCTTGCCAGTGATTACTACTACATCGCCTTCCTTGGCCAGTTTCAATGCTTCTTTAATTGCTTCTCTCCTGTCCAATATTTTTTTAGCTTTATTATTCGTTCCTTTTGCAACCTGCTCAATAATCTCCAGCGGATTCTCATCATAGGGATCTTCATTTGTCACAATCACTTCGTCGCAATATTTTCCCGCCAGAGAACCCAAAATTGGTCTTTTCCATTTATCTCTGCCGCCACCGCAAGCGCCTAAAACACAAATTAGTTTTGAAGTTGGTAGTTTGTAGTTTTTGGTTAGGGTCTGATAAACCTTTTCTAAGGCATTGGGAGTAAAAGCGTAATCAACAAAAACTTTAAATGGTTGGGAAACTACATCTTCCATTCTGCCCGGAATTCCCTCAACTTTTTCAACAGCTCTTTTACAAATATCTAAGCTAACTCCTTGTGATAGCCCAACACAAATTGCTGATAGTGCATTATAAATATTAAAATCACCTATGAGGCGCAGATTTAATTGGAGGTCTTTATTATTAATATCTCCTTGGTCGAAGCCATAGGTGTATTTTTTCTTGGCTGGAAATTTTAAAAAATATTCTGAGTTTTCATCGTCTAAATTGATAATGTGGATATTTTTTGTTGCTTGGAATAGTTTTCCTTTAGCGGACCTATAATTTTCGAAACTACCGTGGGCTTCAATATGTTCTGGGGTTAAATTGGTAAATACTGCTGTGCCGAAATTTATAAATCGATGACGATGTTGTTTAATGCCTTCGGAAGTTACTTCTAAAATGGCGTACTGACAACCAGTATTGACAGCTTCCCTTAAAAATTTCTGAATCTTAAAGCGACCGGGCATTGTCATTTTTAGAGCGTTCCCCCATTCTTTCTCTCTGATTTTAAATTTTATTGAAGATAAAGAGGCAACTTTATAACCTGCTTCCTCTAAAATTTTAGTTGTTAAATTTACTACTGTCGTTTTACCATTGGTCCCGGTCACCCCAATTACCCCGATCTTTTGGGAAGGAAATCGGTATAAAACCACACCCAAAAAAGCCAGCAAAAAATGGTACCAGCTAATAAAAAAAGGGGGAATAAATCTCTTAATGATTTCTTTCATTTTTACTTATTTTAACCTAAGTTTGAAAAAAGGGGAAATTTAAGATAAAAAGAACTCACGGACATGTTTCAGTTAAAATCGCCATTTAAGCCGACCGGGGACCAGCCGCAGGCGATTGAGAAATTGGTAAAAAATTTAAAAGCTGGCGTTCGGCACCAGGTGCTTTTGGGAGTAACCGGTTCGGGAAAAACATTTGTAATGTCAAACGTTATTGAACGAATTCAAAGACCAGTCCTCGTCATAACTCATAATAAAACTCTTGGGGCTCAATTATATCAGGAATTCAAAGAATTTTTTCCAGAAAATGCCGTCCATTATTTTGTCTCTTATTACGATTACTACCAACCAGAGGCCTATATTCCTCAGACCGACACTTACATTGAAAAAGATGCCAAAATAAATGAAGAAATTGATAGATTAAGACATGCGGCTACCCAAGATTTATTAACTAGAAATGACATTATTATTGTTGCTTCAGTTTCTTGCATTTATAATATTGGCTCGCCAGAAGCATATCAACAGGTTTCTTTAGAAATTAAGCCTGGTCAGAAAATAAAAAGAAGAGATTTAATATCTCATTTAACTTCTCTGCAATATCAGCGAAATGATATTGATTTTAAACCCGGTACCTTTCGAGTGCGCGGTGATATGATTGAAATTTACTTAGTGACCGGTAAAGAAATTTTAAGAATCGAATTTCTCAGTGACGAAATCGATAAAATATTAATTGCAACTTCCTCAATAACCCCTAGCTACAAACTACTAACTACTAACTACCGACTCTTCCCTGCCCACTTCTGGGTCACTCCTCAAGAAAAATTGAAAATCGCTATTGAAAATATAAAATTAGA
>Ga0210039_1003263_pt1 | contig 12667 bp, 10 predicted proteins | sample CryGeyCG2114_250_3_FD_185460 | JGI IMG/M metagenome (GOLD analysis project Ga0210039, IMG submission 185460) | Groundwater microbial communities from aquifer - Crystal Geyser CG17_big_fil_post_rev_8/21/14_2.50 (SPAdes) (version 2) | ecosystem: Environmental > Aquatic > Deep subsurface >...
AAGCTGTAGCAGATGAAGTTAGAGAATGGCTGAAACAAAACCCGCCGCATAGACTGTCGGGGCCACAGGTGAGTAGTTTCCACCTTGGGGCGGATGTTGAAAACAGCATGCCCAGCAAAGGGCTGCCTGCCGATGCCAAATTGGTACTGGACTCTTTAAGCGCAAAATCAAGTTTTTTGATGGTCGGCACAGTGGAGCCGCGTAAAGGGCATGCGCAAACAATTGCTGCGTTCGAATTGTTGTGGGCGCAAGGAGAAGATGTCAATCTAGTCATTGTTGGAAAGCAGGGGTGGTTGGTTGATGACCTTATAAATGCAATCCTGAATCATCCGGAGTTGAACAAAAGACTCTTTTGGCTTGAAGGTATAAGTGATGAATTTCTGGAGAAAGTTTATGCTAACTCTATCTGTTTGTTGGCGGCATCGGAAGGCGAAGGATTTGGATTGCCACTCATTGAAGCTGTGCAACATAAAATACCCATCATCGCACGCGATTTGCCTGTGTTTAGAGAAGTGTCAGGCGAACATGCCTATTATTTTAAAGGTGTTGGGCCGAGAAACTTGGCAATAGCAATCGCCGCCTGGCGAAAGTTGTTCCAGAATAATGCACATCCATCCTCGGATGGAATGAGCACCCTTTCTTGGCGAGAGAGCGCGCGTCAACTTATAGCAACATTTTGTTGAGTGTGCCTTTGGGGGGGGCTAAAACATAGGTGAGGCTGCGCTGCATCTTCTGCATCCTTGTAAAGGCAATTAACAGGGGATGCTCATATTCCCAAATATAGGAACACCGACATTATGCAATCAAAAAAGAAGGCGATAGAGTTCGGAGTTGTCGCAATAATTTTCCTATTACTAGGGCTTGGCAAGTTCTGGGCTGTGCTATTCACTCCTGATTCTGCATTAACCAACTGGGGAGATGGACTGGGCACTATTGCATCGTTTGCGGCATTGAAAGGTATGCTAGACGGAGGAGTTATACATTATCTCTTTAGCGATGCCATGGCTTATAAGGGAGTTGCGGATAATGTGATGCCGAACACAATTCCTCCCGGCATATGGTGGCGCATTGTTCTCCTGCCATTGCTATCAAGTGACATTTCATACCAAAATGTTTATGACATTTGGGCATTAATAATTTTTGTACTAACAGGCTTGAGTGGATATTTCTTTGCGCGGGTTTTAAATGCACCAAGCTTACTTGCAATATTTTGCGCAGTATTATTTATAAGCACCGACAATTTCTCAATGCGGCTTCAAGGCCATATAACTCTGGCTTCGCCGTTCGCGATTTTATTGCAAATATCATTCGCAATCTTGGCGGCTCGAACGGGAGAATTGAAGCATTATTTAATGTATGCAGTTTCAACATGGCTTTCATTTCAGGCGGTAGAATATTATGGATTTTACGGAGCCATCTACAGTGCTCTAATATACTTAGGATATATTTTTATCCAAAGCCCAAAAAATAAGGTATTAAACAAAAAATATTTAATTGAAATATCAACAAAGATATTTAGTTCGGGCGTTGTATTTATTGTGCTGATGGCCCTCTCATATCCCTCGATAATTTTAGGGCAGCTAAGAATTTCGAATAGTGAAATCTTACAAACGCACACCTATTCATCTTCTGACATGAATAGTTATTCGGTGATAAACCCACTTCAGATTTTCCATTCATCATGGATGCCCAGCATAAGTTATGGCAATCCTGGCGAATTTACTTTCAGGCTGGGACTAGCGATTATTGCAGTGTCAATACTGTTCCTTCTGATTTCACTTTTAAACAAAGGAAAATCAGAAAAAAAATCTGGCAAATATAAAGAAATCGCAGTATTTACAACTGCGGGTCTGTTGTTGTCACTATGCGGTCTGCATTCAAGCAGTCCAATCACACTTTCGACTGTTCTATATCATATCGCCCCAATGTTCAGGGTGGTTGCTCGAGCTTACCAGTTAGTGGACATCAGTCTTATTGCGATACTTGTAATTGTTGCTTCCTATTATATATATCAGTATTGCGGGGCTGAGCAACCACGCAGACGTAGAATATTTTATTGGGCCATATTAATGGCTTCTCTTTCATGGGTGTATATCGATGTGGGAGGGGGGATATTTTCCCCGTATCACGCACAAAAGATGCCTGATAAGTATCAGTTATTGGCAGCCGTAAAAAGCTCTGAGGGTGGGGTAATTGAATTGCCATTTTATTCTCCATCTGATTCTCCAGAACTAAGTTACGAATACCTATATAACTGGTCACAACATAAACATAACATGGTGAATGCACCACTTCTGTCGTTGGTTAAAGTCAATCCTGGATTGGCGAAGCAATTTTACGAATTCAGTCTAGATGCAAATCGAATGGATGAAAGTATGGTTCTTAAATTAGGAAGTTCTGGCGTGCGTTATATCGTGACAAATTGTGGGAAGATTGATTTTCAATACCTCAATGATTCTCCAAACCTAGTACGTCTTTCGCAAAAAGGGTGCTCCGTACTTTATGAAATTAAGAGTTATGCAAAAGAAGGCCGCTTTATTGATCTAGTGAAAACTTATGATAATAGTTTTCCTGATCCAGACATAAAGTTGACTGGTTCAGACTGCCAGAAAAGCATGATAGTAATTAAACAATCAATTGGTGGTGACTATAAGGCGGGCTCAACGATAAAGGTTGAAGCCATTATTAATAATGGGGGGAGTAAAAAATGGGGCGGGGGCGGTGCTGATGTGAAATTAGGGGCGGTATGGTTTCCACTTGGGAAGACAGGGCCCGATCACACGCCAAATTTAGGCGAACAATGGTTTAATCTGCCAAAAAACATTTCTCCTGGGGGGCGAGAGAAAGTCACTTTATATTTAGGCCTACCTGCTAACCCAGGAAAATATGAAGTGTGGTTTTCTCCGCTGCAACCTGGAAATCTATGGTGTTTCCATGTAGGGGTGCCAGCTTTAAGGATACCTATCGTAGTGGGTGGGAAATGATTTGCGCTTGATTGCAAGAGGATACATCTCGTTGCTCAGCAGTCTATAAATGGCATTTGCACGAAATTTATGGCGGTATCGAAGATCACAAATACAAAATACAGTTGAAAATTAATTGGTTTACGCTGCAATTATGTATTGCGCATGCTAAACGGGGATTGAGATGAATAAAGATATTGGTAATTGGAATGGCTACTTTGCTAGGCATTATTTAAGCAAATTTAATAGGGCGGATATCAAGCGGGCAAAAAACTTTATATTCGGTCAGTTCAGAATCTTAAATGGGGCATTTCCCATCGAGAAGAAGGATAGAATCCTTGAGATTGGTTGCGCTCTGGGGGCATTCGTTGAGCTGATAAAAGAGAATGGCTCTTTGGATGTTTCGGCCATAGAGTTAGATGAAGATGCGGCAGACTACACACGCAAGACACAAGAAATAGAAGTATTTACTTCAACTATTAATGATTTTAGTGCAGATGAAAAGTATTCAAAAATATATGCGTTTGAAGTTCTAGAGCATTTAAATGACCCGACAGGTGATTTGGAGAAAATCTACAGTCTATTAGAACCTGGAGGGTACTTTATTGGCAGTACGCCTCACCCATTTACACGCAGCATAGTAAGCGACTCAAGTCATATATTTGTACTCCATCCTTTGAACTGGGCGAGACTATTTGAAAGGGCTGGATTTGAAGTTAGGCTTCTTCGTCCGGTGACCGGCCTTCCGTTCTTATATCGTTACGCTCGTTGGCTGTCAATTTACTTCAGCTTTCCAGTGCCAATCCTTCCGTTGGTATCTACTACTTTGTTTGTGGTTCAAAAGAAGAAATAGTTGCCAGTGATGTAAAGTTGCATGAGGTCGCCAAATTGCAGAAGCAATAACAGCATGCTAAGAGAAAGACGCCGACAAATTCACAACCTCGACAAAGCAGAACTTTCAGATGAATCGTATATGTTGATATATGTGAATGCAGTATGCGAAATATGAATAATACAAAAGAGTATGTTGTTCTTCTTTGTGGTTATGCTGGTGCCAATATCTCTGGTGGAGATGAGCACGCGCTACAGCTTATTTCATACTTGAATAATGCGGGTAATATTGTGAAAGTCATATTGCCCGCAGATGCATATCGAGAAAGGTTGAATGCTGAGGTAGAAAGAATCAATATTCCAAACCTTCCATTTGAATCTCGATTTAGGGGCATTAAGTCTTTATTGTTATTTTGCTATCTGTGGAGGATCGCGTTTGCTTGGTTTGTGCTAAGAAGGTTGAGTGTTTCTGGCGCTCAGATTGTTGTTGCGGCGTCACATTTGTTTCACGATGTATTGCCGCTTAGCTTCCAAAAAAAACGCGGAAGCATATTTGTATATGCATACCATTTAATTAATTTTTGTCATACCCGGAAAGGTGTAGCGGCACAAATTAGTGCATTTTTAGAGCGCATCTCAATCAGGGCGATGGCAGCCTGCAACGCCAATATTATTACTTCTTCAAGCGTGGTCAGGACGCAGTTGTTGAGCATGCTTCCCCAAAAGATTGGGGACATATTTTTATCGCGTAACGGCGTTGACTTGAATATCTTGCAGGCGGTGCCCGCTCAAGAAAAGAAAATAGAAATTGTTTTTTGCGGCAGATTTGTTGAGCATAAGGGGGTCTGCGACTTACTGCGTGCCATTTCATATATTCCATTAGAGCGGCGTGGAAATGTCGTGCTAATCGGTCGTGGGCCGGATCTTAATAAGATATTAAAGCTGCGTGAGGAGCTGGAGTTAAATTGCGTTCGCATTGTTACCGATGCCGATGATTTCGAAAAATTCAGGCTGATGAAATCAGCCAAAATTTTTGTTCTGCCTTCGTATGAGGAAGGGTGGGGGATAGTTATTGGTGAGGCACTCGCCTGTGGGATAAAAGTGATTGCCTATGAAATCGAAGAAATCCACTCAATATGGGGGGATAGCGTAATTTGGATTGAGCGCGGAAACATTCAAAAGCTAGCAACAGGCATACAAGGACTCATGGCTCACGGGGAGATAGGTGAAGCAGATGCGGAATATTGGCAGAGTGCTTTGTCTTGGGAAATGATCCTCCAGGCTGAGTCTTGCTACTTTGACAGCAAACAATAATTAGACATGTCAATATAACTGCAACCGCCTTTGACGGTATGCCATGCCTATTAAAGTAGGGTTTCTTGGTTGATTAGCAGCAAGTAAGTATGTATTTAATAGGACCGTAATTCTATGGCAAAAAATATAAGCATTATCATCCCGGTGTTTCGAGAGGCCGCAAGTCTTGGGGCCCTCTATCGACGTCTTGAAGATGTGACTTCAGAAATTTCTGGTTACGACTGGAAATATATATTCGTTAATGATGGCAGCCCTGATAACTCATTAGAGGTGCTGCACAATCTGGCGTTGAGCGATGCCAAGATCATCGTGTTGGACTTGTCGAGGAATTTTGGCAAGGAAGTCGCGCTCACGGCGGGTGTGCATGAGGCGGAGGAGGCAGATGCTGTCATATGTATTGATGCCGACTTGCAGCATCCGCCTGAACTAATCCCTACGCTACTTGCTGAATGGGAGAAGGGTGCAGAGATAGTTGCTACGGTTCGTGTCACTATCGAGCGGCAACCGTTACTACGTCGACTGGGTTCTTATGCATATTACTGGCTGATGTCGAAAATTTCCGGCTTGCATATGGTGTCGCAGACTACTGATTATCGACTATACGATAAAAAAGTAGTTGCAGCTTTCCGTCATGCGACAGAACGTGAACGCATGTTTCGAGGCATTATGGATTGGATGGGTTTTCACAAGGTTTATATTGAATTTAAGGCGGATGCTCGTAACGAGGGTGAAGCAGGATATTCCTATGGCAAGCTTTGGAGCTTGGCAATAAATAGCATTACATCCTTCTCGTTATGGCCACTGCGGTTGACTGGCTACTTGGGCACGTTCATAACACTTGCAAGTGGCGCGTTATTGGTTTGGATGTTTCTAAACTATGCATTGAATAGTACGCTCAACTACACACCCTTGGCTTTAGTAGTTGTCGCAAATACATTCCTAATGGGAGTTGTGCTGATGGCGATTGGATTGGTAGCACTCTATATAGGAACGATTCATACAGAAGTGATTAATCGACCACTGTACATTGTTCGAGAGCGATTTTATAAGCACGGTACAGATGATGCTCATATTGATGGAAAATCTCCTTCAATTGAAAACAAAAATACAGCAGGCAAAGTACGCGACCAATAATTAGATTGGTATCGTTGTGAAGCTGCACCGTACTGAAGTTCAAACTATTCTAATATCTGTCTTGAGCAGGATTGTGGACTTTAGAGAATGATATATAGAAGAGCCGCGCTGGAGGGTAACTAGGTCGAGTATTTGTTGAGGTTGAGGATGCGTGCGGCAGCATATATATCTATTGCGCGCTGAGGCATCGCTGTCCGGAAGTTGAGCGGCAAGTTCAGCCAAGATAGGTCGTGAATGGTGTATTTGTTGAGATTCTATATTCGCTTTGCCTTCTCTCAATAAATACAAATCGATGCCACTATGATGTTCAAGAAATTTAGCTGTATTTTTTCATGTTAGCAAAATACAAAAAAAATATGAAGCAACTGAGTTCAAGTCGTTTGCTGCGTGCAGGCTTTGGACTCACCATATCCAATATGGCGGTTGGCGTTTTGGGTTATGCATATCAAGTGCTAATGGGCCGAATGTTGTCACTAACAGATTTCGCATTATTCAGCGCCATCATGGCGCTTTTTATGATTGTAAGTTCCCCATTTGGGGCGATGTATATGGTGATTTCTCGAAGAGTATCAAGTCTCCGCGCCCTTAATGAACTTTCTGAGCTGCGCATTCTATATCTGCATAGCCATGGCTATATACTTTTAGGCGGAATATTATTATTGGGAATGCTTATCCCGCTGGCCGGTGAAGTGCAGGAATATCTAAGATCAGCATCTGCTTTGCCAGTTTGGTTGTTCGCAGTTTTTCTGATTTTCAGCGCGTTCTCATTCGTGAACAATGCCTTCTTCCAAGGCATGCAGCGCTTCGGTTGGCTCGCAGGTGTGGGGATATTAAATAGCATATTCAAAATCATATTGAGCGGGCTGTTAATAATTCTGGGATTTAAAGTCATTGGAGCGATTGCGGGGGCATTAATCGCAGCGGCGGCTACGTGGTTTGTCGGCATGTGGGTCACTTATTCAAAGCTGCCAGCAGCAGCAATAATTTCGGCCAATAACCGAGCTTTCGAAATGAAATCAGTGCTGCCGGTTCTGATTGCAAGTGTTGCATTTGCCGCAATGACTCAACTCGATATGGTGTTGGTCAACTGGTATTTCCCGCCAGATCAGGCAGGTCTTTATGCTGCGGCTTCCGTGCTTGGGAAGGCGGTGCTCTATTTGCCGGGTGGGCTGGTCTTGGCTCTTTATCCAATGGTGGCAGAAAATCATGCTAAAGAACGGAGCAGTGCGAATATCCTGTTGCAGGCAGTTGCAGCCACTTTGGCGGTATGTGGCGCTGCCGCGGTTGTTTACTGGATGCTGGGCGGGTGGTTGATAAATTTATTATATGGGCCCAACTATAATGGTGCTGGGGAACTGTTGAGGTGGTACGGCTTTGCAATCTTGCCTATGGCCCTTGTTATGGTGGCAGAGTACTTTCTAATAGCGAAGGGGCGAGTGCTGTTTGTATGGCTTTTTCTAGGGATGACGCCGATTGAAATTTTAGCGATACATCTTTGGCATAGCCAATTATGGATGGTGGTCCTCGTAGTAGGTGCTTGTGGAGCGGTACTCGCTGCAGTTGGCTACGGGATACTGTGGCGAAACTTCAAAGCGGGGAGTAACAAAGCGTGAAGATTCTCTGGATGACATGGAAAGACCTGAACCATCCGCAAGCAGGTGGGGCGGAATTGATCAACGAGGAAATTGCAAAGCGCTTGGCAAAAGGCGGACATGAAGTAATTCTGCTGACATCGAATTTTGAAGGAGGCAAGGCGAAAGAAGAAAGAGATGGCTACAAAATTGTAAGGGTAGGGAGTCGGTATACGGTTTATTGGCACGCTTATCGTTTCTATAAAAAGAATTTTGTAGGTTGGGCCGATTTTGTCATTGATGAGATGAATACAATCCCATTCTTCTGCAAGTTATATGTTCAAGAAAGGAATGTGTTGCTTGCCTATCAGCTTTGTCGGGAAATATGGTTTTATCAAATAAAGTTCCCTTTAAGTTTGATTGGATACTTATTAGAACCACTTTATTTGCGGCTGTTGCGGGATAGGCAGGTATTAACCGAATCAGAAAGTACGAAGAAAGACATGCAGCGATATGGTTTTACACAAGAAAACATTCAAGTATTTTCTGTGGGAATAAGTACGCAGCCAATACAAACTCTAAATGGGATTGCAAAATATTCGAAGCCAACTTTACTCTCGCTTGGTTCGATAAGGGCGATGAAGCGAACGTTGGATCAAATAGTGGCGTTTGAGTTGGCAAAAAAGAACATCCCAAATTTGCAGCTGATAATTGCAGGAAGCTTTATTGGAGCGTATGGCGAAAGTGTACGTAGGAGGATTGCAGAGAGTGAATACTCTCAGGATATTACTTACTTGGGAATAGTTAGCGAGCACCAAAAAACAGAAGTAATGAAGAGATCTCACTTTATTCTAGTTACCTCGGTAAAGGAAGGGTGGGGATTGATTGTGACGGAGGCTAATAGTCAGGGTACTCCCGCGATCGTATACGATGTCGATGGATTGCGAGATAGCGTCAAGCAGGGTGAAACTGGCCTGATATCCAGTAAAAACACACCTAAAGCATTGGCGGCTGCAATTACAGAGGGTTTGCGAAACGAAAACGAGTATGAGCGTCTAAGGGAGACTGCGTTGCAGTGGAGCCGGCAATTGACACTAGATAGATGCTATTCGGAGTTTACAAAAATATTATTTGCCATTCGATAGGTTTAATAGTTGGTGGGATGAAAGTAATGTTGAGCACTGGAAAATAGAATGAGTAAGAACACACTTAGTATCGTAATACCCACGCTGAATAATGAATTGCATTTGGGAAAATTTTTCCATTATTTGAAGTCCCAGGACTATCCGCAGGAATATATTGAAATTCTGATTATGGATGGAGGCTCGATTGATAGGACTATCGAAATTGCGGAGCAAAATGAAGCTAATGTGATTAACAATCCTGATGTTCTTGCTGAGCCGGGTGTGAATTTAGGGATAAGATGTTCAAAGAATAAGATAATCATGATTTTGGCGGTGGATAATTATCTAAATGACTCCCAATTTCTATCTAAGATAATGGCTGTCTTTGATAACGAGTATGTGTTTGCGGCATTTCCAAAACATGAAAGTGACAAATACGATTCTATTTTCACCAAGTACTTCAACACATTTACAGATCCATTCAATCATTTTGTATATGGCAATGCAGCAAATGCTCGCACATTTAAAAAAATATACAGGGTGGTGGAGAGTAATGAGAAATTTGAAATCTACGACTTTCAAGAGGGCAACATGGCTCCCATGATAGCCTTGGCGCAGGGATTTACGTTTAGGGCTGGGTATGAAAGAAAGGCAGTTGATGCATACGATGATTGTGCCCCTATCATTGAGATGATTAAGACAGGGAGGGTGATTGCGTATGTCCATTCGGCTTCAGTATTTCACCATACGATAAATAACTATTCGCACTTTCTTAGAAAGCAACGTTGGGCAACTCTTAATGCTCTAAAAAAGAGCGAGTACGGAATCGGTCATCGTATTGATTCGTTATCGGTTGTGCAAAGAATGAGGATAAGGGTCTGGCCCATATATTCTGTAAGCATTGTGTTGCCATTAATTCGAGGGATTTGGGGGGTGATGCGCGACAAAGAGCTGATTTGGCTTTTTCATCCTGTTATATGCTTTCTCTCCTTCTATGCCAGTTCTACGGCGATTATGCTTAAATTTTTCGATAAAAAGAATTCTGTAAATTATTTACGTCAAAAATAGGTGACATTGAAGCCTGATTGAGTTCATGCACGTTTTCTATATTATGAAAACTAGTGCGCTTGGTGCGCAGATGAATGGTGTGATGAAAAATCTTCCCTGCAGGAAGTCCATGTCTTGGGCGAACAAGGGTTTGCCAACGTACATCGCAGTCTCTGGCAACAAAGCTCTGAGTCTGCCCGAAGCAGGGGCACCATTCAAATCGGAGACACCCTAATAACCGCCGCTTGCCGCATAAAATATGGATTCCAGAGGCATGAGGTCGTTTTAACCGGATACTAGTGGGGTAAGGGGTGAAATATAAAATACATCAGCTTGCGGATGTGAAAACTCTAGATATTGGTATTGAGTCCAAAATCTGGCAGTTCTGTGTTGTCCTAGAGGGGGCTAAGATTGGTGCGAATTGCAATATTTGTGCGCATGTGCTGATTGAAAATGACGTAATTATTGGGAATAGAGTCACGGTCAAAAGTGGGGTTCAGTTATGGGATGGGATTCGTATTGAGGACGATGTATTCATTGGACCGAATGCGACTTTCACTAACGACCGGCTCCCTCGTTCCAGGGGGCGGTACGAGCAACTAATTACACTAGTGAAAAAAGGGGCTACGATTGGTGCAAATGCGACAATTCTACCGGGGATTACAATTGGTGAAAAAGCAATGATTGGAGCAGGCTCGGTGGTTACCAAAGATGTGCCTGCAGGTGTTGTTGTAATGGGGAATCCCGCTAGAGTAAGGAGGGTGTTGTGAGTCTTTTGGATTGCAAAATAGTTGAATTGCCCAAAATAACAGACCCTCGCGGAAACCTGTCTTTTGTAGAAGGGGGAGTCCACATCCAGTTTGAGATTAAACGCGTTTACTATCTTTACGACGTGCCTGGTGGGGCAGACCGAGGATCGCACGCCCATAGGAAGCTCAGTCAGTTTGTTATAGCGATGTCGGGTAGCTTCGATGTCGTGTTAGATGATGGGAGGAATAAGCGACGATTCCACTTGAATCGATCACATTATGGTTTGTATATATGTCCCATGATGTGGCGAGATTTGGATAATTTCTCATCTGGGGCCGTCTGTATGGTTATGGCGTCGGAGCGGTATGAAGAATCAGATTACATACGTAATTATGAGCAATTTATCTCGCTTATATGAATTTCTAAATTGTGCCCCTTGCTTCTGGCCTTCTTATGGATTTACGTAATCGAGCAAAATGTAAATGAACTTGATATCTATTTAGGTAAAACATGACATCTAAATCGCCTGTTGTCTTTCTGGATTTGAAGGCCCCGCATACTGAGTTGCACGCAGAGTTACAAGCTGCATTTGATCGTACTGTGGCTTTTGGCTGGTATATCCAAGGTAATGAACTAAAGCAATTTGAAAACGAATTCGCAGATTATTGCGAGGCAAAATATTGCGTTGGAGTAGGTAATGGACTTGAAGCGCTGCATTTGATACTCAGAGCCTACGGCATTGGCAAGGGAGACGAAGTAATAGTTCCGTCTAACACCTATATTGCAACTTGGTTGGCAGTAAGCTACGCAGAAGCGACCCCTATCCCGGTTGAGCCAAATTCGCGCACCTACAACATCGAGCCAGCTCAGATAGAGGCGGCAATTACACAGCGAACAAAGGCCATTATCGCAGTACATTTGTATGGGCAGCCGGCTGATATGGATCGAATAAATGCAATCGCTCAAAGGCACAATTTAAAAGTAATTGAAGATGCTGCACAAGCACATGGTGCGCGATATAAAGGAAGGCGAGTGGGGGCGCTAGGCGATGCGGCGGGTTTTAGTTTCTATCCAGGGAAAAATTTAGGTGCACTTGGCGACGCCGGCGCAGTTACAACCAATGATGCAGAATTGGCGAACAAGATTCGCATGCTAGGCAATTACGGATCTCAGGTTAAATATCATAATGTAATCAAGGGCTATAACTCAAGGCTGGATGAGCTGCAAGCAGCGTTTTTGAGAGAGAAGCTGAAGAAGCTGGATGAATGGAATGAGCGACGTAAATTAGTGGCTGCTGAATATTTGCGACGCATTGAGCTAACTAATATAGAACTTCCATTTGTCCCTGAATGGGCAGAGCCTGTTTGGCACTTGTTTGTTGTGCGAAGTGAGCGGCGCGATGACATGCTAAAGTGGTTGTCTGATGCCGAAATTGGCTGCATGATTCACTATCCAATTCCTCCTCATTTGCAACCCGCGTATGCAGAACTTAACTACAAGATGGGTGACTTTCCAGTTGCCGAAAAGATTCATCGAGAGGTGCTGAGTGTTCCGATTGGACCGCATCTTGATGCTAGTGGAATTTCGAGGGTGATTGAAGGAATCATTTCTGGTGCTATGCGCAACAATTGGGGGAAGTGATAGCATACGTTCCATTCCTGATAATGGAAAGGCAGGGAGTTTAATGTTCCAAATTTTTCGAAAGTGAGTTATGAAGATTTCAGTTATTACGGGAATTACAGGTCAAGATGGTGCCTATCTGGCACAATTACTTTTGGAGAAGGGCTACATCGTGTATGGCACTTATCGCCGTACCAGCTCGGTCAATTTCTGGCGGATACAAGAGTTGGGTATTGATAAGAATCCGAGCCTGCATTTGGTTGAATACGACCTTACGGATTTGTCATCCAGCATTCGTTTGTTGCAAAGCACA
>Ga0210039_1003276_pt1 | contig 12632 bp, 12 predicted proteins | sample CryGeyCG2114_250_3_FD_185460 | JGI IMG/M metagenome (GOLD analysis project Ga0210039, IMG submission 185460) | Groundwater microbial communities from aquifer - Crystal Geyser CG17_big_fil_post_rev_8/21/14_2.50 (SPAdes) (version 2) | ecosystem: Environmental > Aquatic > Deep subsurface >...
CCCGATCTGGCGACGATCCGGACACAGCGAGCGCCAGTAGTCGGCGTAACGGTCGTCGAGATTGATCACCGCGACACCGTCCGGCCCGAGCGCAGAGAACAGTTCGCCCTTGGTTCGAGCCACGCCTTCGATATCGCCGAGGCGTTCGAGGTGGGCCGGACCGGCGTTCGTTACCACGGCAACATCCGGCTGGCCGATCCCCGCAAGATAGGCGATATCGCCAGACTGACTGCAGCCCATTTCAACCACCGCATAGCGATGCTTCTCGCCCAGCGCCGCCAGGGTCAGCGGCACGCCGATCTCGTTGTTGTAGTTGCCTCGCGTCGCCAATGTTGGCGCGCGGCGCGCCAGGATCGCTGCCAGCATGGTCTTGACCGTGGTCTTGCCGTTGCTGCCGGTCACCGCAACCAGCCGCACCGGCAGGGAGGCGCGCCAGGCTCGGGCCAGATCACCCATGGCGCGCACCACGTCGACGACTTCGATCTGCGCCAGCGGCGCGGCCTCGATCCGGCGCGACACCAGCGCCGCGGCCGCGCCACGCGACGCCGCATCGTCCAGGAAATCATGGCCATCGACACGGCTGCCAACGATTGCCACATACAACATTCCGGGACGAAGCAGGCGGCTGTCATGGGTCATGCCGGCGAATTCAGCCGACGCGCTCCTACCTTGCGGCAGCCACAGCCGGCCGCCGGTGCAGTGCGTGGCGTGCTCGATCGAGTCGCGGATCATGCCAGCTTCTCCAGCGTCGTCCGGACCACGTCCAGGTCCGAGAATTCGATCACCCGATCGCCCAGGTCCTGGGTGCGTTCGTGCCCCTTGCCCGCGATCAGGACGCAGTCGCCAGGCCCGCAGTCACCGAGTGCAGCGGCAATTGCCTCGCCGCGGTCAGCGATCACCCGGGCACGATCGGGACGCGCCATGCCACTCTGGATTTCACGCAGGATCGAAATCGGCTCCTCGCCGCGCGGATTGTCATTGGTCAAAATGACCCGATCGGCCAGGGCCTCGGCCACGCGTCCCATCTGCGGGCGCTTGCCGGCATCGCGTTCGCCGCCACAACCGAACACGCAGACCAGGCGCCGCGGTGTCAGCTCGCGCAGGCAGTGCAGCGCGTTGGCCAGCGCGTCGGGCGTATGGGCGTAATCGACCACTGCACGGCAACCGCCGCGGCCGTCGATTCGATTCATCCGACCCGGCACCGGTTCCAGATTCGCGACCCGATCGACGACCTCGGCCGGAGGCACGCCGCGGGCCAGCAACTCGCTGGCCACGACAATCAGATTGCGCGCGTTGACGCGGCCGATAAGACTTGAGCTCAGGCGCAACCGACCCGGTGGCCCGTCCAGGTCCATCACCAGGCCGTCCAGATCGGCACGCAGGACACGACCCAGCAGGTCCGGCCGACGGTCGGGCTCCAGGCCGTAGCAGACTCGACCCGGACGCGCGGCGAGCTCGTCAGCCAGAGTGCGACCGAACGGGTCGTCAATATCGATCAATTGACGCCGACTCGGATAATCACGGAACAGACGCGCCTTGGACTCGCCGTAGGCTTCGAGACTGCCGTGATAGTCGAGGTGATCGCGGCCCAGGTTGGTGAACACAGCGGTACTCAGCGACAGGCCATCGAGTCGGCGCTGGTCGAGCGCATGCGACGATGCCTCGATCACGACCAGCTTCAGACCCTCATCGCGCAGCCGGGCCAACGCACGGTAGAGCGACGGCAGGTCCGGCGTGGTATGGCGGGTTGCCGCCGCCACGCCCGGCCGACCGATTCCGAGCGTGCCGATCATGCCGCCTTGACCGGCCTGGGCCAGCAGCCAGGCGATCGAAGACTTGCCATTGGTTCCGGTGACGGCGACCAGATCCAGCCTGGCAGCGGGGTCGTCCCAAAGACGTCGTGCCAGGGTCGCCATGTGCCGATCCAGTTCCGGCACCAGCAGGCAACGCGCGCCGATCTCCACGGGGGGCACGGCGTGACCATCATGCAGCACCACCGAGGCACCGGCGGACAACGCGTCACGAGCGTGAACCAGGCCGTGTTCACGGCGCCCCTGCAGCGCGATGAAGGCATCGCCGGGCGTGATCCGGCGGCTGTCCAGCGCCAGCCCGGCCACGCTCACGGCGGGCACGCCGGCCGGCGTCGCAATAGGCTGCAGCAGTTGCGACAGCGGCATCATCATGGCTGCACCGCCCGGGCCATCAGCGTGCCGATGTTATCCGGCGGCACGTTCAGAAGGCGCATCGAATCGGCCATCACCCGGCCGAACAGCGGCGCGGCAACCTGGCCGCCGTAGTACTGCTCGCCGGATGGATCCTGGATCACTACAACCACGGCGAGACGCGGCTGGCTGACCGGTGCGAAACCGGCGATGCTGGCCACGTAACGGTCGCTGTAGCCGGATACTCCAACCTTGCGCGAAGTACCGGTCTTGGCCGCGATCCGGTAGCCGTCGACCGCCGCCCGGGTGGCGGTGCCGCCCGGCTCGGTGACGGTCTCGAGCATCAGCGTCAGTTCGCGCGCCAGGCTTGGATCCATGATGTTCTGAGCCGGGTTGCTCGAACCGAGTATGAAAGTGGGCTCGCGCAGTCGACCACCGTCGGCCACCGCAGCCATCGCCCGCACCAGTTGCAGTGGCGTGACCGAGAGCCCGTAGCCGTAGGCCAGGGTGGCCTGCTCCAGCTTTCTCCAGCGCTGGTGATCGCGCAACACGCCGGCCGATTCGCCCGGGAAGCCGCTGCCACTGACCCGGCCGAAGCCGAGCCGCGAATACATGCTCCACATGTGCTGCGCGTCCATCGCGTTGGCCAGCTGGACGACGCCGACATTCGACGACTTGGTGAGCACGCCGGTCAGCGTCAACGCGCCGAAATTGCGCACGTCCTGCACCCGATGCCCGGACACCATCATCCATCCAGGGCTGGTGTCCATTGGCATGTCCGGCCAGGCCAGACCGGCTTCCATTGCGGCGGCCACCACGAACGGCTTGATCACCGAGCCTGGTTCGAGCACGTCGGTCACGGCCCGGTTGCGGATCCCCTCGGGGTTTCCACGCTCGCGCGAGTTCGGATTGAACGACGGCACGCTGACCATCGCCAGAATGCCGCCGGTGCGCACATCGAGCACTACGACCGAACCCGACCGGGCGCGGTGCTCGGACACGGTTGCGGCCAATTCGCGCCAGGCCAGGAACTGCAGCCTGCGGTCCATCGTCAGTTGCAGATCGCGCCCCGGCTCGGCTTCTCGCACCAGCTCGACGTTTTCGACCGTGCGCCCGAGCCGGTCCTGAATCACGGTCTTGAGGCCGGCACGGCCGGTCAGCCAACTGTCATACGCGAGTTCGAGGCCTTCCTGACCGACCTCATCGATATTGGTCATGCCTACAACCTGGGCACTGACCTCCGCAGTCGGATAGAAGCGGCGATATTCGCGTTGCAGAAACACGCCGGGGATGTTCAGCTCGCGGACGCGCTCGGCCAGCTCGGGACGGATTCGGCGCACGATCCAGACGAACTCGCGATCGGCGCGCTGGCTCAGGCGGCGCTGGATTGCCTCGGCATCCTGTTCAAGCAGGCTGGCCAGCAACGGAATACGGTCTGCCGCCTGCAGCAGTTCACCCGGATGAGCCCACACCGATTCGACCGGCGTCGAAACCGCCAGCGGCTGGCCGTTTCGATCGACGATCCGGCCGCGCATCGTGGCAATTTCGACCTGGCGCAGAAAGCGCGCCTCGCCCTCGCTTTGCAGGTACTCGGTATCGACCACCTGCCAGCGGATCGCGAAGCCCAGCAGCGCAAAACATGCCAGCGCCATGCAGGCGACCAGCAGCACCAGGCGGCGCCGGCACTGGAGGAATTCAGGGCGCGGCTCGGTCATCGCCGGTCACCATCGTCGGTCACCATCACGCCGATCCGGTTCGGCGCATTCATGCCGAGCTGCTCGCCCGCCTGCTGTTCGATCCGGCCGGACTCTCCGAGCCATGCCAGTTCGATCTGGAGCCGCGACCAGTCGACCTGGTGCCGATCGTATTCGCGCGATTCGCTTTCCAGTTCGATGAACAGCTGCCGACCCTGGTGCTTGAGCGCGATCAGGGCAACCGCGCTGCTCACCACAGCCACCAGCAGACCCAGCAGCACCAGCCAGGACTTCATCGCAACGCTCCCGGCTCAGTGTGGTCGATGCGCTCTGCAATCCGCATCCGGGCCGAACGTGCGCGAGGATTGACCGCCTCCTCGGCGGCATTCGGCCGGACCAGTTTTCCGATCGAGCGCAAGCGCGGCTGAAACACCGGGGCGGCGGGTGCCCGCCGGCTGGCCACAGGGCCATGCTCGGCCGCGCGAATGGCCTGCTTGACCCGGCGATCTTCGAGCGAATGAAAGCTGATCACGACCAGCCGGCCACCGGGCACCAGTGCATCGATCGCATCGGCCAGCGCCTCGTCGAGCGCGCCCAGCTCGTCGTTGACCGCAATCCGGATCGCCTGGAAGCTGCGAGTGGCCGGATGAATCCGGTCGCCACGGCGCGCCGCGGCCGGCACCGACGCCTCGATCAACGTCGCCAGCTGGGCGGTGGTTCGGATCGGCTGTTCGATACGGGCAATCACCAGCGCGTGCGCGATGCGGCGGGCGAAGCGTTCCTCACCGAACTCACGCAGCACCGCAGCCAGATCCTGCTCGCTGACCCGCATCAGCCAGTCGGCGGCAGATTCGCCGTGTTCGGGATTCATGCGCATGTCCAGCGGGCCGTCACCACGAAAACTGAAGCCGCGTTCAGCCCGATCGAGTTGCGGTGAAGAAACGCCGAGATCCATCAGGATGCCGTCAACCCGACCGCTCGGCGCCAGTTCGTGCACCACCGCACCGAGTTCGCGAAAGTTGCGTTGCACCAGGCACAGACGTGACTCACCGGCAAACCGCTGCCTGCCGTGCTCGATGGCCTCGGGATCGACATCCAGCGCGATCAGGCGCCCGGCAGCGCTGAGGCGCTCGAGAATCCTTCGCGAATGGCCGCCGCGGCCAAAGGTCGCATCCAGGTAGACGCCGTCTTCACGCAGGTTCAGGGCGTTCACTGCCGCCTCCTCGAGCACCGAAACATGCGTCATGGCTAAAGTACCAGCTCGGCCATTTCGGCGGATGGCTGCTCCTGCATCGAACGCTCTTCCTCGGCGCGTCGCTGAAGGAGTACGTTTTCGTTCCAGATTTCGAAGCGCGCACCCATGCCCATCAACACTGCCCGCTTCTCCAGGCCCGTGACCTGGCGCAGCGTCTGCGGCAGCAACACCCGGCCGCTGCCGTCCGGCTCGAGCTGGGTGGCCGACCCGACCAGGCGGCGCTGCAGGCTGCGGTGGCTGGCGTTGAAGGTGGACAGGCGCATCACCTGGTCGCGCACCCGCTCCCACTCCGGCTCGGGATACAACCACAGGCATCCGGCATCGAATGCCGAATAGGTCAGCACCAGGCGATTGCCCGAGGCCTCCTCGACCGCGTCGCGATAGCGCGTCGGAAGCGCCATCCGGCCCTTCGTGTCGAGATTGATTGAGGTTTCACCGAAGAACATGTCTGAGCACTAATTCCACTAATTCCCACATTTTCCCACTATGTCCCACGATAGACGGACACCACAAGCCTGTCAAGCGAAAATTCCAAGGAAATTCAGCGGGCAAGCGCTGTTTGAGGGGATTGGCGGCAGATCACTGAATGGATATACAGCAAGCACAAGATGTGACGTAGCGCACGCCATCACGGCACCGGATGTCCGCCCGCTCATCGAATGATGTCGAAGTCCGCCTGAGACGAAATTTTTTGATGGCAAGACAGGCATACGGAGGTTGTCGAATCGTCGTTCGAATCCAGCACTTTCTCTTGCATGGCGAACTTGAAAGCGGCTTCGCCCGCGGGGCGACCTGCTTCTGTCGCGATTGACAAAAGCAGCTCGCCCCGCGGGCGAACGTGCACTTGCAGAAGGAGTCGGGCGAAAAAAAAGGAGTCGGCATGTAAGCCGGGTTCTGTCGAGAACAGTCATTCGTCTGGGACGACTGTCACCAGTCGCCTCGAGCAGCCTACCCGGATGCAGCGCGGGCCACGCCATCGCATCCCTATTTGGCCTTGCTTCGGGTGGGGTTTGCCGTGCCGTCAACGGTTACCCGTGACGCGGTGCGCTCTTACCGCACCCTTTCACCCTTACCGCCGGCCCCAAGACCGGAGGCGGTTTGCTTTCTGTTGCACTTTCCGTGGGCTCGCGCCCCCCAGGCGTTACCTGGCACCCTGCCCTGTGAAGCCCGGACTTTCCTCCACCGGACGTGCCGGCAGCGACTGTTCGGCCGACTCCGACGTTATTATCACCGCTCAGCCCGGACTCTGCACGACCCGGTTTACCGCGACGGACTGGAACCGTCTCGTGACATTCAGCTCATGCAGAATCCGGGCTCATGCAACCCGGCGCAGCACGACTGACACGCTGCCCGGACTTGACAAGTGTGTTACTGTTGTATAACACTATGCACTCACGCTGAACATGGAAATCTAGCAATGAAATCGATCTGGTGGATCCTCATCGCCTCGGCCCTGGCCCTGACCGGCTGCGGCAAATCCGACGAACCCGGCCCGGACGCGGGCGCAACCGTCGAGCAGAGCACGCCGAGCGACGGTGGCAACGGTCTTCTGGCCGGCGTCGATGCCGACACCGGCTATCTGTTTGCCAACCTGGCGCGCATGCCCGAGCCGGTGCTCGAAAAGTACTGGGCGATCAACGAGGCCTCCAATGCCAGCAACCGGGCGATGTTCGATGCCCTGACCGAAGACGAGGAACTGCCGCCGGCCGCGCGCGCGCTGCTGTCCGAGGTCCGGGGTATGACTTCACGTGCGGGCTGGGAGGCAGCTGGTCTGCACGCCAACCCCTATTACGCGTTCTACGGCGTCGACCTGCTGCCATTCGTTCAGCTCGAGCTGAGCGACCGCGCCGCATTCGCCGCACTGATCGAGCGCGTCGAGTCACGTCTCGAACAGCCGCTGGAACGGCGCGACGTCGACGGTGTCGAGCTGACCTGGATCGATATCGAATCGAATTTCGGCGTCGCATTGGCGTTCGACGATGACTCGGTCACGATTGCACTGGTGCCGGATGACGCAGCGATGCTGGCCCGCGTGGTGGGTCACTACAGCCCGCCGCGGCCGTTTCCCGCCGATACGCTCGGCGCATTCAACCGCGAACTCGGCTTCACCCCCTATGGCAGCGGCTTTTTCGACTGGCAGCGGGTGGTCGCAGCCCTGATCGGCGACCGCTCACCAGTCGCCCTGATCGGTGGCGCGGAAATCGCCGAGGCCATGCGCGCCGACGCGGCCTGCGTATCGGAATACCAGGCGCTCACAGCCAAGCTGCCACGCATGGTATTCGGCTACACGCAGCTGAGCGAAACGCGGGCTGACATGCTGCTGCGCCAGGAAATGTCCGCAGAACTGACCGCCGCCATCGCGCCGATCGCGAAGGCCCCGGTCTCGATCGACCGCGATTTGCGCGGCTTGATCAATTTCGGACTGTCGTTCGACCTGCTGGCGGCACGAAAATTCGCACGCTCGCTGGTCGACGGCTGGATCGAGCAGCCGCCGGCCTGCTCGGCCTTCGCCGCGATCGCCCAGGGTGCACCGCAGTGGAAGGAGAGTCTGGCCCGTCCGATTCCGCCGCTCATCACCAATCTGCAAGGTGCCTTTCTGGAGCTGAGCCAGCTCAAGGCCGAACAGGCCCTGCCAACCGGCGGTGGCACCTTGAGCTTCTACATGCGCAACCCGCAGGTGCTGGTGGGCATGGCGCAGATGTTTGCGCCGGTGCTGGCCGAGATGCCGATGGAGCCGGGTGACGCACCGCAGCGCGTGCCCGAAAACGCTCTGCCGCAGCTGCAGGGAACCGGCCTCGAAGCCTGGATGGCGATGGGCAAGAACGCCCTCGGCATCGCAATTGGTGAGGACAACGTTGTTGCACTCAGCGAAGCGATGAAAGAATCCGACGCCGACGATCTGCTGATGGCCGGACAGATGGATTTCAACGTATTGACCACGCTGATGGAAATCGCCGAGCAGACTCTGGGCAGCGACGAAACCCCGGAAGCTCTGGTCGCGCAGCGTGCCAGCTACGAAGCTTTGGCCGAAGTCTACGAACAGGCGGGCTTCAAGCTTCGCCTGGGCGATCAGGGCATCGACATGCTGTTCGAGGCAAAGCTACGCTGACAAAACGACTCGGAGCAGAATATGAAAACGGCCCGCAAGCGCGGGCCGTTTTCTTTTTCGGTCTCCCGCCATTCCTCCTCCGACTCAATCCCCGCCAGACGACGAGGCCTCCAGGCACTGCCGCGCCAGCGGCACCGAAGCCACGCGACGCTCGGCCTGAGCGCGGCGGTTGATCTGGTCGAGCAGGTGGGTCAGACCTGAGGGCGCGCGCGGTCCGTGGCGCAGCAGGAACTCCTTCAGACCGCGCCCGGGCACCAGCTGGAAATCTTCAATCAGACGTTCAAGCAGCGCATCAAGATCCTTGTCTTCGAGCGGCCGCAGCGTCAGCCGGGCGGCCTGACCGACGCGCGAGGCAAGGTCCGGCAAATCGAATTCCGCAGTACCGGTGACCGTCATCAGCACCGTGCTGCGCGCCGCGCGCCAGCCATTGAGGGCATTGAACAGCGCCCGCTCGGCTTCCGGCTTGAAGGCCAGGCGCTCCAGGCCGTCGACGATGGCGCAGTCCGGTGCGCTATCGCCAACACCAGGTGGGTCGAGCAGTGCCGCTGCACCGGATGCGCCGGCCGGGATGTAGCGGACCCGATGGCCTTGTTCGCGCCATTCATGATCCAGCGCCAGTGCAAGGTGACTCTTGCCGCAGCCTGCCGCACCAGCCAGCAGATACCACTCGCCGTCACCCGGGCAATGCCGCAGCGTAGCGATCAGCGGGCGATTTGCGCCGGCAACGAAATTGTCGAAGCGAAGCCGACGCGGCGGCGATAGCGCCAGGGGCAACTGGGAACGGCTCATCGCAACGACCCGGGCGTCGAATCGATGCGCGTTCGGCCAGCGGCAGCGCGGATTCGCCACGCGCGTCGTCCCCAGATCCAGACATACTGGAACAAGGTCGCGATCACCGTAACGACCACCAGCCAGATCAGTGCGTCGACCGCCCAGCGCGGCACGAACAACCCGGCCAGGTGGGTCAGCACGGTCCAGCTAAGCACCAGCTGGGCCAGGGTGTTGAACTTCGACAGCCGGGTCGGCTCGGCATGAAAATGCTCGACCCGGTAGTGATAGATCAAGCCGCCGGCAACGATCACCAGGTCACGCAGCACGGCCAGCACGAACAACCACCATGGCAGCGCTCCCAGCCAGGCCAGAGTCGCGAACAGCGAGATCATCATCAGCTTGTCGGCCAGCGGATCAAGCATGCCGCCGAATTCCGACTGCCAGCCAAAACGCCGCGCCAGTGCACCGTCCAGCCAGTCGCTGAAGCCGACGATCAGCGCCAGCAACAGTGCGGCTGCAAAGCGCTCGGTCAGCAGCAGATAGACCAGGGGCGCGACCAGCAGCATCCGGGTCATGGTCAGCACATTGGGCAGGTCGCGCGGCGAAAGCATGGACGCTGCTCGGCTACCAGTCAAAGCGGTAGAACAGCTCACCCGAGGACAGATCGATGCGCTCGAATTCGAGCGGTCCGGTCAGCTCGATGCGCTGCCGCAGCTGGCCGGAAACAGTTCGTAATTCGAAGCGCAGGCGGTCGCTCCCGGCGCCGATCACGCGTACCGCCTCGACCCCGGTCAAGCCCTCGAGAAAACGCCGCACCTCGACGTAGTGCACCGGCCTTTCCAGGCCGCTGATCGACAGTCGCAGGCTGCGGGCCGTATCCGGACGAACTGCGAACCGGACCGCCAGCGATTCGGCGATCCTCCCCAGGCCGAGATCGATGACTTCGGCCGGATTCGAGCCGCTGCGCTGGAAAGAATGCTCAGCCTCATCGATGCGCCATGCCCATCGACCGGTCCAGAACCCGTCGACCTGGCGCAACTCCAGCATCACCAGGCCATCGGCGCCGTAACGGGTCAGTGCCGCCAGTGCAACCGCGGTGAAACCACCACGGATATCGGCTGGCGTGACCTCGACCCGATCGCGCGCATCGAGGATCGGTCGGGTCAGCTGGAGGCCATAGTCGAACGATGCGCGCGTCAGCGCGGCATCGATAGCGCGATCCTCGATCAGGTAGTCCGCGCCCGTACCCGGATCGATCGCCAGCCAGAGCAGCAATTCTGGCCGCTCGCGACCCCAGCGCGCCAGCCCGGCCTGGTCGAGCAGGAGATCGACCGCCCGGGGATCGAAATCGATCTTCAGCCGTCGCTCCAGCCGAATCTGGCCGTCGGCGGTCACGACTTCGGCTTCGCGGAACTGTCGCCCCAGCGTCATGGCCTGGGCCCGCGCGGTCGGAATACCAAGCTGCTGGACCAGATCCTGCCCGGCTCGGCCGGTGACCCGAACCAGCACCTGATTGAGGGCGCGCAGCAATGGGTCGCCGGGGCCGCTTGCACTGTCTACCGCCGCCTCGCCGACGTACAAGGCACTTTGCGCAATCGCAACGGGGGCCGCGCAGAGCAGCAGAAAAACGATGAGACCACGGCGCAGATTCATGGCCGAAACGATAGCACAGGGCCCGGCCAGCCGGACCGTTCACACCGCGCTCAGCGCGACCGCGCGGGTGGTCCTCCTCATTCTGCAACGGGGTTGCCGCAAGCGCTGTCGCTGCGTGCAGGACCGAAGCGCTTGATGCACAATGGCGCCCATTCCCCGCAAGCCGATTGCCATGAGTCAGAACCACGAGCAGGACGGCGACGAGCCGCTGAGTTATCGCGCCGCCGGTGTCGACATCGACGCCGGTAGCCGGCTGGTCGAGCGGATCAAGCCGGCGGTGCGTCGTACTTCCCGGCCCGAGGTTCTCGGCGGGCTGGGCGGATTCGGCGGCCTGTTCCATCTCGGCCAGCGCTACCGCGACCCGGTACTGGTCTCCGGCACCGATGGCGTCGGCACCAAACTGATGCTGGCACGCGCGCTCGGTGATCACTCCGGCATCGGCGTCGACCTGGTCGCAATGTGCGTCAATGACATCCTGGTCACCGGAGCCGAACCACTGTTCTTCCTCGACTACTACGCCTGCGGCCAACTGGACGTCGATGCTGCCGCCAGCGTCATCGAGGGCATCGCGCGCGGCTGCGAGCAGGCCGGATGCGCCCTGATCGGCGGCGAAACCGCGGAAATGCCGGGGATGTATCCACCCGGTGACTACGATCTTGCCGGCTTCGCTGTCGGCGCAGTCGAGCGCGATCAGATCATCGACGGCAGCGCGATCGAGGCCGATTGCGTGCTGATCGGCCTCGACAGCAGCGGTCCGCATTCGAACGGCTACTCGCTGATCCGCAAGGTGATCGAGCGCGCTGGCGGTGTCGAAGCCAATCTGGAACGCGCCCGGCAGCTGCTGGTACCCACCCGGATCTACGCCCGCGCCGCGCTGCCACTGGCTGCCGACGGCGAACTGCTCGGCATGGCTCACATCACCGGCGGCGGCCTGACCGACAACATCATCCGGGTGATTCCCGACAAACTCGGCGTCGAGATCGACCCGGCGAGCTGGCCGGTGCCGGAATGTTTCCAATGGCTGGCGGAAACCGGGCAGATCGAGCCGGCCGAAATGCGGCGCACCTTCAATCTCGGCATCGGCTTCGTCCTCGTGGTTCGAGCCGAGCACGTCGAGTCGGTGCTGACGCAGCTTGCGCTGGCCGACGAGCATGCCCGGGTCATTGGTCGCGTCGTCGAAGTCCCCCCGGATGCTCAGCGCGTGCGTTTCCTCGACCTGTGAAACCCGGCCTGCTGATCCTGATATCCGGGCGCGGCAGCAATGCGCTGGCGATTCTGGATGCGATCGAGGCCGGTATCGTGCCGGCCGAACTCCGGGCCGTAGTCGCCGATCGTCGTACCGCAGGGCTGGAGCGAGCTGCCGAGCGCGGCATCGATACGGCACTGGTGCCGCGCTCGGCATTCGCCAGTCGCGATGGCTTCGAGAACGCACTGGCCGAAGTCATTGCCGGCTACAGCCCGGACCTGATCGCGCTGGCCGGCTTCATGCGCGTACTCTCGGCCGACTTCGTCGAACGCCATCGCGGCCGGATGATCAACATCCACCCTTCGCTGCTGCCGAAATACCGTGGCCTGAATAGTCACGCCCGCGCGCTGGCCGCCGGCGACACCGTGCATGGCGCCAGCGTGCACTGGGTCACGGCCGAACTTGATGGTGGGCCGGTAATCGCGCGCGCCGAAGTCGCGATCCAGCCTGGTGACAATGCCGAGCGTCTCGCGGCTCGCGTGCTCGAGCAGGAGCACCGGCTTTACCCGGCTGTAGTGGCACTCTTGCTGGCCAATGCGGTCTCAATGGGACATGAAATTGACTCGACCTCAAAAGTTCTGGTGCTGGATCGCGATCTGGATGATCGCGGCCGGCCCATCGGCTGAATCCACGGCTGCTGCCAGCGATTTCCCGATTCAGCCGCACCGGGCCGAATACCGGGTGCTGCGCGGCGGCAGCGAGATCGGCCGGCTCAAGGCCGAGCTGAGTCAGCGTTCTGACG
>Ga0210039_1003291_pt1 | contig 12592 bp, 13 predicted proteins | sample CryGeyCG2114_250_3_FD_185460 | JGI IMG/M metagenome (GOLD analysis project Ga0210039, IMG submission 185460) | Groundwater microbial communities from aquifer - Crystal Geyser CG17_big_fil_post_rev_8/21/14_2.50 (SPAdes) (version 2) | ecosystem: Environmental > Aquatic > Deep subsurface >...
CCGTAAGCTCGATCTCTGCGCAACCCTCAACTTGCTAATAATGCGTTGAGAATGCGAAAAAATGGTTATTTCCCCGCATAAGGAACAGTATCGGGGGTATGTCACTCCCCTATGTGGAGTGACATACACCCTACCATTTTCACATTTAACCCGCTTGAAATCGTAACCTTTATCAAGTTAGCCTGTGCTAATCTTGAACAAAATTACCCATTGGAGATGCCCTATGTCTTTCTCTCAAATTTCAGTTCTCGTTATCTTTGTTGTCGGTTTTTTCATTTGCCGCCACCTGTATTTGAAACTGCCAAAGTAAACAATTAGCCACTTCTCACTTGCCGATAGACTTCGCTAATCGGTAAGTGCTCAGAGGCTCTAAAAAGCGTTTTAAGCCCTTTTCTTGATTTACACCTCACAAGTCCACGCTTTTTAGCTAAAAAAGCCTAAAATCTTCACTTAGACCCCTTAGCTTTGATTTTGACTTCGTATTTCTGCTAGACAGTTGCGTAGCAACATGCTTTTAAACCAATTTCCAATTCCAAACACCGGCTAACGGCCGGAGGCAAAGCAACCCCTTCCGGCTCGTTCTTTTGTTCTCGCCCCTGCCAACGGCAGGAAATGGCGAGGCATTATAGCTTTTGGGGGGATGCCGGAAACGAGCGTAGCGAGGGGAAGGGCTGGCGGGGGGCAAGCCCCCCAAGAAGGGTTCTTAATCGATGAAATTGAGAGTTTTCCACAACTCAGATCCAATAAGATCCTTATTAGATCCTAATAGATCCTAATAGATCCAGGGTTGGCTGCAGCCCTTATGCACCAAGGGCTGCAGCCAATCTAGGTGTATTCTAATTGGGTAAACGGTGTATTCTAATTGGGTAAACGGTGTATTCTAATTGGGTAAGCGGTGTATGCTAATTGGGTAGATGGTGTATGCTAATTGGGTTATATCCAAAATAACCCAATTGTACAGAATAAAAAATAAACCAATAAAAACAGAACCTTAAAACCTTTACCTTCCACCTGCACAATATTGTTATTTTCTTATCCACAAATAAATAATCATAATTTCGACTCATCAAATCACCTATATACATATCACCGCTTTTTAACTGCACTAAAACACTCTTAAAGCATCTTTTTACCGTTCAAAAAGGAACCAATGGTGTATGCCGAGTGGGTAAACGTCCTTTATCAAAAAATATCTATAAGTCAGAAGTCTAGGCAAATAAAATTTTGAATTTGAAAAAGATTTATAGATAAAAACTTGCAGTACGCTACTAGGAAATCAAGTAACCATGTTAAACAATAATTAGGTGTATTCTAAATGGGTTTCATGGTGTACTCTAATTGGGTTAAAAAAGAAGTGGGATATATGGAAACATTAGACAAGCCATTACCTAGCACAAATACAGCATCCTTATATAGTGATAGTAAACATCTGCTGACGATCAACAGCAGCACAAGCGTGCAACCTAATGTTCTTCTCAGGACAGGTGTTTTTACACCTGTAGGACGTAGAACTAATATCAGTGATGTAAAATCTCAAGACTTAAGCCAAGACTTGGTAAGCTTAGATTTATGCCAAAAAGAAGGTTATGACTCTGTTACAGTCAAAGGCCAACGTCTTAATATCGAAACTGACTTCAAAGTTTGGTGCGGTATAGTTTTAGTTTTCAGTAAATTTGGTTACTCATCAAATACCGTCAAGCTCTCCTTTGCCGAGTTTGCAAAAAGCTGTGGTTATCCAAGTCGTCGATTTGATAAAAACTTAAGACGTCAAATAGGTGAATCTTTAGAGCGTATACAAAGTCAAAGCCTTTCATTCCGAAGAAAAAATACGGAAAAGGCAGTTCATACGGGCATGTTATTACGTGCGATGTATGATGGTGATGCTGATTTAGTCGAATTAATGGCAGATGAAACCTTATGGGATCTTTATCGTGTAGATTACCAAGTTTTAGTCAGTTTACGGGTGTTAGAAAAATTACCCAGAGCAGAAGTAGCACAATGCCTCTATCTGTATTTCACTTCATTACCTAACAACCCTCTCCCAGTGTCATTTGAACGGCTAAGAGACCGTTTACGCTTAGAAACCACTAAAAAAGAAGCTAACCGAAAGATAAAAGCTGGAATTAACAAATTAGAAAGCATTGGTTATTTATCAGGTTACTTCTCTGCAAAAAATGGTGAGCAATACTACATAATAGATCAACGTTATAAAAAATTAGAAGCAGCAATAGCAGATGTTTTATTTTGATAATGTAACTTTTTCAAAAGTTACATTATCAAGTTACGTCATTTATTGAGCGGATTAACACCTTCGTATTTATTTTATCTTTCATGTTGATCAAACCTCTAAATAACTTGGCAGCAGTAATATTTTTACCCGATTCAGCCTCTAAGACTTCTAGCCATAAATTCAGATTTGCTCTATCATTTTCCGTTAATCGCAACGGCATAGGTGACGTGCCAGTAGTGATATTACGGCGGGTTGAAACCGTAGTAATTTTCTCTTGTGACTTTGAACTTTCTTGGGTTTCTTTAGCAGAACTACGTCTGCTAAGCCCAGTAAAACCAGTTAATTTGCTCATTTTATGTATTACACTTGTTATACATTGATTCGTTGCATGACTTCTTTAGCCAGGCTCTTATAGTCGGTTAGCGTAGGGCTATTCGGCTTGTAACTCAACAAAGTTTTACCGCATACACTGGCCTGTCCAATATCCTCAGAACGGCGAATAGTCGTCGCTAATACTTTGCCTTCGAGTGAAGCTAATTGTTCATCGAGGAAGTTATTAATCAGCTTATTGGCTTTAGCAAATTCATTACGGAATACCGCATAATTCACCAGCTCAGTTTCTTTCACTTCTTCTAAGGCATCGAGCAGATCAGCCAAACCATTCAGTGAGAATGAGCCTCCATCAACGGGGATCAGGAACATATCGGCAGCCATCATGGCGTTGACAGAGGTCAAGCTAAGGTTAGGCGGGCAATCTAAGATCACTATGTCAAAGTCGTTAGCAATTGCTTCAAGCTGCTTTAACAAGATGCGCTCACGGTGAACTTTGGTTAGGCTCTGTTCAATGACGCGGCTTAGACGTATGTCGGTGGGACAAATACACAGATTGGCGATAGCTTCACCGTTGGATTGAGCAGACATAATAGCCTGTTGCATAGGGCACTTTTTTGAGGACTCGAATACATCTGTGATCGAGTGTTCAAATTCGTATTGGCCGCCAGTCATCACGACCGTTAAATTTGCCTGGGGATCTAAATCAATGACCAGAACCCGTTTACCCTCATGCGCTAATTGCGCAGATAAGTTAATCACTGTGGTTGTCTTACCTACCCCACCTTTCTGATTTATCACGGCTAGCGTTTTCAAAGTACATCCTCGATTGGAAATGTATGACAAATGTAATACATTTAATTGGTTATGTATAGTCTCATCTAATCAAAAAGTTATGAACAAAGAATCTAATACAAATAAATAGTGGTTTTCGATAGAATGGATAAAAATGTATTACATATGAAATACATTTAGAAATACACAAAACTGTTTAAGATAAATTAACTAGCAATTTAGATAAATTTGATTAATAATCAAATTTATCTAAAATCAAAAGGAAGAGCGATGAAACATTACCAAGATATTTTCACTAAAATTAAAGACGCCATTGCTAAAGCTTCACGCAACCAAGCTACAGCCGAAATGCACCTACAGATGATAAAATACGCAGATCAGCTAGAGAGCATTACCGCAAAGGAATTTTGTGAAGGTACAGACTTAGGCGCAAGTTACGGCACCGAATTTAGCAAGATGCGTAATATTACCACCCGACTTAAAGCTGCAGGTTTAGACGTTAACAAGATATAAGTAATACATTTGTAATACATTTACAAATCTAATAACAGAATATTTATTATATAAGACAAAATACTTACTGGTGATAAACTCCATGAATAGCTATCTAAAATCGTTTGGAAATAGTTTTGAGCTCGGCTTCAAGCTGAGTGAATACCCGTTCTTAGTTGACCAGAGTTATGACAACGATATGTGCCCAAGTTTCCATTTTGAGCTTGATAGCGCTTATTATATTTTGTGGGTTGATCATGCTGCAGTAGAAAAGCGGGAAGATGAAAGTAATAGTCGCTATACAGTAGTTGAAGCGGAGAACTTGGGGGATAACGAATACCCTGAGCTACAAACTAAAGCGAGCCCTGCTTTAGCTGAATTTGAAACAGTGGCTGATATAGTGATTTACCTAAATGAACTTAAAAGCAGACTTGCTACAGAAAAAGTAACGCATTAATGTGACTTATCGACCGTAGATATCCAAAGCAAAAAAATTAATAATTGAATGGTTAAACACCAAAGGCTTCGTTATGCAAACAACCTATGAAGAAGAATATCTCGATCACCATATCTATATTGAACCAAATCCAGATTCGTTCAGTGAAGGTTTTGAATGGGCTATCTGCAAAGATGATTCCGAATGGGATAATGGCATTGAATTCTCCATCGAAGAAGCCCTAAAAGCCGCACAGAAGGCTGTTGACTTACTACAAAGAAAGCCCTAATTAACTAGTAGTCAAAGTCACCTGTGAATACCAATAAGGTTGATTCTTCAGCTTTTGGCTTTTTAAATATGTACTAATGACATCATGGGGGCAGATGTAATAACACGTTATAGGCGGATAAACATCATCAATCAAAGTACCATCACTTTGTTCACACATATGAATTGATTTTATAGGCCCCCTATTACCAGGGAAAATAAAAGCGTTATTGACTACAGCATGTACAGGTACGATTGTTTTCAAAGCCGTCACATAAAAAAACTGCTTAACTAAATCCCCCCATTTAGGGACAGATTCAATAGAATGGGCCCCATAATACTTCGCATCAATAACACAGTAATCTTCATGTTCCGGCCGCTTAACCACTATATCTGTACGTTGCCCATTTCGCTTAGCATTAATAATAACTACTCTGCCATCACGATTTAATATCTTATAAGCTGGTTTAGGAAGAAGATTATTAACTTCAATGACATTGTCTAAAACCTTGCTTAGCATGTGTTCCCACATGACATGAAAAGAGCGGATCCCCATTACTTCAACTGATGAATCCTTACCTATTTCACTTGAAATGTAGCGTTTTAAATTGGATAACAACCTAATATCATGATCAGAATAGATATTGTTCATTTCATTTTTTATAAGAGATATTTGATTTTTTTTAGATAAATGAGACTTTCCAACAGTACGAAGCTTAGTTAAAGAAGTTGATGTATCAGAAATCAACCACCCAAACCTTTCAAATAGAAATGACAACACACTTGCATGTATCAGTGTAATTTCATTATCTTGGTTGTAATGTTGTTTTTTACCATAAATATCAAAATAAACAGGTCCTCGAGCACTCATAAAAGTAATGGATTTAGATATCGTTTGACTCCAATTCGGTTTACCCATGTTTTTCACATTTACAGCATATTTATGTGTATATAAGCCATTTCTTTGATAATCACTTAGTAATTCAATGATAAGGCCTAATTGGCTATCACCAACAAGTTCACTCCCTTCATCATTAGCATTTTTAGTACTATTTGAAATTAGTGAATAACGATAAATAGCTTGTAACAACTGCGATGCTTTCGATACTAATAACTTACCATCGTCTTTACTTAAGGTAGCGTTACGTGGAAAAAAGACATGCGCAGCATCATCGTCAACAACCATACCGCAAAACATCACACTATTATCCTTATCAAATAATAATGAATGCTTACCCAATTCATTCTTAATTTTAGTTGGCAATGTGCTCAAGTGTGATCGATCATTATATACGTATAATTGATGCTCCATTAACTTAAGCCTCAACTGCCGTTATCGGCTTACCATTTGCACGTAACTCATTTATAACAACGTCACTAAATACAATACCGTTAGCTTTGATAGTCTTAATCAGTTGATACAATGTAGGATTTTTTTCAGTATCAAAAATAACTTCACGATGAGCGTGCCTTAGTACATCTTCCCAAAGATACATCGATAACTTACCAGCAAGCATACCTTGTGAATTTTCCAGCTCTTTTTCTGAAATAAACCAAGGGCCTAAAAGCCTATCTTCAGGTATTTGAGCTTCTGAAAGTTGAGCATTAATCACTTTTGATAAAACCTCCCAACTCACAGAAAACAGCTCTGTACCAACATTGATAACAAAGTCCCCCCGAGGATACACATCGCCTTCGATACTGACATACTCAAACTGCCAACGACGTTTAAATGCTGAATCCATCGGCATAACAGCCTGATCACTGCTGTTCATCGTTGCTAAAAGAGATAAATTAGCAGGTAGTATTAACTTTCCATTAACTAATAAAGAGGCTGCACGTGTTTCTAAATAGCCCTTAAAATCAGCATCTACGACATCTATGGAATATTGACTTCTACCATCAGTCCTACGGTCTAAAAGTTGAAAAATATCTCCAAAAACTGCGGCAGCCGCTGCACGGTTAATTTCCTCTATAACTAAGAAACACTGTTGTTCATCGCTAGCAGCCTTAACCAAGGCCAAAGAAAAAGGGCCTGGTCTAAATTGATAACTAATATCGCCATCAACCATGCAAGGTTTTAAACAACCGACAAAATCACTATATTGGGTTTCTGAATGAAAAACGGTTCTAATACTATTCCCATCAGTAGCTAATCCATCAATCTTATGACTTTTACCTGTGCCTGGCGCTCCGTAATAGATTATGTTTTCACCAGCACTAGTGCTAGTGCTAGTAATAGACTCAATATATTTTTCATTATTTGGAATCTGTTTTTTTAAATAAACAATAACATTAGATATTCGCTCAATAGAAAGAGCCATAGTTCGAAGAGTAAAAGGTTCTTCTATCTCATTAATAATATGATTTACTTTATTGATGACAGAAAATAATGGGAGCGTTTGAACTGTTGACAACGCATTAACAATATCATCACTTAAATATTCAGAAAATAGGCGCCGCCAATCATCCTCAACATAATTCTGATGTAATCTAAACTCATTATAGTTATTTAAAATATTTTCAAAAACAGTGGTTAATTGAATAAGAGAAATAGAAAAGTACTTAGGTTGGCCTCTTCTTCCTGTATTCGAAAAACTAATTGATGGAGCCAAGTTTAAGTAACTAAAATCCATTAAATCATCGAGCGCCTTACACTCCATGACAAACTCATCTATACGTTTATCAAACATAAATTTCCTTGTCTGTTTAAGTACTGAGTGCTACCATCCCGGGACTAAAACCGGATAACTAAAGCTCTCTAATGAACGAAAATACAATTAACAAAGCCGAATATATCAAAAAAACTAGAAAAAACCTTGGTTTAGATCCAATAGAATTTGCAAATTTACTGGGTATGGCCTCAACAGGTGAAAGAACGGTAAGAGGATGGGAATCAGGAGAACATAAGCCCAGCCCTAAAAAGTGGCTCGATATCACGATGCTTGAGCAAATAATGGACGAGAAATTAACTTTAGCCCCTTTCAGCCATGATCCTCTAACAAAGGTAAAGTTTAAATTTATTGACTTATTTGCGGGTATTGGAGGTATACGCCTACCATTTCAAAAATTAGGCGGCAAATGTGTATTCACGTCTGAGTGGGATAAATTTGCCCAAAAAACTTATTTAGCCAACTACGGTGAAATGCCCAAAGGCGATATAACTCAAATACCAACAAACGATATACCTGATCATGATCTTTTATTGGGAGGTTTTCCTTGCCAAACATTTTCACAAGCTGGATTAAAAAAAGGGTTTAGTGATACAAGAGGCACTATGTTCTTTGAAATACAAAGAATACTTGCTGACAAAAAACCTAAAGCATTCCTACTTGAAAATGTGAAACAACTTAAAGGGCATGATAAAGGCCGTACATTAGAAACAATCCTCGCAATTTTGAGAGGTGAACACTCGCAAGATATACCAACTGATGTACCAATGAGTGAAGATGCACGGCATGCATTAGCCGAAAAACTAAACTATTGGGTTGATGTTAGAGTATTAAGAGCCGCAGATTTTGGTGTACCTCAAAATAGAGAACGTGTTTTCATCGTTGGATTCGATAAAAATCATTACCAAAATATAGATTTTGATAATGTATTTGAATGGCCGACACCACCAAAATCACCAACGAAATTAGGCGATATTCTTGATGATTTAAGTAAAATACCTGTATCAGAAGATAAATTCACTATTTCAGAAAGATTATGGGCTGGTCATCAAAAAAGAAAAGAAGAGCATAAAATCAAAGGTAATGGATTTGGTTATTCACTTTTTAATGAAGAAAGTGAATATACCAGCACATTAAGCGCAAGATACTATAAAGACGGTTCAGAAATTCTTATAGATCAAAGTTCGATAGGGAAAACCCCACGAAAACTAACTCCAAGAGAGTGTGCTAGATTACAAGGATTTCCTGAAAAATTTATTGTTGATGCGGTATCACAGGGACAAATTTATAAGCAGTTTGGTAACTCAGTTTGTATGAAAGTGATTGATGCTGTTGCAGAGCAGATGGTTAAGGCAATGGAAGAATGCAAACCCAAATAAAATCAGCATTATATTGAATAATAACTACAATTTGTACAGATAGAGCCTTATCTGTACCCTACTCAATACAAGTGCACACAATTGGCAGTTATGTTAAATAGGCCAGTTAGCCCCTCAAAACGAGCCTTTCGCCTCATCCCGCCCACGAACGCGCGCTTTTAAACAGCGATGTACGCCAAAAACAGCGTGTTTGGCCGTGAAAGTTTAATACCAAAAACGCACAATAAATCTTCAACGTGAGGCCATTTCGATTTCAGGCAAAATACCGGCTTAACCTGGTATTTTCACAACAAACCAACTTGAAAAAGTTACAAAATCAAAATTTTACTCTGTATCATTTTAGATATAGTTGTGTAGGCATAATAAAATCCGATCACTTTTGGACGTTTTAATTCTAATGCTTCTTTTGTGGCTTCATCTCGAATACCTAAGCCATATGTTTTTGTCAGCTTCTTGTCTTCGTAAATTGACGAAAAATAGCAGTGTCTGAATATTTTCTGTTATCAGGCTTTCGTATAGTTCAATTATGAAGTTTGGATGATATTCTGCAACTACCTAGCAAAATATTTTATTTCCCAGAAATAGTATGATGGAGTTGTATCAGATCTAGCAACATGGAGAAATCAAAGGAATGTAGAAAACATCCACAACTAGATACTCAAGGAAACGTGATACATATAACCCAATGATTGATAAATAAAGGGGTGAGCGAGGTATATGCTCATTACCAGTAGGAGAATTTTGGCACTAACTCATTGGCATAAATTGGGATTTAGTCCATATAAAAAGGAAGCCCCAAAACAACTTTCGTCATTTCGGGGCATTGTATCTTTCGCTTTATGTCGGGGAACTGACACCATTACTAAGATGGGAGAAGAACCTTCAACTAGCTACGCAACAACGATAGCGCAATATTGACGTATCTGTCAACTATGCAAGTAATTTTCTAATGTTATGTTGATATAATATTTTCAAACACTTACCCTGCTTACTACTGATTATAATCAAAGATAACAAGCAAAAATGCCTCTTTTATATGACTATGCAGAAGCAGAAAGACTCTTAAGCCCCGCAAGACTTTCTAGTTATAGAACATCGATTACCCCCGAGAATGATGCCCAGTTATTTGGTTCATACAGCTGGAATCTCGCTGTTGTTGGAGCATTTTATCCTTTGATTCAGATTATAGAAGTTGCATTAAGGAACGCCATCAGCATTGCTGCTCATAATAAAATTCAATGCGGGCCAGGTCAGCATTGGTTTGATTGTATTTTGCACACACCGGATAGAATTGAAGGTGGGAATAATGTAAACGCTGAACAAGTAACCAAATTTAAAACAAAAATTCGTAGTGCAAAACAGGCGGCAAAAAAATCTCTTAGAGATAAAGGACATGGCGATGTTGAACCAACGTTAGACCAAATTATATCTCAAACTGACTTTTCTACCTGGGAGTATCTTTTTGATAAGCATTTTTACAATGGTTCGGATAATAACTTCTTCTGGCCACATGGACTATCCAAGGCTTTTAGGAAGTTACCTCGGACTAGAGAAAAAAATCCAATGTTTCATCAACGAGATATAATTCGTCGTAGAATTGAAGAGGTTCGTGCATTTCGAAATCGAATTTCTCACAATGAACCAGCCTGGAGAGTCGATGATGTCAAAAGTAGAGAGGATGTGATAGTTGTTCTTATAGATAAGCTAAACAATATGATGGAGCTTCTATTTTGGATATCACCAAAATTTCGTAATTATGTCATGGATGTAGGTATAGAATCTCGGCTTCTTCAATTGCTTAATATGGCAGAATTGAATAGATATATGCACACGTTTGAGGAGTATGAAATTACCGAAATAGCTATGCTTACACAACTGATGGAGAAAGCAAACAGCGACAATTTAAGATGCTACTTCAACACAGGTGAACAAAAGGGCATCTTGCTTCCAAATAACACCCCATTACTTCAATAAATCTTGGTTTTTTGCGTAAGAGTTTTACGCCTACAAAGCACGAAAATATTATTATTACATTATTAACTCGAACAAGAAGAATTAAAGCGCGCTGACAATTTAACCAATAGGTATTTTCATCACCATCCACTTGAAAAAGTTACAAATTCAAAAGTTTTCAGTGAAAATAGTTACCAAGATTAACGACTGTTGAACCACATCCGGTAACCATGTCTACCTAAACAGATCCCTGAAAAATAATTTTCAGTGAAAATAGTTACCAAAATTAACGACTGTTGAACCACATCCGGTAACCATGTCTACCTAAACAGATCCTTGAAAAATAATTTTCAGTGAAAATAGTTACCAAAATTAACGACTGTTGAACCACATCCGGTAACCATGTCTACCTAAACAGATCCTTGAAAAATAATTTTCAGTGAAAATATTCTTCCGGTGGCTATTGGCAGCTACTGATGGCTATTGATGGCTTGCGCTTAAAATACTCATATGACATTATGAAAATAGACTTATTGAGTAGCTGATAAGTAAAAACCCCATAGAGTGCAATCTATAGGGTTTGGTTTTAAAGCAATAAAACTTAATTTTTCTTTATAAAAGATTTAACTAGTGCAGTTACAGCGTACACAAAACACGTAACAGCGCGAATTAAATCAGTAATGTCGTCTATAGACATAGGCATTACCTCCACGAAAGGCTCTGCATTTTTGCAGAGCTTTTTTATTGTAAATAGCCAAAGCTATTCCTCGTTCTTGCAACAACTCAAACAGCATAACTTTACTGATACCAATGAGCACAGAAGTTTTTCGATGTTTGTGCTCCCTGGTCAAGCTGTCACAACAAGAAATAGGCTACCACATAGATCCCTTCGCTTAAATTGAATTTATCATATGCCTACATTTACAAAGGTAATAAAAAAAATACCTATTAAAACAATTAACTAATTAATGTTAACCAGTGGAGCATTAGCCAGTTCAGCTTTAATAGTAAGCACTCTACCTATCCACTCTTTCACTTCTGGAGAATCTGCAGAGCAATCCATAAGTAAAGACATATCTGCCTTTACGTTCTCCAGCTCTACCATTAACTCTGCTTCAGACTTCATCTTTCAATGGCTCCGTTCTAAAAATAATATGTTGTTTTTTATCTTTCAAAGAGCGCATATAAACAGGTTTCGACTCTTCAGCAGCATAATATTTGTCTATGTGTTCAGTATCGTCTAAATGCGTAATAAGGGCTTTAATAGCATCCCTATACTTCTCCGGAACACGGATAACAACGGTGTTTTCGTATTTTGTTTTACGGCCTGCACCTGGGCGTGCACCACCATGTTGTTTTTTTTCCATCTCATGCTCCTTGATAAAGTTACATTATCAAGATTACCTTGATTAAGTTACAGTATCAAGATATTTTAATATTAAAATATCATCGCGATAGCCACTAGTTAAGAAGGTACAAAATGAAAAAAACTCCCTTACAACAACTTAAAGAAAAAGCCTTCAAAGACCCTGCTGTGAAAGAGGCTTACGATCTCGATACTTTAGATATTAAGGATGTTGAAGTTACCAAAATCAGCTACCCAAATAAACCGCAGTGATTTGCGTTCGGCCATGCCCTAATTCGCGTGTGATTATTTCTCTAGCAGCCTTATCAGCCGCTTTCTGCTCAGTAGTAAGCCTTCTAACGCGTATACCCGAAACCGCAGGGCAATCGAATCCGGTTAACGTCAAGTAACGTTGATGCGCGTAGCTATGGCGTAAACCATGCCCCTTACCTAAATTAATTTGAATACAGGTATTTTCATAGCGTTTCATCTGTTGGACATACGTTCGTTGCGCTGGGATAAGCGATCTATCTTTTGCTAATGCCTTCGCCTCATTCAATACTTGCCGTTGCGCCTCAGTCAAAATAGGAATGATGCGATCTCGACCGCCTTTACACCAAGAAGCATCAAGCACTAAATGATCGCCATGATCTGCTTTTTCGGGCTGTATCTTCATGGCTTCTTCGCGCCTTA
>Ga0210039_1003296_pt1 | contig 12586 bp, 16 predicted proteins | sample CryGeyCG2114_250_3_FD_185460 | JGI IMG/M metagenome (GOLD analysis project Ga0210039, IMG submission 185460) | Groundwater microbial communities from aquifer - Crystal Geyser CG17_big_fil_post_rev_8/21/14_2.50 (SPAdes) (version 2) | ecosystem: Environmental > Aquatic > Deep subsurface >...
GGGGCAGGCTAATTGGCCTGCGGAGCAGGCTGGGTATTCGTGTTAATTTGTGTAATTTGTGGACATTAGCCCTCCCCTTTGGGGAGGGTTGGGTGGGGTTGATTGTCCACGATTTTTTTGTCCACGATTTTTTTGTCCACGAAGGTTGAAAGGGGGCTTCAACTGTCCACGCCTACCTGCCGGTTTACCTTCCTTCGGTAGGTGAACCTGCCGTAGGCATGGAGGCAGGTAGGCAGGAATTTCACGAATGGGCACCCCGTACAGTCGTACCTCCCTACGGGGCAGGCGAATTGGTAATTTTCACCCCGTAAAGCTTCGCAACGGGGCAGGCTAATTGGCCTGCGGAGCAGGCTGGGTATTCGTGTTAATTTGTGTAATTTGTGGACATTAGCCCTCCCCTTTGGGGAGGGTTGGGTGGGGTTGATTGTCCACGATTTTTTTGTCCACGAAGGTTGAAAGGGGGCTTCAGTTGTCCATGCCTACCGGCAGGTAGGCGTGGATAAAGATTTTAGCGTTTGATTCACGGAGAATGACTTTGTTCAGGAATTTTTTTTGATTGACCGTTTTCATTAAAATGATTACGCCTTGAGGTGTTACGCCTGTCGGCGTAATCACAGATTGTGTTGTAGAAAAAGCATAAAGATGGGGTCAGAGAAGTGGTATTTATTGTTAATTCGTTCGATTATCCCTTCTTCGATAAACGTATCGAGTGCTTTTTGGGTGGTGGAAGCCGGTCCCAGTCGGTATTTTTCGGCCGTACTTTTAGAAAAAACCTCATCCACACCATGGCTCAACGCGAACAGAATCTTTTTCCGGTAGTTGGTTTGTTTATTGATCAGTTCCCAATAATAATCTGCTTTGATATTCAATATGCTGTTGATAGCTGTATCTACCTGTTGGATAGAGATGGTCTTTTGTCCAAGGTCTCCACCTATAAGCTGCTGCCATATCTCAGCTGCCACAAATTGAATATAATAGGGTATAGAAGCCACTTTATGAATAAGGTAATTGGCTGTTGGCTCATCAATCACCATATTAAATTTACCAAAACGCCGGGTGAGATAAACGAGGGAATCGGCATCACTTATGGTATCAATATTCATGAGCATGGCTGCATTATAAAAAGCCCTGTTTTTGTTGTTGAACATGTCTTTTAATACATGTGTACGGCTTCCGAGAAAGAGATAGGAGACGTTTTTATGATGTTGAATGCAGCTTCTTAATATTTTCTCAAATGATTCCCCATTGAGTTTTGTTATTTCCTGAAATTCGTCAAAAGCAATGATCCAACGTTTTTCTCCGGTGCTCACCTTTTCCGGGAAATCGATCGTTTCTTTAAGGGTTTGCTCTGTATCGTGACCTTCCACCCAGGAAAAGGAAAATGAAGGACTCCCCATGTGATCGAAGGAAATCGCCGGTACGATTCCCTGAATAAGGCCTGCCATTTTTTTCACGAGTTTTTCGAACGACATACTTTGCTGTTCAGCTATGGCAGAGGTGTAGTTTTTGATAAAGGTTTCACTTGAATACACACTCATAAAATCAATATAAACGGTTGTAAAACCATCCTTCCTAAGCTCATTTAATGCCTTGGCCACCAATGAAGATTTACCATATCGCCGGGGAGCATAGAGCATGAGGTTGTTGCCCCCTTTCAAGGTTTGAACGATTCGCTCAAGTTCTTCTTTCCTATCGTAGAAGTATTCGCCTGAAACAATATTTCCGTAGTGGAAGGGATTCATTTGATTGGTTGATTATCTTTTCGGGTTAGCGGATTGGGCTTTATAGGTCCACTTTTTTTTGTCTTCGAAAGGGTTTCCTAAGTGAGCCTATTGCGAACTCGGAGGTTGTTTAATTGTTTAGTGTTTAGTTGTTTAGTGTTTTTATCGTTGTATTAATTAATCCTGTCTATCACTAAATCCTGCAATCCTGCACAGACAGTGTCTTACTTTTTAAAAATCGTTTTTCGTCAATCCTGATTGCCTGACAATTGAGCTAAAGGTACCCACTGGTATTTCCTTTTTTAGGTGAGGGATGATTACAATCAGTTTATTTTTGGTGTATTTGCAATGGCTGCCTTTTTGTGAGACAAATATAAAACCATTCCTGACAAGGATTTTAATTATATGACTTGATGAGAATAGCTTAGACATTTATAAATGTTTCACCGATCATGGCTTCATTTATTGTCCTGAAGGTGTTGATCTCGTCGTTGTCTTCAAAATAGAGCTCAACGGCTTCTTTCAGGTTGTCGATGGATTCCTGAACAGTAGTACCAAAGCTGGAAACTTCTACGTTCAGGCATTGCGATACGTAGTAGTCGCCTTCTCTATATAGTATGTATTTTAAAGAATGCATTTTGAAATTATTTGTTCAAAGGTAATTAAAAGAGTTGGGATTGAAAATTGTGAATTGTGAATTTGTAATAAAGGCAAGTGGCGTGGCCCCGAAAGCTTTCGGGGTGGAGCGTGGGGCGTGGGGGGTTGGCAACTAAAGTCCATATCAGTCGGTACCAAACCTGCCTTCTAAGATGCCGGTAACAGAAAGATCCTCATCGAGTTCAGGCCAATGTAATCCTGTTCCATCACAAATGATGGTGATGTTGTTCAGTTGTTGTGAAGTTGCTTCCCTGAGCCTTCTATTTAGCGCAACAGGAAACCTGATCTCTTTTTGATCAGAAAGCATCAAACAAATCTGTCCATTTTCATACCAGGCTTTTGTTGCTTTAAACATAAGATCAGCTACCATGTACTTCATGCCATTTCCTTTTTATTAGTTCTATATGTTCAAAAACGAGTTCTTCTGCCAATGTAATATCACTCACTTTCATTCCTTGTGAAAAATCCAATTCTACCGGTTCGATCCAGAATTTCGCAAAACCACCTGCTTTCCTGACATGCACATGAATAGGCTCTTGGCCTTCATTTGAGTAGAAAAAGAAAACGAAACCTAATTTTCTGAATATTTCCGGCATAGTGATACAAATGTATGTTAATAAAAACCGAAATGCAAGTTTTGATTGTTGGCTGTTCCCTGCTCCTTGCTCCCTGCTCCCTTCACAGCTTCGCCTTCTAAGTCCCATACATTATCTGTAATGAACTAAGGGTTAGTCTAGTAACCCTGACTGACTTTTTTACAAATCAGTCGGTATTTTTCCACACGGGCAGGAGTTTTTCCTGGTTGATGTGGGGGTATTGCAGGTTGAATTCGTCGGTGGTGAACACAGCATAGCCAATTTTACGGGAGATGATCTTCTGTGCCTTGGCCACGAGGGTCTCCAGGTAGTTGAGGTCGATATCTTCACCCACGATGATCATGTTGAGGTCGGGACTGTCGATGCCCCGGGCCAGATCGCCGATGAGGTACACTTCTTTGGGGTCGCCGAGGTTGGTGATGACGTTGTCGATAAGCTCGTCCATGCCCACGTATTTACGCACCAGCCGGTTGATGTCGCTGAAAAGGGGGTGCCGGGTGTTGGCCTGGAACACTTTTTTCATGCCATCGGTGCTGCTGGTGAGCAGACCTGCTTCTTCGAAGCGGTTGAGTTCGGGACGGACGGAGTTGGTACTTTCGCCAAATTCAGAAGCCAGTCCACGCAGGTAGCCGGTGCTGGTGGAGTTCAGGAAGAACTTCAGCATGAGCTTGATGCGGGTTTTTGAGGTGATGAGGGCTTCGAGCATTTGGGGTTTAGTGTTTAGTGTTTAGTGTTTAATGTTTAATGTTTAGTGTTTAGTGTTTCTTGCCTACCGATAGGTAGGAGTGTTTCTTGCCTACCGATAGGTAGGAGTGTTTACTAGTGAGTAGCAAATGTACTCATGATTTCGTAATGTGCAAGGATTTTGTAAAATATTTTTGTTAAGTTTATGTTAAGGTGTAAATCATCCCTGTCTGCTGTTGGGGGTTGTTAAGTACAACAACATCCTCTTCCGGTAGTGCTATGGTGTACAGATACTCTGCGTTGCAGACTCCGCTGCTTGCATCGAATAAAGAAATTTCGTTTGTTGAAACCTCGTCAGATTGTTGTGAGGGTTTCATTTGGTGAAGCGTTCGGTTGCTTCGTTGATGAGGAGGTTTTTGATTTTATCTGCTAATCATTCCCCGATCCCGAAAACATTTGGGGTTCGGGGTCGTTATCGATTACTCATTCTTCATTTTTTTTAATCAGCCACTTATGTTGGAATCAGATGAATTGTTAGCTCGTTCATCGAAATTTGATGTCCTTTACGAAGCACGAAATCAATTTCACGATCGTTGCATGTGCGATAATAAAACAAATCTAATTCCGGCTTGTAAGCCCGGCGCAGTAGTTCCACAAATACAAGGTTTTCGAGTAAACGGCCATAATTGGGCGACAATTCAAACGAACGTGCCTTGACAAATCCGTTATCGATAATGTACATTTTCTGCGCTGCCTTTTGGTGTTTTTTTATTTTGTTATGGTAACGTGTAATGTGCTGAAACAAATAAGGTTCTTCCAGGTATCCGATAAATTTTTGAACCGTGGCAACACTATTATAATCTAATGCTTCTTTAATTTGATTGAAGGAAAACAGATTGCTATAATTGGATAACAAGAAGTTGGACAAATCATAAAGCTGTTGGGTTTGCCGCACACGAAACCGTTTTAAGATATCCTTAAGCAAGATAGAGTCGAATAGCGATGACAGATAATTTTTTAATATTCCCGGATTTAAAACCGTTTCGGGAAATCCGCCATTGAATAAATAGGTTTGAAGTGATCCAAGCATTTTGCCGGTTTCGGTAGGGGTAGCATTTTTCGCCTCAGGCAACAGTTGATTATTGTATCGAATGGTTTCGGAAAAGCTAAACGGCAAAACTGTAATCTGAACATATCGCCCGGTAAAGCAAATCATCGTCGAAATTAAGATAGGCAAAATTCTGACCTTCGAGCAATTGTAAAGCCAGAACCGACTTTCCTGCTCTGCGGGGTCCGGTTATGAGTTTGATGAGTGTTGTTTTTAAAAAATCAGCTTTGGCAACATCGTCAATACGGGGAATGTAAGCTTGTTTTAGCAAAACATTCCGCTCTTCTTTTTGCTGATTTAATATATTTCTAATCATTTTTGCGTGTTATACTGAACAAAAATAGCTTTTTTTTATTCAGTACAGAATATTTAATGAATAACTGTTTTAAAAGTGAAATTAACGTAATTAGCGGTTGAAAGAGGCAATCCCGAATCGCTGTGCTCTCGGGACTGGTCCCGAGTCGTCCCGAACATTCGGGACTCTCGGGACCTTCGGGATTTGGAAATTATTGATTACTATTTACCCAACGAGGCCAACGAAATCACATTTATTCCGTCTGGTCTGGGATAGCTCATTCCTGTTCCGGTAATAATGTTTAATGATTTCGGTAAGTCCATTTTGGCAGTATCAATATTTGCTGCAAATTTTTTAAGATTTTTGGCGGCTTCATCGATATATCCTACACCGAGTTTTATTTCAAAAGCGGCATAATTGCCATTACGTTTCTGTACAATTGCGTCAACTTCCAAACCATATGAATCATTATAATGAAATACGTTTGCATCATTTGCTTTGGCATACACATTTAACTCGTGCGTTGCCAGTGACTCAAACAAGAACCCTGAATACTTTATATCTTTTACTAACGATTCTTTATCTAATCCCAATGCTGCTGCTGCCAAAGAAGTGTCACACAAATGTTTTTTGGGTGATTTACGCAACAATGCCGATGAGCGAATATGCGGATTGAAAGCAGGTTGTTCGTACAAAATCATTAAGCGTGACAGCGCGTCAAGATATTCTGTGATTGTATTTCTCGACAAATCATTTCTGTCAGAGGTTTTTACATCTTGCTCCAATGTTTTATTATCTACCAGCGTTGCTGTGTTTCTTGCAATTGAGCGTAATAAACTGCGCACTTTTAAGGGGTCGCGTTTAACCCCCGAAACCCTGCTCATATCCACTTCACAAAGTAAATCAACATATCCGCTGTTCATTTTGAGGGCGTTTTTTACATTTTCATTCAATAAAGCTGGCCACCCGCCTATCAGCATTTTATCTATAATGAAATCAAGCGAAATCCCTTCCTCGTAAAAGCTGGGGATTTGTTGCCATTATGACAGGAACCTGCTTGTCCCTATCCATTTCTAAAACGCTTTTTGCAAATTGATTAGCTGTTGCTGTTTTTCCACAAGATTTTGGTCCTTTTATAAGCACTGCACCCGAAGCAGATAATTTCCCCAATAGATCTTCTTCAATTATTCTTTTTATGTAACTCATAATTAGTTAAATAATTTCCACGCAAAGATATAAAGAATTTGAGATTGTGCAATATTCATGGATTGTGTTGTGCAAAATTCAGAGATTGTGTTGTGCATTGTTCAATCCCGAATCGCTGTGCTCTCGGGACTGATCCCGAATCGTCCCGAGACATTCGGGACCTTCGGGATTCAAATATTAGAAGATTGAAGTTTAGTGATACAATTTTGAATTTTGTTTCGTAGAAATGTTACTTTTCAAGCGTCAGGGATTTTACTGGGAGGCCGTCAATTTTTTCAAAATCTTTGGTTCCATTCGCTACGTGATTCGTTGACAAGACCGACTAATCCCAATGCTTCTTCATGCGAGAAAACACCTTTAAGCTTGGTAAGGTCTTTACCGGTGCTTTTCTTTCGCCTGATCAGCCTGATCATGAAGGCTCTTTCCATTCCCTTGAGAATGGCCAGAGCGCTTTTGTTTTTTATTTCAACTTGAATGACTTCCATTATTTCAACTTTGTTACAAAAATAAGCACTTTTTTGATTATCTGTCAGCCATATTTTTCACTTTTATAACTTGAACACTTTCCCCGAACTTTCTTTCACCATATTCCTCATATCCCTGTGAAATTTGCTCCTGATGAAATATTACTCCTGATGAAATATTCCTTTGGAATTTCACAGGATAAATTCGTAATTTCACCCCGGTAAGCTTCGCTACGGGGCAGGCACGATAAATTCGCATCTCACAGGGCAAGCCACAATTAAATTAGCCTGTTTTTTAATAAACTCCGCATCAAAATCCTTATGCTTAGTGGTAAGAACAACAATATCCTCTTCCGCTAGCGCTATGGTGTGCAGATCCTCTGAGTTGAATACTCCGCTGCTTGTATCGAATAAAGAAATTTCGTTTGTTGAAACCTCGTCAGATTGCTGCAAGGGTTTCATTCGGTGAAGCGTTCGGTTGCTTCGTTGATGAGGAGGTTTTTGATTTTATCTGCTAATCATTCCCCGATCCCGAAAACATTTGGGGTTCGGGGTCGTTATCGATTACTCATTCTTCATTTTTTTGAATCAGCCACTTATATGTTGGAATCAGATGAATTGTTAGCTCGTTCATCGAAATTTGATGTCCTTTACGAAGCACGAAATCAATTTCACGATCGTTGCGTGTGCGATAATAAAACAAATCTAATTCCGGCTTGTAAGCCCGGCGCAGTAGTTCCACAAATACAAGGTTTTCGAGTAAACGGCCATAATTGGGCGACAATTCAAACGAACGTGCCTTGACAAATCCGTTATCGATAATGTACATTTTCTGCGCTGCCTTTTGGTGTTTTTTTATTTTGTTATGGTAACGTGTAATGTGCTGAAACAAATAAGGTTCTTCCAGGTATCCGATAAATTTTTGAACCGTGGCAACACTATTATAATCTAATGCTTCTTTAATTTGATTGAAGGAAAACAGATTGCTATAATTGGATAACAAGAAGTTGGACAAATCATAAAGCTGTTGGGTTTGCCGCACACGAAACCGTTTTAAGATATCCTTAAGCAAGATAGAGTCGAATAGCGATGACAGATAATTTTTTAATATTCCCGGATTTAAAACCGTTTCGGGAAATCCGCCATTGAATAAATAGGTTTGAAGTGATCCAAGCATTTTGCCGGTTTCGGTAGGGGTAGCATTTTTCGCCTCAGGCAACAGTTGATTATTGTATCGAATGGTTTCGGAAAAGCTAAACGGCAAAACTGTAATCTGAACATATCGCCCGGTAAAGCAAATCATCGTCGAAATTAAGATAGGCAAAATTCTGACCTTCGAGCAATTGTAAAGCCAGAACCGACTTTCCTGCTCTGCGGGGTCCGGTTATGAGTTTGATGAGTGTTGTTTTTAAAAAATCAGCTTTGGCAACATCGTCAATACGGGGAATGTAAGCTTGTTTTAGCAAAACATTCCGCTCTTCTTTTTGCTGATTTAATATATTTCTAATCATTTTTGCGTGTTATACTGAACAAAAATAGCTTTTTTTTATTCAGTACAGAATATTTAATGAATAACTGTTTTAAAAGTGAAATTAACGTAATTAGCGGTTGAAAGAGGCAATCCCGAATCGCTGTGCTCTCGGGACTGGTCCCGAGTCGTCCCGAACATTCGGGACTCTCGGGACCTTCGGGATTTGGAAATTATTGATTACTATTTACCCAACGAGGCCAACGAAATCACATTTATTCCGTCTGGTCTGGGATAGCTCATTCCTGTTCCGGTAATAATGTTTAATGATTTCGGTAAGTCCATTTTGGCAGTATCAATATTTGCTGCAAATTTTTTAAGATTTTTGGCGGCTTCATCGATATATCCTACACCGAGTTTTATTTCAAAAGCGGCATAATTGCCATTACGTTTCTGTACAATTGCGTCAACTTCCAAACCATATGAATCATTATAATGAAATACGTTTGCATCATTTGCTTTGGCATACACATTTAACTCGTGCGTTGCCAGTGACTCAAACAAGAACCCTGAATACTTTATATCTTTTACTAACGATTCTTTATCTAATCCCAATGCTGCTGCTGCCAAAGAAGTGTCACACAAATGTTTTTTGGGTGATTTACGCAACAATGCCGATGAGCGAATATGCGGATTGAAAGCAGGTTGTTCGTACAAAATCATTAAGCGTGACAGCGCGTCAAGATATTCTGTGATTGTATTTCTCGACAAATCATTTCTGTCAGAGGTTTTTACATCTTGCTCCAATGTTTTATTATCTACCAGCGTTGCTGTGTTTCTTGCAATTGAGCGTAATAAACTGCGCACTTTTAAGGGGTCGCGTTTAACCCCCGAAACCCTGCTCATATCCACTTCACAAAGTAAATCAACATATCCGCTGTTCATTTTGAGGGCGTTTTTTACATTTTCATTCAATAAAGCTGGCCACCCGCCTATCAGCATTTTATCTATAATGAAATCAAGCGAAATCCCTTCCTCGTAAAAGCTGGGGATTTGTTGCCATTATGACAGGAACCTGCTTGTCCCTATCCATTTCTAAAACGCTTTTTGCAAATTGATTAGCTGTTGCTGTTTTTCCACAAGATTTTGGTCCTTTTATAAGCACTGCACCCGAAGCAGATAATTTCCCCAATAGATCTTCTTCAATTATTCTTTTTATGTAACTCATAATTAGTTAAATAATTTCCACGCAAAGATATAAAGAATTTGAGATTGTGCAATATTCATGGATTGTGTTGTGCAAAATTCAGAGATTGTGTTGTGCATTGTTCAATCCCGAATCGCTGTGCTCTCGGGACTGATCCCGAATCGTCCCGAGACATTCGGGACCTTCGGGATTCAAATATTAGAAGATTGAAGTTTAGTGATACAATTTTGAATTTTGTTTCGTAGAAATGTTACTTTTCAAGCGTCAGGGATTTTACTGGGAGGCCGTCAATTTTTTCAAAATCTTTGGTTCCATTCGCTACGTGATTCGTTGACAAGACCGACTAATCCCAATGCTTCTTCATGCGAGAAAACACCTTTAAGCTTGGTAAGGTCTTTACCGGTGCTTTTCTTTCGCCTGATCAGCCTGATCATGAAGGCTCTTTCCATTCCCTTGAGAATGGCCAGAGCGCTTTTGTTTTTTATTTCAACTTGAATGACTTCCATTATTTCAACTTTGTTACAAAAATAAGCACTTTTTTGATTATCTGTCAGCCATATTTTTCACTTTTATAACTTGAACACTTTCCCCGAACTTTCTTTCACCATATTCCTCATATCCCTGTGAAATTTGCTCCTGATGAAATATTACTCCTGATGAAATATTCCTTTGGAATTTCACAGGATAAATTCGTAATTTCACCCCGGTAAGCTTCGCTACGGGGCAGGCACGATAAATTCGCATCTCACAGGGCAAGCCACAATTAAATTAGCCTGTTTTTTAATAAACTCCGCATCAAAATCCTTATGCTTAGTGGTAAGAACAACAATATCCTCTTCCGCTAGCGCTATGGTGTGCAGATCCTCTGAGTTGAATACTCCGCTGCTTGTATCGAATAAAGAAATTTCGTTTGTTGAAACCTCGTCAGATTGCTGCAAGGGTTTCATTCGGTGGAGCGTTCGGTTGCTTCGTTGATGAGGAGGTTTTTGATTTCATCAGTTAATCATTTCCCGATCCCGAAAACATTTGGGATTCAGGGTCGTTACCGATTACTCTTCAATTCATTCCAGACGGTTCGTTTTGTATTGGATGTTCTATGTCTATCATAAGTAATGATATTTACATGAAACAATTTCAATTGAAGTATCTGTAATTTTATATAGCAATCTATGTTCATGATCTATCCTCCTGGACCAACATCCTTTAAACTGATGTTTTAATGGTTCAGGTTTACCAATCCCATCAAAAGGATTCCTTCTCGCATCTTCTATCAGTTCTGTAATTCTCCTGTATGTTTTCTTTGAAATTTGACTCCACTCATTGAAATCATCAAAAGAATTGCCTACAAACACGACATCCCTCATTCTGTTTACAGCCTTTTAGAGGTGTACTCTTCAAACTCCTGCCCTTTGAAACTTTTCGTAGGTTCAGCCGCCATGTTTTCAAGAATGTGATCCTCATTTGCCTTATACCGGGCAAGATATTCGGTTTCATCCAATTCTTCGCTTATTCGAATGACGATATCCTTTTCTGCAAAGAGCTTTTTTATGGCTTCAATAAAGGTGATGTCAATTTCATTTGCTTTCATTTTATATTGCGCTTCCATGGTAAAAATATAGTTTATACAAAATTAGGAAATTTGGTTGAGAAATGATTGTCGTTGCACATTTTTTTGAAACTATCCGTCTTTGGGGAAATGGAATCCCGCACGAATGGGACAGGCAAGGCATTTTTTGTGACATCTTTTGTGACAGTGGTAGAAATTTTTTGAGATCTATAACTTGAACACTTTCCCCGAACCTTCTTCCACCATATTTCTCATATCCCTGTGAAATAGAAAAGATTTCACAGGGCAGGCCACTATCAATTTTGAGTGTTGCTTAATAAATTCAATATCAAAATCCTTGTGTGTCCACGGATTACACGAATTTGCACGGATTACTTCTAAATAGTATTACTTATGATAATTGTTTTCATACAAACCAATTAGTGTTAATTAGTGTAATTAGTGGACAGTCCACGGATTACACGAATTTGCACGGATTATTTTTTCTCCTGAAGTTGTTTTAGTGATAATTAGCGGACTCCTCAGAGTAAAATACTAACCTTTTGTACTGTAAACTCTTATAGCCAAAGTTTAAAAGTAAACCTAAATTTAACCCACTAGTTTTTAAATAGTTTAATACTTGCGCCTCGTGATCAGTGCTTAATGTGCTTAGTGCTTTTAGTTCAACAACTATTTTGCCATAGCAAACAAAGTCAGCTGCATAACGCTTTTTCATTTTTTTACCCTTGTAGTAAATGTTTAATAACGGTTCTCTTTCAAATGGTATGCTCCTACTCTGTAACTCAAGTTCAAATGCTTCCTGATATACACTTTCCAAAAAACCAGCACCTAACTCTTTATGGACTTCCATGGCTGCTCCAATGATTTTATAAGACTCTTCTTTATAAAGTAACTCAACCATTAGTGTAAATTAGCGAAATTAGTGGACTAGAATAAATCTGAATGTGTGCCTGTTCGGGTCAACCCTGTGGAATACTATCTAAATAATTCACCATTCTATTTTTTAAATACCGTTTACCGTAAGTTGTTTTTAGGTATTTTTCGCGTTTAGTTGCATCTTGTTGATTTAAACATCCTTCAAAATAAACCAAATCTAAAGGTATTCTATGTTTTGTAGAATGTATTAATCCTTTATTATGCTTTTCTAATCGTCTTTCGAGATTACTAGTATAACCAGTATAAAACTTTTTGTCATTTAAACTTCTCAAAACATAAATGTAAAAAAACATACTAATTATTAATTATTGATTTATTCCACAGGGTCAACCATATTTCATTTTCGTTTAGCATTTCTTTCCATATAATCAGCCAATCGGGTTTTATATGTGCTTCCCAATAATCTACAAAGTCTCCTGAAAGTTTATGAGGTTTATTTATTTTTGGAAGTTTGCCACCTTTTTCAAATTGCTCTATCACCCTTTTTAATAGTTCCATATCATAGCCTCTTTTTTGAAAAAGCTTTACGTCTTTCTTAAACTTATTAGTGATTACAATTTGAAACATTATATTCCGAGTGAATCAAAAAGTTCTTTTGAGTTTTTTGACCTAATACCCTTTTTATTTTCAACATCTTCTATTGCCTTTAGTGATTCATAATTAGGGTATGGCTCTTC
>Ga0210039_1003297_pt1 | contig 12585 bp, 16 predicted proteins | sample CryGeyCG2114_250_3_FD_185460 | JGI IMG/M metagenome (GOLD analysis project Ga0210039, IMG submission 185460) | Groundwater microbial communities from aquifer - Crystal Geyser CG17_big_fil_post_rev_8/21/14_2.50 (SPAdes) (version 2) | ecosystem: Environmental > Aquatic > Deep subsurface >...
AGGAGAGGCAAAAATATCAGCCCAATGTTCTGCGGTGATATTCATGCGTACGGGTTCAGCGACAGCGTGCACTTGAGCAGTTGTCCCACCTACGCCACGAGCTGTACAGACAATATAATCCCCAGAACCATCAGTTCCTGTACCACTATATGCAACAATCTCACGAAGAGACGCACTGTTAGGAGATACAACAAGCCAACCAGCTGTATTTGAAGTTGGTTTAGTTGCTAGATATAAATTGCCTGTACCTGTACCCCACGCTATTGAAACTGTAGTTTTAAAGAAATTCTGAAGGATTTTTGTCATTTTATTAATTATTATTGTACCATATTATACTCATTAAGTCAAATTAACTCACACTTACGATTGCATTTGGACTAAATTGATTGCGTGGCTCTTTTGACCCGCTAAGTGCATATTCTGCGATTGTAAAGGTTTCATCCACTCTTGCGTTACTTAATCCGATTGTAACAGACTGGGCTTTAGAAAGGAAGGAAATACGCTTCTTTATGAAAGGACTTGATTCTATTGCCTGCCCGAAACCATCCGCAACCAAGTCTTCCCCTGGCGGTACTTCTCCTAGTGTACTGAGTTCATTACTAATTGTTCCATCAACAAAGAACGAGTTGGTTTTTGACGTTCTCTGGTCATTTGCATCCTCTTTTATAGTAACTGCTACGAGAGCTGTGAGGTTCTTAAACATCAGGTCAATATAGCGATACATGATGAATTTATTAAAGTCCTTGTCTTCATTCTTTACAAAGTATGCTTCCGAAGAAATTGCCACACCGTTATCATTTAGGAGGACTGTATCTGATTTTAGCACGCCGAATGGTGTGGCCGACTTTGCTATGTATACGACTCCATCTATTTGTGCGTAACTATTTGCTGACGCTTTAATTCGCGACGTGTATTTTGTCCAAGCATTTGAGTAAAGTAGATGGCAAACAAATGTGGTGTCATTTACAGATGCCGTTAGTGGAACCGATAGGTAGAATCTACGATTGTAGTAAAATACTGACACCTGCCCATAGTTTGCCTGTGAGATAGTGTAGAGAGTTTCCTTGATTGAGTCTGAGATAACCGTTTTATTAACACCAAGCACTCCAATCTGTGTATCTTTGAATCCGATAGAGCGAACCTCTCTTCCTGTGAAGAACCAGATGTCATTTTCAACCCAAGAGATTGCCTTGCGAGAACAAGCACCGTAGTTTCCTGATTGGAGTTCTATTTTGGGCACGAAGGCAACCACATCTTGGGCATAGACAAAAGTCTGTTTCCAAATTGATTCCTTCTTGAATACAAGGAGGGAGCCATAATAGTTCTTTAGTCCAGTAATTGAGTCAGTCCCAAGTGGCTTTGCAATGTCTGTTCCGGTCCACGTAGTTGGAACTCCTGCGTTTGACCAGTAGAGGGTAAGTGGCTCTGCGGTAACTCCTGATATAAAGATTCTGTCCTCAAACGACTCAATAATATTACCCTTAGGGGCGGCCGTAATGACTGCAAAAGTTGTACCATTCCAAGAGAAGGTTGCTTCCACTGCGTTCCCTCCATACAAGATGTCGTCATAAACCAGCCAGCCAAATTCTGCCCCAGCAGTATAAACTCTTGACAGAGTATGCACGCCCGATTGAGTTCCTGAGGTGGTAACCGCAGCCCCTCCAAGAGTTGTAGAAAACTGAAAAGCATCAGCTGTTAAACCTGTTGCAATAACATAGTAGGTAGTTCCTGCTGTAACTCCAGTAGGCAAAGCTCCTGTGGTAGAGAAAGAAATCGTAGAACCTGCTATTAACCCATGCGCTGTGTAAGTTACAACTGCAGGTGCAGCAATAGTCATTGTAATTGTTGAACCTATATTATCCCAAACACCAGTACTTGTATTGTATTTCTGCAATTTTGTACCATTTGCACGGATAAAGTAACTTGTACCATCCTTTTTCTTGTAGTTAAACAGAGAGTGGCATAGTGTTGTTTCTGTTGCACCATACAATGACACACCAGTATCCTTTGTTAGATACCCAGACTCGATAAAATTCATGTTCACAGGTACACTGCGACCACGTGAGTCATCTATATCAACTTGTTTTACTAGGTCGTTATAGACATTTACAAATTTTTCGAGTTTAGCTGGCATATAACTTAAAAGTAATTAGGTGATGTACTGAAACTTCCATTGTCGCTTACGAGTCTCTGCTCGGTGAACATCTGTCCACTGTGACGGTTATCCTCTTCGTAGTTAGACTGAACACCAGATTTCTTAATTATATCTGTTTCATACTTACCCTCGTAGTATTTACTCATCTCTACGTCCTGAAGGTCCTCAAATGCACGGTGGAGGATACCGTAAACAATCAGTTCGTGGAAGTATTCATTAAGTGTTGGGTTTACTGTAGCAGTTAGGGAAGCGTAGGTAGGAAAGTATTTGATAATTATACTTGCTACTGTAGTTGGATATACCTTAATAGTATTGCCTTCGATTGTTACAGACTGGGAGAGTGTCTTTTTGTTGAAATCATCAATAGATAGTTCTGGGTAGAACTTATTGTCTGTAGTGTACGCATCGCCATAGAGTGTTCCAAATAGAGCAGGAAGTGTTCCTGTACCATTTGTCATCACAATCGTTTCTGTTATAATCTGGTCATTCGTGAATGTGCGCTTCTTGATGTCATCCTGCGTAAGATTAGCGTAAATCAACAGTGTTTCATCAGTAAGAATCTCTGTTGTTTTTTCCAACAGTTTTGCTCTTGCTAGTGCGATTATCTGAGTTGTCGTTAAATTCATTTTTTGTTATTATTAGGCTATCCTTATCCCCGTAAAGGGACAAAGGAGCATAACAATTTATGCAAGTGTCGCACGAAGAACTGCACCGCGAGCACGATTACCTGCAAAAATCTTACGTCCGTAGACGAGAAGACCCTTACATGTAGCAACGAAGCTATTTGGGTCAGCTTCCGAAGGAATTACTGAAGTCTTCATAATCTGAAGAGCTAGAGCACAGTAGTCTTTCGTACCTGCAACGAACCAGTAACCAGTTGAGTTATCTCCAGCAACAAGTTCTGAAGTAAATACCTGGAAACCAGCAATCCTACCAATCAAACCGCTAATGACAACTGAGTCATAAGCTGTCTGAACAGCGGGGATAAATTCTGGAGCCTGGAGGAGAAGTCCTTCAAACTGTGAGTTTACCACGATGAAACGTCCTTCCTTTGGCGCAAGGCTTTTGCCAAGTGCTGTACGGAGAGCAACAAGTTTCTCGTATACATTTGACTTAGTCAATGCAATTGCAACTGCACCTGCGATTGAGTAAGTCGTTGCAGAAACCGCACCTCCTGTGTAAGCTACACCATCAAGGTCCTTAATTGTAATTGAGGTTGCTGATGTGTAAGCTGTAACCAAGTATGAACTTGTCAATCCTGTGATTGTGAAGATACCACCTACCATACCTGCTGTAAATGTAGTACCTGTACCTGTTACAACACCTGTGGTTGCAGCAACTGCCGCTGTACCTGTGGCGTATGCTGTACCAACCATGTTTGCTGAGTTGACACCCTTTGCCATATAAGCCAAAAGGTCTGTGTCAATAAGTGTTGACATGTCATTCTTTGTGTTTTTAGCATACTCAGTCATCGCTGTGATGTCATTCTGGAATGCGTCAACATCGTCTACACCAAATGAGAAGTATTGCAGTTGGTCAACAATAAGGTCCTCTGAGGTAGGTGTAAGGTCCTGTTTTACCAATGTCATGCCCTTGGTGTAGGCAGAAAGACTAATCTTTCCTGCTGTGCGAACACGAACACGGTCTCCAGCATCCTTAATCGCACCTTCGTAGTTGGTGTTTGTGATTGAGGTGTAGAGTGTGTCGTTATAAAGCAATTCAACCAACTTCAAGCTGTACTTGATAGGGGTGAATGCTGCCATTACGTTTGCCATATTTTTTTATCTATTAACTATTAACTATTAAGTAGCATAGATATTTATTAGGCGTTTAGCCCTAGATTTTACCAGAGTCTAAGTCCTTCTGATACTCACGTGACAGTTTAGCAAACTTTGCGGGATTCTCTTGGCCCATTCTAGCCCAATCCTCCAAAGTTCTATTAGAAACAGGTTCCCTGTCTCCTCCTGTAGCACGTTCTGTTTCCATCCGACTTAGTTTCTCTGATTCCTCCTTGGCTCCAATACTCTTAGCTTGGTCAAACAAGTGCATTTTCGCAACGTCCTCCAAAATTGATTCAATATTGGAAGGAACATTGTTTACATGAAAATACTTTGATTTGAACTCATCTTTCGATGCCATAAGTTCAGGGTATTTAGCTGAGACATTGGCGAATGCGTCATCCCAAACCTTTGTGTTATAACTCGCTTTAGCAAATGCAATTGCAGGGTCTTTATAAATCTCTGCCTTTGCTCGTTTGGTTATTTCGTTGGTATAATCAACAAGGTTTCTCTGCTCGTCTTCTCCAAGGTTCTCGAAGCCAGGATATAAACTATCCATACTATCCGCAACTTCTGGCTGCGGTTCAGTTTGTCTACTCATTGACTTTAGTTCCTGATTCTCTGCATAGAGGCGTTGAGCTTCTTTTGCTGATTCTGAGAACTTTGTCTTATAATCTACCTCTGGTGCGACTTCCTGGGGTACTACTTTTTCAGCGTTAGCTACTGTCGTATCCTCTGCGATTCCTTGTGGGTTGGCGTTAGCGTCCACAATTACCTCTTCTGAGGGTTTTGATTCATTTGTCATAGGTTGTTGCTGCCGTCTCTATCGAGGTTTGGCATTAATTCTATTATTAAACTTCTTTAGTTTAACGTCATTATCGGACGGCTTCTTATTTACTCAACTGTTCTATTGACCTCTCCACAAATGCTTTCTCTGTTGCTGGTCCATTAAGAAACAATTTTATCTTCTTTATTAGTTTAACTTCTGCTTTTCTAATTGCCTGGGCATCTATAGATAGGTTCTCTTCGGTTAAACGTGAAACAGCTGTATCTAACTCTGCATTAAGGAAGTCCGCCACATCTTCATCTGTGATGTGTCGCCCATGAAGAGCAGCTTCCCACTCTTTGTAGGTTTCTCTCTCCTCAGGGTTTAATTCTGTGAAGGAAGTGAGGCCGAGTTTTTTTAGGTATTTTTCTAGCATATTATTTCATTACTGCTTGGTTAGCCATTGCGCCTACTGCTCCAGGGATTACTTCACCACCAGTAAGAGATTTCTTGTTTGTGTTGGTGACACTATCCTGAGGGTTGTTAGCAGCATCTGGGGCATTTTGCAGTGTATTAAGTGGAGCTGCTTGATTCTCTGCCTGCATAACTGAATCAATTTCTTCGTCTGTCCAGTCCATAAGTTCAAGTTCCTTTCTTTTTGCAAGGTTAATTGCCGTTGCATTGGTTGCAAATGAGTTCTTTACATACTGAATCTTCTTTAGGTCGAAATCAGATGCTGTATCCCTCTCTGCCTGTATTTCAACCTTAACTGCGTACCCCTTAGGGATAATCCAGTCTGTTGGGTGTGCCTCCTTTTCATAATATGAACCATCTCCGCCTTTCTTATATAGAGTGATTGAAGATGTTACGTTTGCCCTAAACATATCATAGAACAATTCCCCCAATTCCTTCCACGCTCGTCTATAGTTCTTAGAAACAACTTGGTTTCGTCCTGTTGACTGCTTAAAAGACAACTGAACTTCGCCAAGAGTAGAGTTCCCCTTTTGTTGTTCTCCTCTTTCTAGCGGTGTCTGAGCAACAGATGACTGGATAAGGTCCTTCAGCCAAGAAATTGTTGGCATTGTGTCAGATAAAGGTTGAATGTCTATCTGTTTTACGATGTCTGAAGGGTTTCCAGGAACACCATACATTCCGAACGGCTTTGCATCGAAAGTTCTCGGCTGGAAAGTACCATTCATTGTATTGAAGAAGTACATTCCGAAGTTTCTATATGTACGGTTCTCAATATCCTGAGAAATATACATATTTGTAACCTTGTTGAATGTTCTAACACTGTCCGCAATTCCATCAGACCAAATATCATTAAGGTCTGGGTCTGAAGCCCATGAAACAATAGGAAGTCTTGTAATCCCGATAGCTTCTTTGAGTGACTTATTCGCAAGGACAACAGAATCTGTTGCAAAGGTAATTATATGTCGCTCAAAAGCGTTTCCATTCCATACAAGTTTATATGATTCATTAAGTTCAACAAGAACATCGTGTGCTCGATAGTCATCAAAGTTTGATACACCAAGATTCTCTAGTCGCTCTTTACGCATCTGATAAGACTGTAGGTCTGTTGCCGCCTGAATAATTCCTTCTTTTGAGTCAAGGAACATTTTTAACTTGTTCTTCCCCTCTTGAGAATACTCATTGCTGGCAAGAATTTGCTTCAGCGAACGGAAGATATGAGTGTGGATTACATACCCAGCAGTATTCAAATCAAGTGGATTACATCGTGGGTCAATCTCAACATCATAAGGGTCGATAATGTCAATAAATACCTCCCTCTTGGAGATACCAATCTTTTTAAACGAACGACCCTGTAGCCCTACAATCTTCTTGTCGAGGTTATCAAGAATATCCAACTTGAGTTTATCATAGTAGAAATTATAAATCTCATTAAAGACAAGTTCAGAAGTCTTTGCAGCATTTCCCTTTTCTCGTGCTTCGAATGTTAACTTTGGAGCTTCATCAATTTTAGAAATCCAAGTCTGAATAGTCTCTCTAATGATAGGGATATTAACTGGTTGACGCTGGGTGAGGCGGTTCGTTGCAACCTTATCTCGGTAGAGTGCATAGTTCTCATTCCACTGTGCAAAACGTCTTTCCTTAAATTTAACAGAGTCTGCCTTTTCTTTAATGTGCTCTGCTATTAATATTTCATTATCCATTATGATTGTTTATTGGCTTATTAGATAGTATTATGTTGTAATAATAGCACACTTATCATTATAAGTCAATAGATTGTCAAACTAAAATCCCATATCGGGGTAGAAAGGTTCTACGCCTTGTGTTTGGTAACTTCTAGTATTCGCATTAAGGCGTATAGGATTTTGCGGAATTTGCCACACAGCCAGAGCCAAAGACATGATTCTATCGTCATGTTTACCATCGGGCACCTTAATAATAGTAGAACCAGTAGGAGAAAGCTCATAAGACATAGACTTTAGTTCATTTATGAGAACCTCATCGTCGGGTATCTTAATTCTATCCTGCTCTAGAAGGATTTGTAGGTTCTTTAAAAGGTCGGTTCTTGTTGTTTTTGAGAACCTAAACGGCTCAATATTCAGTCCTCGCGCCTGTAAATCATCAAAAACAGGCTCTCCAACACCCGTAGAGTCTATCACAATCCTGCCCTTGTTATGTCGGAAGTATGAGTTCTCAATTCTAGCCTTCTGGAGATTATAATCCATCTGGTTGAAAGAGTCCTGCTTTAAAAGGTGAAAATCATTAAGGTTGAACGGCGAAATTACGGTGTAGTCATTGTACTTAGCTAAGTCCACGCCGAGTTGGTACATAGCTTGGTCTTTCGGCGCGTACTCCTCTGTTTTATAGGTATTCTCGTCTACTCTGCGGAAGAACCCAATCCCTGAGTCCAAAAATATGCAAAAATATTCCTGATTGAATACATCTTGTGGCATCTCTCTCCTAGCATCTTCCAGGTCTTCCTTGGGGAGAGCCTTAGTATCCTCAACAGTAAGTGTCTCAACAAACCATTTGGGGTCATCTTTAATAGCGTTCATTAGGTCCCATGCGTGGTTTGTCCCTCTAGGGGTCATGATAAACACAGCCCAACCACCGTTCTCTCTAAGAATAGGGGAGATAAAGTCCCACACCTCCTTCTTCATAAGGGAATACTCAGAAAAGACAACTCCAATAGGGTTTGTACCCACGATACGGTCAATATTGTCAGCCCCGATAAGCTGCAGGATAGAACCGTTAATAAATTCAATAGTCATCTCTGACTGATTTATATTCTTTACTATTTCCTTAGGGAAGTGGTCAAGAAATCTCATTCCACTTTTGTCAGCCCCCAACCACACGACCTTACGGGCCTGGGAATATGTAGGGAGCGCGTAATAAAAAATACCAGTTCTTTCCATAACCCTTTTTGCTAAGTTAGCAACAACGGTTTTATCTTTCCCACTTCTTCGGTGCCACACAAGGAACATTCTCTTTGTTCCAGAATCCCACGCCCTTAAAAAGGGGAGCTGGTACTTTCTCGGCGTGTACAGGTGGGGTAGGTTTATTTCCATTGTGTTTTTTCAAATTCTCTTAGTTTAATAATATTGCAATTTGCGCACAGGATTGCATATCCTTCGGGATAGTTATTCCTTCTCACCCAGCGATAAAAAGTAGTTCCTGCAAATAATCTATTCCCAAATAACTCACGTCTTTCTTCTGCGCCGTTATTTTCTATGTGGTCTACCTGCAGAGCACGTAAATCATTGAAGCTACAGTTGGCGCAGCATAATTTGCCGTTAGAGTAATGATTTAAAATATCAAGCTTTAGCTTCTCTCTTTCTTTTCTTCCTGCTTTTCTTGTAAAATCTTTATTTTTTTCTCTCCAAGTTTTACCAAGATTAGATATTTTTTCTTTGTTATTTTCTCTATATTTTTTAGAATATTCTTTCTTGTATTCCTCGGTCCATTTTGGATTTTCTTTCTTTCTACTTTCTCCAAACCAAACCTTTTTACAGTCAAGCGAACAACACGTTTTTTGTCTGCCTGTTAGTAGTATTTCACAGCCATCCCTTTCGCATATTTTATTACTCATATTTATATCTTACCATACGGAAGTGAGGTTGTCAAGTATAATAGGCTATTATTTATCTGGTGCTTCTAAGATAGCATTAATAACTTCCCCCTCCACTTCTAACGGGTCTGCATAAGAGATGGATTTGATAGTAATCTCTTGGTTTACGTTCTTATCCTCTACAACCTTGGTACTATAACCTTCATCCTTACCCAGTGTCTGTACAATTAACTTAGATACATCTGTAACAATCTTTAACTTGTCAATGTTAATCTCTTCTACCTCCGCCCCATCCTCCATAAGCTTAATAGTAGAATATTCCATATCTAATACACGACTTAGGTTTCTTTCTGCCTTGGAAAACATCTTTCTCCTAGATAGCTTTTCCTTACGCTCCTTGAACCACTTCATAGTAGTTATCTGTAGAGCCGTATTTGGGGCATATCCAGCCTCTAAAGCCGCAGAATTGGCGGAGGGGTGCCCCTTTTGAATACTCTTCATATAAAGGTCCCAGCATACATCCTGTCTGGGGTCTGTTCCATAAGGCCCAGCTCCATTAGGGTTCCGCTTGTAAGTTCCCAACCCTGGTCTTGGAACAAGCTCCCCAACTTCATTGAAGATGTAGTCCTCATCCTTTCTCTCTATAATAATAGGAGTATTGGTATTAGGGGAGTCAAACGGGACAACTCTACGTTTTCCTCTTGGTCCAGCCATTTTATTTAGATTTTACCTTCTTAACTGCTTTCTTATCCCCCGCCTTTAGCTTAACGGCCTGGTTAATCATTGAGATTACATGCTTCCTAAAAGAAGGGATTGAGTCTAGGGCGAATACAAAGTTAATAGTCTCCTCTTTCTTATCCTTCTTTACTTTTAGGCCGCAGAATACGCCCTTCATAGGTTTTCCCGTGGCAGAGTCTTTAATCGCCTGGACAACGATAGTAAGTTTGCCAACTTCATATCCTTCAATAACACCCTCCTCTTTAATTGTTTTCTTTGTTGTCATGAATATAATAATACCATATACTCAAGAATAAGTCAATCCTATCACAATGTATTACATTATTATTCAAAAATACCTCGTAGCTATTTCTAACCACGATAATGTATCACAATTATTATTGAAAATGCTTTGTAGCTATATCTTACCCCTTCGGGCTTCTTCATACTTTCCCCAATCTCCCCCCCGTCTTGACATAGCCGTTATTGTATGTTCTAATCACAACATATATGTATCACTACGTCAACTTGACCATACCTATATATCGTGTTGTTATCATATAAAGGGGCAAGGGGCTTGAAAGAGGTGCAACAGGGCTTGACAATGTAGCAGATGCGTGGCGTAATGGATTGACAAAACGGTGGACATATTGTTATATCAAAGCCGTGAAAAGGGTCACATCTTGGCAAGGCTTGACACAAGGGGTATTAAGTGGTATGGCACGAAGAAAACCGCATTGCTAGCAGTTATGCGCTAGTGCTTGCGGTAGGTGTCCTGCTTTGGGGTGTAGGCTCCTTTGCTAGCGGTAGTTAATCCCTATATTTCAAAGGCGTTAGTGCTTGCTAGCTAGTTGCTTACTGGTATATCTATTATAGCACACTTTGTTATAAAAGGCAAGGTTTGACAGGGTCTAAAAGGTGTTATCCAATCAAACAAAGGCTTTCAAGGGGTTTTCTATGCATACTATCCTATGTCTAAAGGCTTTCTATCGCTTGTAGAGCATTATATAGCCTCATAGTGTAATGGTGGTATATTTATTCTTGTTCTATAGTGTAACAGCCTAGAAACTACCGCCGAAAACCACGCTTTTCTGCTACGCCTTATATTATAAGGATTGTCAAGTAAACGCCTGTTCTGTTATATCCATATATTATAATAGTTATACCACGTAATATTTGCCAAAATGTCAAATATCATTGTGTAATGCTAAACTGTGTATAACTCTCTTGCTTTAGGTGGTATGGTATATAGTTTTGCCGTATAATATGTATAGGTTAGGAATAACCCTATCCGCAACAACTAAACAAATGACTTACAAACAAATACAACAAGTTGCACAAAACCTAACGCAGAAAAGAATACAGAAGGGGTTTGACGCAAAGCACGAAAGCGGAACATATACGGACGGATATATAGACGCATTGCAGGAAATGACAATAGAACTTAAAACAATGTTTATTAAAAAACAAAAAGAAATACTATAATATGAAAATAACAAACAAAACGACAAAACATAACAAAAATGGGGACGAAATATGTTGGTGCGAGATATGCGAGGATTATCGCAATGACTACTATACAAAGAGCGTGGACAATATGCTGGCTGGATATACGGCTCGCAAAATAAACTACTTCCTCGCTGGCTTGCTGGTAGTTTCAATAGTGTTCAATGTCGTACAACACTACGCTATAATATACTGCTAGTATGACAACAGCAACAAAAATAGTGTCCCCCTATTGTATATCTTTTAAGGTATACAATGCGGGCAACAGTATCAAAATTAGTTGGTAATGGTAAACCCCAAAAAAAGAATGGATGAAACATATAATGGTTGGAGAAACTACGCTACGTGGCGGGTAAACTTAGAGATAATTGACGGGTTAGACCTATCAGAACAAGGAGGTTTTGAAAGCATCACAGATTTATGCATATACTTGCGTGATTACGTTTCAGATGCGGTCAATGGCTTTGAAATGGAGGGAAATGACCTAAAAACCGCCTATGCAATGGCGTTCATTGAGGACGTGGATTATGCAGAGATAGCACGCCATCTTATCGCAGAGAAACCCGAACTCATCGCATAATGGAAACACTAGCAGAACTGTTACAGAGTACAAATGATACAATCCGCAGGAATGCGATTGCTATACTAAAAGCGTTACAGAGAGAAAAAAAAGAAAAGAGTACAACTAAATAAACAAATGTCGCTTTTTAGGCAACACCTCTTGAAATAAAAAGGCCCACCCCTATTAACACCACATTCCCTTCACGGGTTTTGTGGTGTTTTTGTTTTCTATGATTAGAGCGTACAAAACAAAACAACAGAATACACAATACATCCCCGCTAAGATAGTTCAGAAGCCATCCACGAGGATAGTTCGGAACACTTGCAAAGATAGGTAAAAAGTTACAAAACAGAATTACCACAACGTCTAGTGTACAAAGATAGGTAAAATTGGTAAACTAGGTAGTGGGAGAATTGTTTTTGAGATACAGAGTATATTCGTAATGTACCCTGTTATTAAAAAGGATTAACGGAAAAGGCACAAAAAATATCCCTTCTCCCTACATAAAAAGATGACAGAAAAACAAAGCATAGACTTCGTGAAATTGTTGGAAATGTTTATTGGCGATTGTGGACTGGACAGAATTGAAGCGTGTAAAAAAGCACAGGAATTACTTGATATAATTAACCTATAAGAATATGACAAAAGAAAAAGACTATTTTTTTAACGTGAAGATTGACATTGAACTTGTTACTTATGCAACAAGCGAGAAACAAGCAAGAGCGTCCTTGAGGGAAGACATTGCTGACTATTTTGCGAATAGCGAAATAGAGATAACGAAGGAGGAGGCGATATTAGTAAAAGTAAAATAACACTATGATAAAAATCACAAAAAAAGACGAGGCCGTACCAGTAAACGAATGTTTCGCTTGTGGTGAAGAAGAAGACGCTGACGGAAGGTGTAAGTGTACTAACACTGACGGAAAATAGTTGCCTATCCCTAGAGAGCCTTCACGGGCTTTCTATGGGGTATACAATCAGGTATACCTTTAATCTTTGACAATAGAATATGAATAAATACAAAGTAGAGTTTGTAGAAACTAGAACCTACATTATTAACGT
>Ga0210039_1003299_pt1 | contig 12582 bp, 14 predicted proteins | sample CryGeyCG2114_250_3_FD_185460 | JGI IMG/M metagenome (GOLD analysis project Ga0210039, IMG submission 185460) | Groundwater microbial communities from aquifer - Crystal Geyser CG17_big_fil_post_rev_8/21/14_2.50 (SPAdes) (version 2) | ecosystem: Environmental > Aquatic > Deep subsurface >...
TGGATCGAGTATGCACCAGGCTTCAACCGTGGCTGGGGTGCTGACGCAGCGATCAAGGCTCACCGGGTAGAATTCACGATCTGATGCGCATGATCGGCCCGACATGGATCTGCTTGCTTTTTTCGTTCCCTGGGAGATCAGCTGGCCGGCCCAGTTGTCGGTCTGGGGCGCGCTGCTGATCTACTGGAACGGCTTGCGCAACTCGAAGCCCGAGGAACTTCCCGGGACGGGTTCGGTGATGGCCTTCGTGATCGGGATTGTGCTGATCTACCTGGTGACTCAGACCCGATTCGATTACTGGTCGCAGTACATGTTCTTCGTCCACCGTGGCCAGCACCTGGTGTTGCATCACCTGGCGCCGTTCCTGATCGCGCTGGCGCTGCCGGCAGCGGTGCTGGGACGCGGCATTCCTGACCCGGTCAAGGGCTGGTTCGCACGTCGGACGCTGCTGCGAATGCTCTGGATCCGGACCTATCGGTTGCTGCAGCAGCCATTCATTGCCTGCCTGCTGTTTGTCGGCCTGATCGCATTCTGGCTGACGCCGCAAATTCATTTCGACGCTATGCTCAGCTCGAAGCTGTACTGGGTCATGAACTGGTCGATGGCGCTGGACGGGCTGCTGTTCTGGTGGCTGATGTTCGAGCGTGGCCCGCCGGGCATCACGCCGCGTCTTGGCTACGGTACCCGGGTGCTGTTGCTGGCCGCGGTGATGGTGCCGCAGATCATCATCGGTGCCAGCATGACCTTCGCCGACGTGGTCTGGTTCGATGTCTACTCGGTCTGCGGGCGTGCCTGGCCGATCGAGCCGCTGACCGATCAATTGCTCGGTGGACTCATCACCTGGATTCCGGCGGCGATGATGAGCGTGGTCGGCGCGCTGATCGTACTCCGGTTCTGGATTTACTCCGACCGTCCTGACGCAACGCGCGGACGGCGCAACTTGACGGAGGCTGTGACATGACAAGGATTCTCAGTGGAGTGATCGCGCTGCTGGTGCTGCTGGCTGGCGCGCTGTTGTGGGTTGGCCAGATGGGCCCGACAGATGCCTTGATTTTCGAGAACCCGCGTGTTCGGCTGACCCCGGGCACCGGACCGATGGCCGGCTACGTGACGATCCGCAATCGCAGCGATCGCGAGGTGGCGCTGGTCGGTGCCCGATCGCCGCAGTTCGGTCAGGTGATGCTGCACCGCACCGTGATTCGTGATGGCCAGGCCCGCATGGAACATCAGGATCGGGTACCGATTGCGCCCGGCAGCGTAGTGGAGTTTCGGCCGGGTGATCTGCACTTGATGCTGATGCGCCGACAACAGCGGTTGAACGTCGGCGATCCGGTCGAGATCGTGTTTGAATTCGACGGCATCAAGCCAGGTGAATGGACGCTCGGCTTCACCGTCGTGCCGGTGACCGCGCAATGACCCGGCGGGCCTGGTTGCGGCTTGCCACCCCGGTCGCGCTGCTATGCGCTGCGCTGCTTGCAGCGTGTGGCGACCGCAGCTGGAATGGCAAGGACATCTCGCACCTGATGCCGGCGCTGGAATTCGAGCTGACCGACGAGAGTGGAGCGGTGGTCGATCAGTCGCTGTTCGCCGGTCGACCGGTAGCGATCTATTTCGGCTTTACCGAGTGTCCGGACGTCTGTCCGATGACTCTGGCCAAGCTGACCGCCGCGGCCCGGCGCTTGCCGCCGGGGCCGCGCGAACGGCTGCAACTGGCCTTTGTCAGCGTCGACCCGGCCCGCGATACGCCGGCAAGGCTGGCCGACTACACCGAAGCTTTCAGCGACGCGATGCTGGGGCTGACCGGCAGCCAGGCTCAGCTTCAGGCCCTGACCCGGCGCTATCGCATCACCTACGGCTATGAGGAACCGGACGCCCAGGGCAATTACGAAGTCAGCCATTCGTCGGCGATCTTCGTTTTCAACGAATCGCTGGAAGCCGAGCTGATGTTGCTCGACAACTTGTCGATCGACCAGATGCACTCCGATCTGGAACGGTTGCTCGAAGACGGGTAAGCGGATTTCGACGTCCGGCAACTGCGCCGCCTCCCAGCCGCCAGCGCCGACTCCAAGCGGGATATCAGCCCGATCACCAAACCAATTCTTGCAATTTCGCAGGATTTGCGCTATAAAGTGCGGCTTGATCCGGATTTCACCGTCTGCGGTGCATCCGAAACCGAATTCAACGAACATTTGGAAAGCCGTCATGTCCAGAGTCTGCCAGGTAACCGGCAAGCGCCCGCTGGTCGGGAACAACGTTTCCCACTCCAACATCAAGACCAAGCGGCGCACGCTGCCGAATTTGCACAGCCACCGTTTCTGGGTGGAAAGTGAAAACCGCTGGGTCAAGCTGCGTATCTCGGCCAAGGGTCTTCGCATCATTGACAAGAACGGCATCGACGCCGTGCTGGCCGGCATGCGTGCGGCCGGCCAGAAGATCTAAAGGAGATTCGATATGGCAGGCAGCGCTCGCGACAAGATCAAGCTGGTTTCCTCGGCCGGCACCGGTCATTACTACACGACCAACAAGAACAAGAAGAACACGCCGCAGAAGCTGGAATTCAAGAAGTACGACCCGGTGGTGCGCAAGCATGTGATGTACAAGGAAGCCAAGATCAAGTAATTCCTGTCTTCCCCGACTCGGCGGCGCTGTCATCGAGTCTTCCGGCATCGCAGTGAATTCAGTCGAACGCCCGGCCTCGAGCCGGGCGTTTTCGTATCGGAGCACCATCGAGCGGTGGCGGCCAGCGCGAGTTTCGACGTTTGCCCGGCTACAGGCCGCCGCTGACCGGCCTGGGCGGCTTTTCCGAAATGTAGAGCAGGATTTCGCCCTCGACCACCACGGTGCCGTCGGCGCGCTCGGCGCGCACCTTGACCGGCAAATCACCGGGTGCCCAGTCTTCGGGGCCGATTTCGGCGATGGCGCGGATGTCGGAGCTCGCCTTGGCGGTGTAGTCGACCTTCATTCCCTTCGGAATCCAGCGCAGATGCGACGGAATGCCGGCCTCGGCGGCCGCGCCCATCGCCATTTCCAGCGCGTTGCAGATCGCGATGACGTGCACCGTGCCGATGTGGTTCTGGACCGCGCGGCGCTTCTTCAGAAACACCACGCAGCGGTTGGGCGCGAGCGACTCGACCTGCGGGCGGATGCTGCCGAAGTAGGGTGCCTTGCGGGAAAAAATCCATGCAAACAGGCGCTTGCCGAACGGCCAGCGCTCGAAGCGATGGTACATGGCGAGCAGGTAGTTTTCACTTGGCATCGGATCGGCCCTCCCCGAAATGCAATCGGCTTCCTGTGGTTGCTTGCCGTTTCGGCATCCCGGTGAATCCGACAGCGCTGATGGCGGGCAAGTGCGTCGTGACCATCAGTCGGCGGGCGCTGCCGTGACCAACGCGATGTCGGCGGCCAGCAGCGTCGGCAGGAGTGCGAGCGTGGCCGCTGCCAGCGACGACAAAAGCTTCTTCATTCAGGCTGGGCCCGTTGCAGGTAGCGGAAGAAGTCAGAGTCGGCGCTGAGCATCAGGGTCGAATTTTCGCCCAATGCACGGTAGCTTTCCAGCGTCCTGAAGAAAGAGTAGAACTCGGCATCCGCGCTGTAGGCCTGGCCGTAGATCCGGGTCGCTTCGGCGTCGGCGTTGCCGCGGATTTCCTCGGCTTCGCGGCTGGCCTCGGAGCGAATCTCACGCAGCTCGCGCTCCATGTCACCGAGGATTTCCTGGCTGCGGCCCTGGCCTTCGGCGCGGAAGCGCTCGGCGATCGACTGACGCTCGGCAATCATCCGTCGCTCGACCTGCTGGCGCACCGAGCTGATGTAATTGACCCGCTTGATCCGGACATCGTCGAGCTCGATGCCCAGTTCCGGCATCAGCCTCCGGGCGCGGGTCAGGATCTCCTGCTCCAGCAGCTGCCGGCCAAGTTTGGGTCGGGTCTGCAGGTCCAGATCCTGGCGTTCGGCCAGGGCCGGATCATCGATCGTGGACAGATCCACATCCCAGTCTCTGGAGCGCACGATCTCCTCGAGTTCGGTCGACGAGACCATGTCGCGCACGACCGAATCGATGATGTCGTCGAGCCGGGTCCGGGCACCGCGTTCGTCGCGCACGCTGGTGAGGAATTTCAGCGGATCGGAGATACGCCAGCGCGCGGTGGTATCGACCAGAATGAACTCGCGGCCCAGTGTCGGGATCTGGGTCACGTCACCGTCCCAGACCAGCAGGCGCTTGTCGAAGTAGCGTACGTTCTGCCACGGCAGCTTGACCTTCAGCCCCGGCTCGTCGATGACATCACCGATCGGCTCACCGAACTGGACGATGATGGCTTGCTCGGCCTCGTCGATCTTGAACAGCATGGTGCTGCCGGCGAGCACGAGCAGGATCGCGGCGATCGCGAAAAGTGAAGTCTTCATCGTGCGTCCTCCGGGTTGGCTCGGCTGGATCGATTGATGTCGAGCAGCGGCAGCGGACCGATCTGACCGTCCTGCACCACCAGCACCTGGCCGATCGTCGGTAGTACCTCGTTGAGGGTTTCCAGGTACAGCCGTGCGCGGGTGACCTCGGGGGCCTGGCGGTACTCGGCCAGCACCGCCGAGAAGCGCGCGCTTTCACCAAGCGCACGGTTGACCCGCTCGGCCGCGTAGCCCTGAGCCTCGGCGACGATGCGCAGCGCCTCGCCTTCGACCCGTGGAATTTCCTGGTTGACCCGCTTCTGCGCCTCGTTGATCATCCGCTCACGTTCCTGACGCGCCTCGTTGACCTCGTTGAAGGCCGGCTGCACTGCGGGCGGCGGCACCACGTCCTGCATCTCGACGGTAATGATGTGGATGCCGGAATCGTAGTGGGCCATGCTGGTCTGGATCTCGTCTCGGGCCTGGCTCTGGATTTCGACTCGACCGACGGTGAGCACGTCCGATCCTAGCCGGTTGCCGACTACCCGGCGCATCACCGATTCGGAAATGTCGCGCAGGGTCCGGGTTGGTTCGCGCATCTGGTAGAGGAATTTCATCGGGTCTTCGATCCGGTACTGCACCACCCACTCGACGTCGATCATATTGAGATCGCCGGTCAGCATCAGCGACTCATCCTCGAACTGGCTGTCACTGTAGCGAGTCCTGCCGCCCTCGCCAGTACCCTCGCTGCGAAAACCGAACTCCTGCTTCAGCACTCGCTCGGTGGCGACGAACTGGATCTGGTCGATGCCGAACGGCAGCTTGAAGTGCAGCCCCGGATCGGCAATGCCGACCACTGCGCCGAAGCGCTTGATCACCGCGCGCTCCTCGGGCTGGACCGTGTAGAACGCGGTAAACGCACCCCAGATCGCGAAGATCAGCAGCAGCGCGCCGAGGAACTTGCCGCCGCCGCCGCCGCGCAGCTTGCTCAGTACCTCGCCCAGCTCGGGCGGGCCGGATCGTGGTCCGGATTGCCATCCGGATTGTGGTCCAGGTCGGCGTTTGCCGATTTCGATGGTCTGACTCATGTGTACTTCCGTCGCGTGAATCGGAGCACGAGTCTACTCTGCGTTGCTGGCGAAGGCCAGTTCAGCCGCCCCCGATGCATCTCGATTGGCTATACGCTACGCGCCGTTTCGTTCGAGACTGCTGCCATGTCCGTCCGCATTGCCCTGGTCAATGACCATCGCTGGATCGCCCCGGTCGATCCGAACGACTATGCCCGCCGCATCCTGACCGAGGACGCGCTGGTCGTCGATGCGCTGCGCTTGCGTGGCGCCCGGGTCGAGCGCGTGGCCTGGTCCGATCCGGACATCGATTGGTCCCGCTTCGATATCGCGCTGATTCGTCAGACCTGGGACTACTTCGAGCACTATCCGGAATTCCTCGCCTGGTTAGAGCGGGTCGAAGGGCTGACCCGGCTGATCAATTCGGCCGAACTGATCCGGTGGAACGCCGACAAGTGCTACATGTTTGAACTGGAGCGGGCCGGGGTGCCGATTGTGCCGACGGTCCTGTTTCCGCGCGGCAGCACGCCGGGGGTGCTGGTCGAGCACATGGCCAATAAAGGGTGGCGAGAGGCGGTGATCAAGCCGGCGGTGTCCGGTGGCGGCCGCGAAACCTGGCGCATCGATGGTGCAGACCCGGCAGGGCAGCAGGCGCACTGGCAGCGCCTGGTGGCGGCTGAGGACATGCTGTTGCAGCCGTTCCTGCCCGAGATCCTGGAATACGGAGAGCTGTCTTTGATCGTCATCGATGGCGAGACCAGCCATGCGGTGCGCAAGCGCGCCGCACCGGGTGAGTTCCGGGTTCAGGATGATCATGGCGGTAAAGTCGCGCCGGCAGAGGCGGAGGCCGCGGTCGTGATGGTGGCCGAGCAGGCGGTGGCGGCAAGTCCGGTCGTGCCGCTCTATGCGCGCGTCGATCTGGTGGAAACCGCGCGCGGCCCGTTGCTGATGGAGCTGGAGGTCATCGAACCCGAGCTGTTCTACCGGTTCTGCCCGGCCGCGGCCGAGCGCCTGGCCCAAGCGCTGCTTCGTCGCGACTGAAGCCACACCGAGCCGGGCCGCCTCAGCGGGTTCGGCGTTGCCGCAGAAGTGTCAGCGCCGCACCGGCCAGCAATGCGGCCAGCAGCACCAGCCCGATCCGATCCAGCGTCGGCACCGGGGTAACTTCGGGCAGCGCTGCGGCCGGTATGAACACCACCTCCAGAGACGGCGCGAGCGCATCGTTTTCGCGGCTGGCGATGCGCCGGGCATTCTGCGGGTTGGTCTCCTCGCCGATCACGGCCCAGCCGAAATTGCTTGCGGGCTGGTTGACCCATTGCTGAACGTCGGCCACCAGGCCTGGCCCGGTCTCGAACACGAATTCACCGGTTCCGGCGCTGAGCGCAACCGTGGCCGAGGCGGCCGGTTCGAAGTCACCGCCGGGCGTGGCCCAGAACTCGGTGTCGAAAAAACGATGTAGCCAGGTGGCGTCCCCGGGTTGCGCCGGCGCACCGCCTCCACCCGGCCCGGCAGCGACAGAGCCTGCCTCGCCCCAGCCGGCCATGACCCGGTGCAAGCCGGCATCGAAGCCGGTCGCCATCGGCGGGGTCATGTCGATCTGCAGCAGCAGCCTCGCATCCTGGATTTCCGAGCCTGGAGGGATGGCGCTCAGATCGAAACGCAGCAGCGCCCGCCGCAGCCGATTACCGGCGTTGGCGCCGGTCCGGCCGATGAATAGCGACGATCCGGAACCATTGCTGAGGTCACCGGTCTCCCGCTCGTAGAGGGTGGTGTCGGCTGCTGGTGTCATGGAAAGCGTGTCGGCAGCAACCGGAATGGCGAGGGTCAGTAATGCCGCGGCGAGGACTCGACCGAGTCGACGCAGGTGTGCGGGCTTGCTTGAATCAGGCATCGGATCCGTTTCCAGAGAAAAATTCGAGACCCAGTTCTCGAATCGATGAGTGTAGATGCGAAGCGCGGCACCATTCTCGTCGGTTGTAATTAATTTGTCGTTGTATATCAGTGACCTTCGCGCTATGGTAGCGAAAATCAGGGCCTGGCGGGAACGAGTCTGGGGATACTCGCGTCGGGGCAAAGTCCGTGTGAGCAAGGGGCCTGGCTGGAGATCCGGGTCGTGAAATCCGAACAACGGCGACGTTTTCTCAAAACCGCAGCTGCATCCGGTGCCGGTCTCGCTGCCGGCCTGGCGTATGCCGCCGGCGATACCGCACCCTTGGCGCCGCTTGATGGCTCGGTCCGCTTCCTGTATCCGGCCCGCACCGCGCAGGCGCAGCGCGCTGGCAGTCTGCCGCCGCTGGGGTTTCGGGTTTTCCACAAGCTGGGTTTCGGGCCACGCCCGGCCAATCCGGCCAACCCGGGCTCGCTCGGTGATCTTGACTACTTCAACAGCCTCGGAGGCAATGACTCGCAGCGCTTGGCTGCCTGGCTGGACGAACAGATCTTCGGCGGTGCCGACCCGGAGGTCGACAGCCGTACCTTCCAGAATCCGAACTTTGTCACCCTCACCAAGTCACTCACTCAGCTCTGGACCGAGCATCGACGGTTCGAAGGGCCCAGCGCCTACCGGGTTGCGCGCAGGCCGTTTGTCGAGACCCAGTTGCTGGCGCTGACGCGCATGACGCACTCGCGCTGGCAGCTGCGCGAGGTGCTGGTCGACTTCTGGCATAACCATTTTCATGTCGATGGCAGCGAGGACGTGGTTCGCAGCGTCATGGTTCATCACGACCGGGACGTGATTCGGCCGCATTTGTTCGGAAATTTCAGGACCATGCTGGAGGCCGTGGTCAAAAGCACCGCGATGATGTACTACCTCGACAACCGGCAGAACGCAACCCCGAATCCGAACGAGAATTACGCGCGCGAGTTGCTTGAGCTGCACACACTCGGCGCCGTCGAGAACTATTTCGGCTTTACCCCTCCGGCACAGGTGCCATTGAACGTCGACGGCCAGCCGCAGGGCTATACCGAGGCCGATGTGCTGGAAATGGCGCGCTTGCTGACAGGCTTCGGCATTGCCGATGGTGCAGCCGGTGCAGCTGATACCGGCCAATTCCTGTTTCGCTCCGACTGGCATGACTTCGGAGCCAAGACCTTGGTCGGACTCAGCGTGCCGGGCAGTGGCGAGCCGGAGCTCGGCCTGATCCTGGATTACCTGGCTGGGCATCGGGGAACTGCCGAGTTCATTTGCTGGAAACTGGCCGTGCGCCTGATCGGTGATGGATTTTCGGCTTCCAGCGCGCTGGTACAGCAAGCCGCGAACCTGTTCCAGGACCAATGGCAGGCGGCCAATCAGCTGGAGCAGGTCTACAGGATGCTGCTGAATTCGAACGAGTTCCTGACGACCTGGGGCGACAAAGCCAAGCGGCCGACCGAGATCATTATCGCTGCGCTTCGGGGTTCAGGCGCGGATTTCACCTTCGAATTCGCCTCCAGCGCCGATGATGCCAGCACCTTCGGCTATCTGACCGACATCAGCCGGGCCGGTCAGGCACCGTTCGACTACGAGCCACCGACCGGCTTTCCGGAAGATCGTGCGATCTGGCAGGGAACCGGGCCGCTGGTCATGGCATGGCGAGCGGTAACGCGGATGCTGCGTGACACCGACGCCTCGTTCGGTGATCAGTTCGCCAATGTCGCCGCAATCACCAACCAGTCGGGGATCACGCTGACTCCCAATGCGATCGTCGATTTCTGGGTCCAGCGCATCCTCGGCCAGAGCTTTCAGCTCGATAGCGCCAAGCGCGCCGTCATGCTCGAGTTCCTGCAGGTTCACGGTCAGGCCGCCGGTCCGGATGCACCGCTCGGTGTCAATACCGCCGATACCTCGGTCAATAGCGCCTATCAGCGCGTGATTCGGGGCGTGGTGTTGCAGCTGGTGTTGCTGCCCGATGTAATGGTGCGATAGGAGCCGCCGACGATGATGAGCCTTTCAAGACGCAGTTTCCTCGGCAGTGCAGCCGCCGGTAGCCTGGCGACCGTTCTGCCGCGACTCGGCTTCGGCATGAGCCGGGGCAGCTTCAATGACGAGATTCTGATCTACATTTTCCTGCGCGGCGGCATTGATGGGCTGAGTATCTACGCGCCCGGCAACGGCCATCCCGATCGGGGCTTCTACGAGTCGCTCAGGCCGAGCACCAGCGTGCGCCTGCCGGTCAGCGGTGCCAATGCAATGGTGTCGCTGACCGATGGTTTCGGGCTGAACCGGGCGGCTGCGCCGCTGCTCGACCTGTGGAGCGAGGGTGATCTGGCGATCGTCCATGCCACGGGTCTGCCGATCGTCAATCGAAGCCACTTCGAGGCCGAGCGCATGATCGAGCTCGGCACTCCGGGGGCCGTGGTCGGTGTCAATGACAACGGCCAGATCCCCGGGACTCGACTGACGCCCGAAGGCTGGTTGACTCGACATCTGGCCAGCGCCGACAACTTGCCGCCGCAGATGCTGATGCCTGTGGTGGTGACCGAGACCCAGGTCACCTTTTCGCTGTTGCGTGAGCCCACGGCATTGACGTTGCGCTTTCCGAACCAGTTCGACCTCAGTGAGACCAATCTCGAGGAGCAGGTCGAGCAGGCAATGGAGCAGATCTACGCACTGGATGGAGCGTCGGCCGGCACGGCGGGCGAGCAGGCGCTGATCGCGATGAACCAGCTGGAGCCCATTTTCGGCGCTCTGAGCAATCTCGACTACAACACCAGCGTGCTCAACAACCTCTATCCGGTACGCGCCAACGGCCAGCTCGAGACATTCAGCGACAAGTTGATCACGCTGTCGCGTCTGATCAAGGCTGGGGTCGATCTGCGCATCGCCCAGGTCGATTTCGGTGGTTGGGACGATCATGTCGATCAGGGTTCGCTGCCCAATGGCGTGAACAATTCATCCGGCAATTTCTACCTGCGACTGGATATTGTCGCGCGCGCACTGCATGCATTCTGGACCGACATGGCCGGACAGGCGGACGATCCGACCGACCGGCGCAACAAGATCACCGTTGTGCTGCACAGCGAGTTCGGCCGGAGGGCGTTCACCAACAACGACAATGGTACGGATCACGGCTCCGGCAACCCCATGATCCTGCTTGGTGGCAACGTCAACGGCGGACAGTTCCACGGCCAGTGGCCGGGGATGTCGTCGAGCCAGCTGTTTCAGAACGCCGATCTGCGGACCACAACCGACTTTCGCCGGGTGCTTTCCGAGGTACTGATCCGGCGCCAGGGCAACAATCGGCTGGGTACGGTGTTCCCGTTCTACTACAATCACCAGCCGCTGGGCGTGGTCCGGGGGATCGACCAGATGCCGGACTATGGTCCGGATGATCTGATCGCAGGCGACGGCTTCGAGTAGTCTGGCAGCGTCCCCTTACTGTGTGTTCGATCCTGCGGCGAGCGAGTGATCGGCTGTTCGACCCGCCGGCCGCGCCGCGTTGCCGGCCGGGGTCGCTGCGGACGCCGTCGCAGCCGCGCAACCCTCCCGTGCGGCGCCGAGCAGAAAGCTTCGAAGGTCGCGTTGGTCGACGCTGCCGTCGCCGTTGAAGTCGGCATCGGCGCGGTCGCTGCCCAGCGCCCCCTGAAACACCAGAAGGTCATCGTTGTCGATCCGGCCGTCGCGGCTGAGGTCGTGGCGACAGTCGGGGTCGGGTACCGGGTCGAGAAGGAAGGCAACGGCTGAAATCTGAGCCCCGCCGGGCGGCGTCCGAACCGCGACTCCGACGATCTGGCCCACATCGTTGATGCCCAGCGGCAGCCGGATATCCCATTCACCCTGTGGGTCGAGGATCAAATCGTTGAGCGCGATCTTGCTGCCGTCGGCATAGCGCACCCAGCCGCGTACAGGAACGCCCGGCACCGAAATACTGGCGTCCCAGCCGACGATCACGTCGAGGTTGTTGATGTCCTCGGCCGTGCCCTGGTCGCGACCCGGGTCGTCCAGAAAGGCGATGATTTCAGGCACGCCGTTGCGCCAGATCGTCGGTGCGATTCGGCCGGCCTGGTCACTGACCTGGCCGACCGCGACCGAGAAGTCGTTGAGAGCTCGGGCCACGCCCGTCCCGTCAGCACGGAAACCGGCCAGTTCCGTGATCGCGCCGTCAGCCGACCACAGCACCGGCACGAAGCGGCCCTGGGCATTGGTCGAGCGACCGACGATCTCGCCGTGGACATTGATCTCCTCGACTTCCGAGCCGGGCTGTAGCGGTGCTGGTGGGGTGGCCAGGTGCGGCAGTGCGGTCGAGCCGCCGTCCAGCGTCCAGCGAAACGATTGGCGTCCAAGGCGGCCTGCCACCTCACCGTTTCGATTGATCCCGGTCGCCACGCCCTGACCGGTCGCCGAGGGGTCGGGCGCGATGTCGATCATGCCGAGGTCTTCGGACCAGAAGAATGGCCGGCTGACGAACTGGTTCGGCAGCGTCGGGTGGGGAGCGGAGGCCGCGCCGACGATCTCGCTGCTGTCGTTGATGCCGACGGCGACGGAGCCGAGGTTGGTGTCGTTGAGCGAGCCGAGGTTGAGCATCACACCTTCGCGCCAGCGATAGGCGTTGGTCGAGATCAGGTCGCCGGCGACGATGTCGGCCTGACCGACGGCCTCACCGGAATTGTTGATGCTGAAGGCATTGCCCAATGTTCCGCCCAGGGTGCCGAGATCGGTGACCTGATAGCGAATGTCCTGCGCCTCGGCACTGCCCGGTAGTGCGGTGATGACTACGCTGGCGGCAATCAAGCTCGCGATGACGGCGGGTGCAGGCTGCATGGTCGGGTCTCCGGAAAGATTCACTTTGGATGTGCGGGCCGCGTCAGTGCCGCCCGCAGCATCGTCGCCGCTTTGGCAGGCCGGGTCAAGGCCGGTCTGGTATTGGGCATCGAGTCCCACGGCTCTTCGGGCTCGCTGCAGAAGAAATCCTGTTCGACCGCGCTTCCATCCGCGATGGCTGCAGCGGCGGACCGGCGCATGACATTCGTCACCCCGAATCGGTGAGCTGCTGCACTGGTGCCGGACCGGCTGGTTCCGGATACTGCGGCCCATGCCGAGGCCGGAGAATCCGAATGAACAAGCAGACCATTGCCGTCATTGAAGACCTTGAACATCGCTATCGCGACCAGCAGGCGCTGGCCGGGATCCGGCTTGAGTTCGGTCGCGGCCTGGTAA
>Ga0210039_1003301_pt1 | contig 12573 bp, 14 predicted proteins | sample CryGeyCG2114_250_3_FD_185460 | JGI IMG/M metagenome (GOLD analysis project Ga0210039, IMG submission 185460) | Groundwater microbial communities from aquifer - Crystal Geyser CG17_big_fil_post_rev_8/21/14_2.50 (SPAdes) (version 2) | ecosystem: Environmental > Aquatic > Deep subsurface >...
GGAGGAAATAAAAGCAAGTGAGAAAGCTAAATGGATGATGATTGCTAATTTAGATGATATTAAGCATATCACTAAATAACGATGAAGAAATATAATGTGATATATGCAGACCCTGCTTGGAGGTATACCTTTAGTAAAAGTAAAAGTAGGGAAATTGAAAACCAATACCCAACAATGACCATAGACGAAATATGTGCATTAAAAATACCCTCAAAAGACAACGCTGTGCTTTATATGTGGGCAACTGCGCCAAAGTTATTAGAAGCAATAAAAGTGTTAAATGCTTGGGGATTTACATATAAAACACAAGCGGTTTGGGATAAGGAAATTATTGGAATGGGATACTGGTTTAGAGGGCAACACGAAATATTAATAGTTGCCACAAAAGGTAAATTTTCACCGCCCGAACAACCATTGAGAATAAGTAGTGTAATTAAAGAAAAACGAACAAAGCATAGTAAAAAGCCGATTTATGTAAGAAATATGATTGAAAAATGGTTTCCAAATGCTGAACGATTAGAATTATTTGCTCGTGAGAAGCACGAAGGTTGGGATGTTTGGGGCAATGAAGTTGAAAGTAATATTACTCTTTAAACAAAAATAGTGTATTTTGGATATAAAATTAAAAAGTTTTAGAGTATGATATATATGGGAAGTAAAAATCGGATAGCAAAACTTATTTTACCGATTATGATTAAAGAAGCAAATAAAAAAGGAATAACTACTTGGGTAGAGCCTTTTGTTGGTGGGGCAAATATGATAGACAAAGTTTCAAACAATTTTAAAAGAATTGGAATTGACTACAACGCACACACCATTGAGGCTTTGATTGCAATACGTGATTTAGTTGATAAATTACCTAATTCCTTGACCGTAGAAGAATATAAGCAACTAAAAGGAAGTAAACCCGAACCAATAAAAAGTTGGCTTAGATTTGTTTCTTCATTTGGTGGTAAATTTGATAATGGATACGCAAGAAAAAATGGAAGTAACGAAACAACTTTCATTGGTTATGGAAAACGTAATGCGCAAAAACAAAGCCCAAAGTTACAAGGTGTAAAATTTATTAACGGAAGTTATAATGAGCATTCATACTTTGAAAATAGTTTGATTTATTGCGACCCACCATACAAAGGAACTACATCCTATAAAACAGGTGCTTTTGACCACGAAAAGTTTTGGAAATGGTGCAGAGATATGAGTAAAAATAATGTTGTGTTCGTTTCAGAATATGATGCACCTGATGATTTCATTTGTGTATGGCAAGGAGATATAAAAACAAATTTTGCAAGTCAAAGAAATGAAGCTACACACAAAGCAGTTGAAAAACTTTTTAAATATTCTCCTACAAATGTTCAATAGAATTACTATTTTAGCACTTGTGAGTATTATATATTCAATATTATAAAGTATTAAAATAAACAAAAATAGTATGTTTTGGATATAAAATTTGACGTAAACGGCAATAAAAGTCAATTAAAAGCTATAAATGCTTGGAATGATGATAGCATATCTGAAATAGTTTATGGCGGTATGAAAGGTCAAGGTAAATCGTGGCTTGGGGCTTCTCTTATCTTCTATGACGCTTTTAGATATCCTAATACAAGGTATTTTATAGCTAGAACAACATTGACCTCTCTTAACTTAAATACAACGCCTACTATTTTTAAGGTTTTTCAAAGCTGGAAGATAGATACTAGTATGTATAAATATAATGGCGAATATAACTACTGGAAACTCTATAATGGTAGTATCGTGCAATATGTAGAGCTTAAAGACTTACCCTCCGACCCTAATTATACAAGATATGGTAGTATGGAAATGACTAGAGGCTGGGTTGAGGAAGGTGGCGAATGTGATGATAAAAGAGGTGTTTCTAATTTAGCTAATAGCTTAGGTAGATGTAATAAATTTTATGATGATAAGGGTGTTTTGCTATACGAGATACCTAAAAAGTTATTGATTACCTGCAATCCGTCTAAAAACTTCCTTTATAGTGATTATTATTTAAAAAATAAAACAGGAGAGCTTGAAAAACATAAATTATTTATACAAACCTCTATAAATGACAACAAGTATCTTGGACAGGAATATACTGATAGCCTTATTGATAATATGCAAGGGGATGAATCGGCTATACAACGTCTTGTCTATGGTAATTGGGAGTTTAATGATAATGAAATGGCTTTGTTTGTCTATGAGAAGGTAATAGGGCTGTTTACAAACTCTTATATTAAGAAAACAGGGCATAAATATATGACTTGTGATATTGCTTATGAGGGTAGCGATTTATTTGTTGTCGGCATTTGGGATGGTTTTGTGCTAGAGAAAGTCATTTCTATTGAAAAGATTAATGAGGTTTTGGTAGCTTCTAAATTACATAAAATAAGGCTTGAATATGGCGTGCCTATCAGTAATGTTATCTATGATGCTGATGGTTTACGTGCTTTTGTTAAAGAAAGTTCTAAAACAGGCTATCTAAGGGGTGCTTATGCTTTTTATAATAACAAAAAGTGCTACGGCAGAGAGAATTATGTGAATTTAAAAGCGCAATGTTACTATAAACTTGCCGAAATGGTAAATAGAGGTGCTATTTATATCGCTGATTTAACTTATAGAAAACAGATAATTAAAGATTTAGAGCAGATACGCAAAAAACCAATACTCGATGACGGTAAATTAGGTCTTGAGAGAAAAGCTGATTTAAAAAAACGCTATGGTAGAAGTCCTGACTATGCAGATATGATAGCTTTAAGACTTGTAACAGAGGTAAAACAGGTAACTGAAATTGTGGCTAAATGGTATTAATAACAATATGGCTAAATAATAACAAAATATTTATATATTTGTAAATAAATTATATATACATGCCAAAAGATTTTATAAAAGAGAAAATTAATAGCTCAAATATCTATGATGCTGTAAAACAACAAGAGCAACTGTCTTATTTTACTGAATCTAAAATACAAGGTAATGTTAACGAGGAATATATAAAAGGGTTTATCCAAAGAAATTATAGTTCTAATGACTATTTTCTAAATTGGCTAAAAACTATTCTAAAAACAGACAATTTCTTGTTGATATTCAAATATCTACGCTTCCCTCTCCCCTCTACTGAACTTATCAATGATAATATAAAAAACCAATTAAAACGTGTGTTCTATGCCGAAGATTCTTTGTTTCGATATGAAATAGATGGTAAAGTTGTGGTTACTCCTAAGGATTTAGAGGTTGAGGAATTTAATAATATGGTGTTTAACGCCTTGTTGTTTAATCATAATAATATTATCGTTGAGGATTTAAAAGATGTCAATAAACCTTATAGGTATATGGTAGATATCGACAAAGTTATCTCTATTGATTCTAAAAATAGTGTTATCAGTAGAATTGCCTACTATGCCGATGCTATGATAAATGGCGAAATGATAAGTGGCATATTGTATATAGACGATAAGCAATATATATTTTATAATAAAGATTTTGAGCTTGGAGAGCCTTTGCTTGTTGCTACTCACGATTTGGGTAGATGCCCTGCTGATTATATTTCTATGGATGCCTTTTCTAGTGATAATGATATTGTTAGAAAAAGTATCTTTTCTTATACCCGTGAGCTTATAGAAAACTATGTGTTCTTAACGGCACTTCAAAGAATGTCAGAGGCTGGCGGTGTTATCCCTACTATCACAATGCTAGATATCCCTATTGTAAAAGATATCGTTAATAATGATAATGATGATTTAGAGCCTATGTCCTTAAAGCAAATCGGCGGACAGCAATCTAGTGAATTTGCTAATATCAATAATGCTGATAATGTATTCCAATCAGGAAACCTTATTAAAGTAACGTTGGTGCGTGATGAACTTGGTAAACCCGATATGGATGTTGTCAAAAACTATTTAAACTTTTTCTATATTCCAATAGAGGCTTTAAAATATCTAAATAGTAGAATTAGCGAGGTCGAGAATAAGATTATCAGTAACATAATAGGTAGCAATAGCGATAATGGCTTGCCAATAGGCTCAAAAAGTTCTGTTGAGATAAACAAAATTACCATAGCCTCTAGGCAAGATAAATTACGTGAGTTTTCTAAACAACTTTCAAGAATTAGAAGACGTAGTGATTATAATCTCTTATCTCTAAAATACGGTAAGCCTAAAGTCAAGGTAGATATTGAATATGGCACTGACTTTTTCTTAGATTCACAAGAAACGATATATAGCCTTATAAACCTATCGCCTAACCCTATTGAACAGAAAAGCTTATTGCTAAAATCTGCTAGAAATAGAAATAGATTTAATGAGGATGCTTTTACAAGGGATTATATTTTATACCAATTGTTGCCTTATTCTATGAATAAAGATTTTGAGGTTGCGCTAGAGAACAACTTTGTTGAGAATGATATCTTTCAATACCAAACACGTTTTAACTATTGGATAAGTATGTTCGAGGCTATCTATGGCGATATCCTTGCTTTTTGGAATAAAGCCATAGAATATGATAGCAATAACAATTTAAGCAAAAACGAGAAAGAAAGCAAAACAATAAATGAAATAAATAAATTAATATTAACAATAATTAGAGAAAATTATGAGAAAAGTAGTGCATCTAAGAATCTTCAAGGGAACTGAAATACTTAGAAAAGAGGACAGAACGATTAGAAATGAGAATCAAGTCGTTAAGGTATTGTATGATACCATAGAATGGAGAAATTATATCAGTAGATTGCCTTATGGCGGAAATTGTAAAGTCGATGTTTTAAGGGTGTTGAGTGTGCCTGATTACCAAGAGTTGGATAAAACAGAAATTAATGATGAGGTGCAAAAAGCCTTTTTAAACAAACCTGTATTACAACTAACAGAACAGGAAAAAACTATCGAGGAGTTGAAGTCAAAGATAAATATGCTCATCAAAGATAACGCTAAGGCTAATAAAAAAGAGCCTATTAACGAGGTAGATTATGTTGATGATTATGTTGCGCCTCTTACTTATGATAATGAGGAACAAAAACCTATTAGCAATGTGAAAGAGGGTTATAAAGTGCCTCTTGAGGAATCTATGAAAAAAGCAAAAGTAAAAACTAGAAAAGCAAAACGAGTAACAAAAAAATAATAATAGACTATTATGGAATTACCTAAAGAAATAATCGAAAAGTTAAACTTAGATGAAGTGGCAGTAAAAGAGTTGAATACCACTTTTTCAGATGCAATAGCAGACGTTAAAAAAGAATATGACGGCAAGGCTAACAAAGATGCAGAGGCTATCTTAAATGGCGCTTCTGATAAAATAAAAGAGGTTTTTGGCATTGAAAGACAACAAGGCGAAAAAATCGCCCCTTACATATTAAGGGTAAATGAATCTAAGCTAGAATCGTTAAAAAGTGATTATCTAAAAAGCAAAAAAGAATATGAGGATAAGATTTCTAACTTTAAAGGCGATGATGATTCTAAACAGGCGTTAGAGAAGTATAAAGTTGACTATGATAAGTTACTACAAAAATATGCAGATTATGACGCTTTAAGAGAGAAGGCAACAAAATATGACCCCTTAGAGAGTGAGTATAATACGATGAAAAGGGAAACGGCTTTCGCTATTTCAAAACCTAACTTTCCACCCGAAGCCAACAAATACGAAGTTGACGCAAAGTTTAAAGAGGTTAAAGATAGAATATCGGAGGCTTATAATATTGAACTTATAAATGGCGAGGCTTTCGCTATTGACAAAGAAAATATACATAAAAGAGCTAAGCTATCAGACCTTATAAATAAAGATGAAAATATTATATCTTTGTTGAAGGGAAGACAGCAAACAGGTGTGAACTCAAATGTGGCAACAAAAGAGATAAAAGGCGTACCTTTTAAAGTCCCCGAAGGCATAAATTCAGCAGAAAGGTCAACGATGATAAGAGAATATATTATATCGCAAGGCATTTCTTTTCAAAGTGATGAATATTCAGCATTATTTGCTTCAATAAACAAAGCTTACTTAAATGGATAGCGAAAGAACGCTCAAAAAAAACAAATTATTAACAATTAAAACAAACAATTATGAGTTACATTAATGCATCAATATTAAATGATGTCCTAGTGAGAGAGGGAACAAATGAAAAACGCTTCCAAAAACTAGGTCTTGTAGATGCGGCTAAAGATTCAACACAATTTGTTGATTATATCTTGCCCTCTACAAAAGCACTTTTTAGCAATGCTAGTTCATTGCAACAAACTAAAATACCTGTATTGGTAGACCAAACCGTTGAGGTAAGAACAGAGGCTAGTTTTAACGTGCCTTCTAACCTACCTACTTCTGCTAATTATGGCTTTGTATGCTATAATATCTTTAGCGGATTTAGACATTACGCCTCTAACTTTGCTTCTAACCAATTAGATTCTGACTATGTTAGAGCGCAAGTTCTTAAAAACGTTCTTTATTCAATGGCTAAAACTAAAGAATCTATCATAGCCGCTGTGCTTGAAGAAAGAAAAACCCAAAAATTAGGTTTTACTACCCAAGTATCGCAAGGTAATGGTACTTTTACTTTTGATGAAGCTGTTGATACTTTAAAAATCAGCAAAGCTGCTCAAAAGGAAACTATGTTTTATAACTTGTCTGCCTTAATGGATTCTAATGATTTGCTAGGCGGAAAAAGAATTATCACTTCTCTAGGTGGTTTAACTGTACAACGTACAGAGGCTATCAAAAACGGTGCTAACAACGCTTCTAATGTGCAAGGTTTAGGTTTCTTACCCGAAGATAGACTTTATGAATCAGGAATGTTGTCAGCAGGTTCTGACATATTCAATGGTTGGTTAATCAGAGATGGCGATATTGGTATTTACTCTAACTTCCCTTATGAGTTCTCAAAAGGAACAAAAATCGGAGCTAAAGAGTTTGCTATTTCAGACGTTGAAGTGCCTTTCTTAAATTCAAGAGTTAATATTTATACCAATGCAGATGCAACCGATTCTACGGCTCTTATCTCTGCAGGTAAAGATAGTCATAGTGTTATGGCTTCTTTTGAAGAAATGGCTATCTTAGATAGATTCTATGTGGTTTATAGATATAACAGTGATTTATCTACAAGACCTAACGGTATCGTAAAATTATCAGGTCTAACAGTTTAAAAATAATATATTATGTACACAAAAACAAATAGTGATGGTGGTCTAGTACCTGCCTTTGGTGGCGGTAACTTAGCCGATTTAGAAATTCTAACAGCAGATAAAACTTTACAAAGTTATGATAGCGGTAAAACATTTTTGCTAAAGGCGGCTGCTGGCAAAACAGTATTGTTGCCTGCTTTGACAAAAGGCTTTAATGCTAAATTTATCATAGGAGCAGCTTTTGCTACAAGCAATTGGGTTTTAACAAATCCTAGTGCTGTAATACAAGGTTCTGTTATCGTAAATGGTGCTAACGTGGTAGTTGCAAACAAGACAAATATAAATTTTGTCAATACCGCAGATTCCTTAGGGGATTGGGTTAGCATTGTATGTGATGGAACAAACGTATATGTTTCAGGTAATGCTATCATTGCAGGTGCTGTTACCGTTTCTTAGTCATAACATTTAAAAATTAAAGATTATGATATTAGGTATTGCAGAGGATTATACTAATGTAGAGGTATTAGATAAAGAATTGACATCTATACCACAAAGTGGTTTATATATAAATGGAGGTTCGCATCCCCTTATCACTATAAATAACCTTTTGCAGTTCTTGCCTAATTTAGATATGATATTTAACGATTGGAATATAGCCAAAAACTATAATATTTACAGCGAAAGCCGTAATATTGACGATATCGTTATGTATGATAACAAATTATATCAATCTTTAATCGCTAATGTAGGCAAACAACCCGATATAGAGGCTACTTACTGGATTGAAACAAATGTAAATTCGTTAAGATTAAAATCTTTTATATTTAATGTAATAGACAAGGTCATTTCTGATTTAAAGTTGACAAAAAGCCTAGTAAATAACCAATATATATATGAAGTTGGCGAGAATACAATTACTTTGCCAAATGATTATGCAGGTTGGGTGTTTGAGCCAAAGGGAAGTGATTACACTTCTATAAGAATAAACGAGATATCGTTTCAAAAAGAATCTATTACTCCCGTTAATCTTTATGTTATTAATCAAGGGGTTTTAGTAACAACACTCCAAATAACACCCTCTAATGGTATCGTTGAGTTTAAAAAACTTGATTATACCTTTAAAGGTAAAGGACGTTGGATATTTGCGATAGACTCTACTGATGTTAAAGTCAACAACTATAATATAGACCCTTTAAAATATAAAGGTTTTGTAGCTTATACCGCTAGTGGGATAGGAGTAACACCAAATGGTGCGCAATATTCTTATAATACTAGCGGTAATGGTTTAGGTTTTAACATTTCGGTTTTCTTAGATAGCTCTAGTTATATTTTAAATAACCTTAGTGAGTTTGGTAGTTTTATAAAAGCCACTTTTGAATATATGGCTTTTCAAATGTTTCTTTATAACAGCAACAACCAAATAAATTCATCACAAAGGACTATTGCAAATATAGACTTGCTATCGGCAGAGGTTATGAACACTAAAGCGGACACTTCGGTAACAAGATACTTGCGTGAGAAAAGCATAGCATTAAAAAAGGTATCTAAAACATTTGATAGTTCAGTAACATCAAGTGATTATAGCGCTAAAATAGGAACGTTTTGATATACTTAAAAGATAATACTAGCGGTGTAGATACACAGATACAACTGATACAAAAATATTTATATAATAAACTTGTATCAATGTATAACTGTGAAATACATGGCTATGGCAGGGTATATAAAGACGGGAATAAAAGCGTTTCTAAGCCTATTGCTTATATAGGTAACGGTCGATACAAAGAGTTGCTATTTGATAGTAAAATCAAGGGTTTGCACTTTTTCTTTATTGTAAATGATGAATCAATATCGGTAAAGAACAGTAACCTTTCAAATTATCAAGTAGAACTTATTATATTTGTGAATGATATTACTAAAATAAAACAAGGGGCTATTCATTACGCTGATGAGGAAATAAAAGAGGATATAAAAAATATAGTATCTCCTTATTTACGTCCTGATACAGTTGTAAAAGGAGAAAAGGCATTAGAGGGATTTGATATTAGCAAATTGCAATTTATATATCCTTTTTTTGTATTTAAAATAAAATCAAAATTAAATAACATTTAAAAAAACAAAATATTATGAGTAATTACAGTGAAATTAGCATCCCTAACCAAGAGTTGCTAGCAACAGGCGTAGGTGGAAATATGCCAGAAAACACAGGTGCAATAATCAAAATGTTTCTTTGCGAAAGTTCTTTTACAGGAACTCCCGCTGATATGAAAACACGCTCGTTTATCGAGGCTGGTATTGTAGCAGGTACTGTACACCCTTTTCCTATGCTTCAAGAAATTAACCCACAGAATGTAGCCGCAGCTTATAAAGAAGCAGGTTCAGGAACATCTTACAAGATGAAAGGCGAGGTAAGAAAAACAGAATATGAATTTATTGGCAACATCATCCAACATTCTGCCATAAAATCTTATGCTGATAGAAGTTGGAATATCCTATATTATACCAATAAAGGGTATTTAATTGGACATACTAAAAGCGTATCATCTGCTGGAGTTGTAACTGCCGAAGGTCTTAAAGCCGCTAGAGTATATGTAAATGCTTATTCTACCTCTACTTTTGCAGACCCTTCATCTACAAAAGTTATCATTGAGGATAATAACGTTGATGACTTAGATAAAGAGTTCTTTATCGTGCAACCTGATTATGATATGACTGAATTGCAAAGCCCTGTACAAGTTGATTTAATAGTAACGCAAGCCACACAAGCAGCTGGCACGCTAACCGTTAAATTCAAATTGCAAGAAAGAGGTAGCAATGCAAATGTATCAGGTGCGTTGTTGGCAAACTTTAAAGCTGAAAATACATCAGGTGTTGCTATTACGCTTACAAGCGTTACAGAATCAGCGAATGTATATACCGCTGTGGCTACCAATGCAGCTACCGCAGGTTCGATATCTACAAATGGTGTTATTACCGTTGCTACTTATCTATACAAATCTGCTAAATCTAACTTTGTAACGGCATAATGCGCTTTACATTAGGAGGATTAACTATTGAGTTTAAAGAGGGGTTTATGCCTAAATCCCTCTCTAAATTCCTCAAAGACTACGAAGAAGTAGGCACAAAAGACGAGTTAACAGATATGTTTAATAAACTAAATGGCAACATTACGGGAAATATCGGAGAGGCTAAAACTACTAAGCGCAAACGAGGTAGTAAATAGGTTATTTAAGATATTAAAAGATAACGAAACTCATTTTATTGAAGCCCAAAAACTACAATGGGACAATAATACTGATAGAGAGGGCTTTAAGTTTCCAAACTATGCTGTTAGCACAGAAAAGAAATGGCGATATGCAGACCCGCCTTCTTCTGAAAACTTTAGCTATAAAGTAACTACTAACAGTTATAACCTAAAGTGGTCTAATGACCTTGTAAACAACCTATTTTTAAATGTATCCGAAAGTGAAGCAGATGTTGATTCTAAAATGCAAGAAGATGAGCTTAAAAAAAGAGCATTTTTAGAAAGGATAAAAGCACTAGGGCTAACTAAAGAGAATCTAGGTTTTATAATACAAACTTATATACTTCCTCAATTTAACAAGCAGGTTAAAGAAACATTAGGTTTATGAGATATACTATCGAAACAATTCCTATGGTGTTGTTATCAAAAATAATGGAAACTAATGACTTTAGTTTGCTATCAGATGAGAATCTAAAAGAAAGTGAGCTTATAGATATTTACAACACTATTAGAAGTGATTATATAAAATATGAGGATAGCCCTATAAACAAAAAAGTAGATGAGTTAAAAAGGCAGATACAAAAAGAGGAAAACAGGTATAACATTGTTTATTTAGCCCTAGAGGCTTTGTCGCTTGGCAAAAATGAGTTACTTATAAAAAGCTTACAGCAATATGGATATCACTTTAACGGAGATTTTGAAACAGATTTAGAATTAGCAAAAAAGCAAAGTGTAAACATATTAAATAAAATTGAGCGTTTAAAAAATGAAATGAAAGAGCTTTTAAAGGTAGATGACAGCGATAACGTAAATATATATGAATCTATTGTAAACATATCAGTAGGGTTAGAAATGCCCTTAAATTGTAATAGTTTAACGGCAATAGAGTTTATATTTTATAAAAAAGCATTAAAGGCTAAAGTCAAAGCATTAACAAAATAAGCTATGAAACATAATAATATTAAAAACCTAGATATGAGTGTTTATGATTTATTATACGATAAAGATATTAAAAAAATAAACAGTACCTTTAAAAAGTTAAAAAAGACGAAAAAAAAAGCTAGGAAAATGGATGAAGACAGTGATTACTAACTTAAAATAATACAATTATGCCAGATGGAAAAATAACGAAAGATGATTTAGTTGATAGTAATGCGGTTAAAGTATATACTGAATTATCTAAAAATGCAGTAACTGCTATTGATATAATAATTAAGAAATTAGGAGAGTTATCGGCAGCACAAGGACGTGTATCACAATCTGATGAAATTAAATTAGCCTCACAATTAGCAATTAACAAAGCTTTAAAAGAGGGGCAAGAAAAACTAGATACCTATAAACTTACTTTAGATAAGCTAACAGAGGCTAAAAAAAGAAAAGGCACTGCCGACAAACAAGATATATCGGCTTTCCAAGAATTAAAAAAAGTAACAAGAGAGGCTGATGATGCTGTTAAAAGTACTATTATCACAGAGGGCAAAAAAACTGACGCTACCAATAAATCAATAGAGGCTACAAAAGAGCTTAAAACACAAATAAGAAACCTAAATAACGAAACTAAGTTAAAAACAGATAGTTTTAATAAAAGCACTAAAGCTATACAAACTGATTATAGCGAAACTACTAAATTGAGTAATGCTATAAGCCTACAAAAACAAAAGGTAAGTGAGCTAACACTAGCTAGAAAGAAAAATGACCCTGAATTAAGAAAAGCTATTGCTCATTTAAGAGAGTTGCAAAATACCCAAAAAGGCGTTAATCAAAATACAAGTCAATCAACCTCCTCAACTAATAGTTTTGGAGCGTCTTTAAAAAACTTGTTAAAATCAGTTATTGCCTTTATAGGAATAAGAATGTTTTTCCAATTTATAAAAGATACTTTTGAATTAACAAAAAAATTAGATACTTTAAAATTCTCAATGTCTGCAATACTTAAAAGTAATGAGGACATTTCTAAAAGTACATCGTTTTTAAATAGAATAACAGAGACTTATGGCGCTTCTATCGTTAAGGCTACCGAGAGTTATATAAGATTTGTAGCGGCCGCACAGCAATCTAAAGTACCGCTAAGAGATGCACAAAAGATATTTGAAACCTTTACAAAGGTATCGGGTGTTTTAAGTCTTAATTCACAGTCGCTAAGCGAGATATTTTTAGCCTTAGAGCAAATGTTGTCGAAAGGTAAAATCACAACAGAGGAATTGCGTAGGCAGTTGGGGGAAAAACTTCCGG
>Ga0210039_1003308_pt1 | contig 12565 bp, 8 predicted proteins | sample CryGeyCG2114_250_3_FD_185460 | JGI IMG/M metagenome (GOLD analysis project Ga0210039, IMG submission 185460) | Groundwater microbial communities from aquifer - Crystal Geyser CG17_big_fil_post_rev_8/21/14_2.50 (SPAdes) (version 2) | ecosystem: Environmental > Aquatic > Deep subsurface >...
CGGCCGAGGCCGCCAGAAACGCCATGCCGCCGGTCTGGTATTCAAGGCCGGGATCGCCAAGAACGGTGACCCCCAGCGACTGGTAGGGTTGGCCGCGCACCGTGCCGCCGCCGCCCGAATAGAACAGAAGATCGCGCGGAGTGCCGCCAAGACTGGCCCCCAGCACCGCGCCCACCTGCACCCGCCCGGCCAGGGTCAGCGGGCGGCGCTCGCCGAAACTGCGGTAGGCGCGCGCATCGAGTGTCAGACGCCCCCCCGAATCGGTGGTGCCGAAACCGAGGAACGGCATCGCTTCGGCTTCAAGGAACATGCCCCTGGTGGCATCGAGTTTTACATCCCGGCTGTCCCAGCCCAGCCCGATCGGCAGCGCGAGATTGCGGTAGATGGTGCGCCCCGACGGATCGGTGACACGGGAATGGTTGTAATCCAGCCCCACCCGCGCGCTCAGCCGATCCGAGAACAGGTGACTGAAGCCAAGCCCGATGGTGCCGGTATCACCAAGGTAGTCGGCCTCGTCCAGATGCGCGGCGTTCAAGTGAAAGCTCAGGGTGGTGTCAGGGCTGAAGGTGGCGGGGCGGTCAAGCGTGACCCCCAGATTGTAGTCAAGCCCACTGGACTGAGCAGCGATGTTGGCAAGCCCACCTTCGATCCGCAGCCGCTCGGCCCCGCCCCAAAGGTTGCGGTGCAGCCAATAGCCGGTCAGCGTCAGGCCGTCAAAACTGGCCACCTCGGCGCCCACGCCATAGCGGTGCAGCTTGGCCTCGACTACGGTTGCGGTGATGCCGAGGCTGTCGGGCGCGGTAATCGCCGCATCCTCGGCCAGCGCCACCGACTGGAAAACCCCGCTGCGGCGCAGCCGGTCGGCACTGCGGGCAAGGTCTGCGGGCGAGAACACCTCGCCCTCGGGCAGCCCGGCAATCGCGCGGATGCGGCCCGGCTTCATCCGCGCGGCGCCAGTGACGGTCAGCGGGCCAAAGCGCAGGCGCGGGCCGGGGGACATGGTGATATCGGCCGCCAGGGTCTGGCGCGCGTGATCGGCGACGATATCCTGCCCGGCGACTGCCGCCTTGGCATGGCCCACGTCGCGCCAGCCATCCACCGCCGCCTGCACGCTGTCAGCGATCTCACCGCTGCGGGCGCGCGCACCGCTGACAAAGCCCTCGGTCAAGCGGGTGGCGGGGGCCAGCGGCGCGATTCTCGCGGCGCGGAACACGAAGGGCAGGCCGGGATCGACCAGCACGGCAATTCTGGCGATGGCCGGCGGCGCATCCAGCGGCGAGATCCCCGCCGCCTCGCGCCCGTCGATCAGGATATGGATCACCGGCGCGTAGAAGCCCTGCGCGTAAAGCGCCGCCACCAGCCGGCCATAATCGGCGCGCGCCGCCGCAAGCAGGTCTTGCGAATCGGTGGTGCCCGCGCGCTGTGCGGCCAGCAGCAGCGAGGCCGCAGCCAGGTCTTTTTCCAGCCCTTTGCCATACTCCGATACCGTGAATTCAATCGGTTCAAGCGCCTGAGCGGCGGCAGTGGCCAGCAGCAGGCCAAGCACGGCCGCGCCCAGCACCCCGATGCCGGAATGCCCACCCCGCGGTGCTGCCTGGTTCTTTCGCTTGCGCATCAGAACGGTTATCGCAGCTTGCCTGCGCTACGGCAATGCGCCCGCCACGGCGCTGCGGCATGATTTCGCCACTCCGGCAGGAAAGCGCCCTTTTCGTGCGTCCCCAATCGTGGTTTTCTGCGCTGCGGAGGATCCGATGCCAAAACCGCTTGCCCGCCTTGCCGCCACCCTAGCCCTGGCCCTGCCGCTGCCCGCGCTGGCGCTTGATCCCGCCGCCCTGCCCGCCCCGGTGACCGATGCCGATTACGCCCCGGTCAACGCTGTCGAGGCGCGGCTGGGGCAGCTTCTGTTCTGGGATCCGATCCTGTCGGGTAACCGCAACATCGCCTGCGCCACCTGTCATCACCCGCGCTTTGGCACCAGCGACGGGGTCTCGCTGGGGCTGGGCGAAGGCGGCATCGGCCTTGGCCCGGCGCGCAAGCCCGATCCCGCCAACCTGCCCGAGCAACGCATCCCGCGCAACGCCCCCGCCCTGTTCAATCTTGGCGCGCACCAGTTCACCGCCCTGTTCGTCGATGGCCGGATCGCGGTCGATCCAACCCGCCCCTCGGGTTTCCGCACCCCGATGGAAGACACGATGGTCAGCGGATTCGCCTCGCTGTTGTCGGCGCAGACCATGTTTCCGGTGCTCTCGGGCGACGAAATGGCCGGACACTATGAGGAAAACGAGATCGCCATTGCTGCCCGCGAAGGCATCATCACCGGCCCCGATGGGGCGTGGAGCCGCCTTGCCGCACGGGTGGCCGCAATTCCGGCTTACGGCGCGATGTTCGCCACCGCCTACCCCGAAATCGCGGCGGGGCGACGGATCGCCTTCACCGACATCTCGAACGCCATCGCTGGGTTCGTGGCCGTCGAGTGGCGCTCTGACACGTCACCGTTCGACGCCTGGCTGCGCGGCCAGGACACCCTGCCCCCCCAAGCGCTGGCCGGGGCCGAGCTGTTCTATGGCAAGGCCGGCTGCTCGGCTTGCCATTCCGGCGTATTCCAGACCGACCACGCCTTTCACGCCATGGCCGAGCCGCAGTTCGGCCCCGGCAAGGCCGAGCGCTTCGAGCGCCATTCCCTTGACACCGGCCGGATGCGGGTCACCAACAACCCCGCCGATGCCTACGCCTTCCGCACCCCGTCCTTGCGCAATGTCACCGCTACCGCGCCCTATGGCCACAGCGGCGCGCATACCACGCTGGCGGGATTTCTGGCCTATCACAGCGACCCGGTGGCGGGGCTTGCCACCTACCAGCCCGAAGCGATCCTGCCCGCCTTTGATCCGGCCACACCCGATTTCGCGCCCCTGGGTGACACCGCCGCGCGCGCTGCAATCGCTGGTGCCGTCACGTCAGCGCCTGTCCACCTGACCGAGGATGAGGCGGCGGCGATTCTTGCCTTTCTCGCCAGCCTGGAAGACCCCACCGCGCTGACCGGCCGCCTTGGCATCCCGCCATCGGTGCCCAGTGGCCTGACCATCGACAACTGACCACCGGTCGCCGTTGCGCGCCGTCAGCCCCGCGCGATCAGATCGGCGGCGCGTTCGGCGATCATGATGGTGGCGGCGTTGGTGTTGCCGCCGATCAGCCGGGGCATCACCGAGGCATCAACCACCCGCAGCCCCGCCACCCCGTGCACCCTAAGGGCGGGGTCAACCACCGCCAGCGCATCCTGTCCCATGCGGCAGGTGCCGACCGGGTGGTAGATGGTATCGGCATGGGCCCGGATGTCGGCGTCAAGGGCGGCGTCGCTGCCGTCGTGCGGGTAAAGCCGAGCGCCGCGCCACGGGGCCAGCGCGGGGGCGGCGAGAATGCTCTCGAGGGTTCGCGCGCCGTGCCGCAGGGTGGCCAGATCGCGCGGGTCGGAAAGATAGCCGGGGTCGATCACCGGCGGGCTTGCCGGGCGGCTGTCGGCCAGCGTCACCCGGCCCCGGCTGAACGGGCGCAAGACGCAGACATGGCCGCAGTAGCCATCATTCAAATGCAGCTTGCGCATGTGCTGATCGACAAAGCCGACCACGAAGTGAATTTGCAAATCGGGCCGGGGCTGATCCGGGGTCGAGCGCACAAAGGCACCGGCCTCGGCCATTGGCGAGGCAAACAGCCCCTCGCCGGTCTTGCGCCAGGCCAGCGCCGCACGCGCCAGCCGCATCAGACCACGCGGGTTCAGCCCCACCACATCGCGCCGCAGCGAAGCGGTGTTGATGGTGTAATCGAGGTGATCCTGCAAATTCTCGCCCACGCCGGGCAGGGCATGGGTCACGCCAATGCCATGGCGGCGCAGCTCGGCCTCGGGGCCGATCCCCGAGCGCAGCAGGATGGCGGGGCTGCCGAAGGTTCCGGCACAAAGGATCACTTCGCGCCGGGCGGTCAGGGTCTGCACCCGCCCGCCGTGGCGCAGGATCAGGCCGGTGGCGCGCTGGCCGTCAAACGTGACGCGGTCCACCTGCGCGCCGGTGATCACGTGCAGGTTGGGGCGCGCCAGCACCGGGTGCAGATAGGCGGCGGCGGCCGAGCAGCGCTCGCCCTTGTGCGGGCCAAAGTGGAACTGGGTGACCTGATAAAGCCCGGCCCCTTCCTGCTGCGTGCCGTTGAAATCGGGGTTTTCGGGAATTTGCAGGCTGGCACAGGCGGCGACAAAGGCGCGGCTGATGGCACGGGGCTGGCGCTGATCGCCGACCTGAAGCGGGCCGTCCGCGCCGTGCAGATCGCCCGCGCCGCGCGCGTTGCCCTCGGCGCGCAGAAACCACGGCAGCACCGAGCGCCAATTCCAGCCGGTGGCCCCGAGATCGGCCCATTCGTCGTAATCCGAGGGGTGGCCGCGCACGTAAAGCATGGCGTTGATCGCCGACGATCCGCCCAGGGCCTTGCCGCGCGGCTGAAACCCGCGCCGCCCGTTCAGGCCCGGTTGCGGCACGGTGTGCAGGGCCCAGTTGTGCAGGGGGGGCCGCCCCGACACCAGCGCCGCCACCAGCGCCGGGGCGCGGATCAGGATGTCGCGGCCCGGCCCGCCGGCCTCGATCAGGCAGACTTCGGCGGCGGGATTTTCCGACAGCCGGGCGGCCAGCACCGAGCCGGCCGAGCCGCCCCCCGCGATGATGTAGTCATAGCTCATCGCCCCCCCTTTCGCCGTGCGTCAGGCGCGCAGGCTGCCGCCGGTTGCCCGTGTCACCTTCTCGACGATCCGCGCCGAGACCGCCTCGATCTCGGCCTCAGTCAGGGTATGGTCCTGCGGTTGCAGGCGCACGGTGAGCGCCAGCGACTTTTTGCCCGCCCCCATCTGCGCCGCCGCCCGCTGGCCGCTGAACTGATCGAACACCTGCACCGCCCCGATCAGCGCCTTGTCGGCCCCGAGGGCGGCGTTGACCAGGGTCAGGGCCTCGACCCGCTGATCTACCACAAAGGCGAAATCGCGCTCGACCGCTTGCAGATCGGAAATCGCCAGCGCCGGGCGGGTGGGCGTGCGCAGTTTGGGCAGCGGCACGTTGGCAATCATCACCGTGAAGGCCACGGCCGGGCCCTTGACCCCAAGCTCTGCCAGCACGCCGGGGTGCAACTCGCCGAATTGCGCCAACTGGTTGGGGCCAAGGCTGATCACCCCCGACCGCCCCGGATGCCACCACAGCGCTACCTTGCGCCCGATCTGGCAGCGCGCCGGTGCGCCAAGCGCGGCCAGCACCGCCTCGACATCGGCCTTGGCGTCGTAAAGATCAACGGCGCGGCGGGCCTCGTGCGGGTTGCGCGCGGCGCTGGCCCCGACCAGCAGACCGCAAGCCTGAAGCTGCTGCTCGCCGGGTTCGCCGCCCGAAAACACCGGACCAACCTCGAACAGCGCCAGATCGGCAAAGCCGCGCGCCTGATTGCGGCTGGCGGCGCGCAACAATCCCGGCAGCAGATCGGGGCGCAGGTGCGACATCTCGGACGAGATCGGATTGTCGATGCGCACCGCATCCGCGCCACCGCCGAACCGGGTGGCGGCGGCGGCGTCAATGAAGCTGTAGCTGACGCATTCGTTGTAGCCCAGCCCCGCCAGACTGCGCCGGGCGGCTTTCTCGCGGCGCTGCAACGGGGTCAGGATCGGCGTTGGCACGCCGGGCTGGGCGCGCCGCAGCGGTTTGCCGACCAGTTTGGTCAGCGACGCCACGCGGGCGATTTCCTCGACCAGATCGGCCTCGCCCAACACATCGGGGCGCCAGCTTGGCGGGAAGGCCCGGTCGCCGTCGAGCGTGAAGCCAAGCGCCGTCAGGGTCGCGCGTTGCTCGGCCTCGGGGACATCCATCCCCGCCAGACTGGCGGTGCGGGCGGGGTCAAAGCGGTAGCTGCGGCGGGTGTCGGGCGGGGTGCCGTCCTGCACCACGTCCGAGGCCTCGCCGCCACAAAGATCAAGGATCATCCGGGTTGCCAGTTCCAGCCCCGGCAGGGTGAAGGCGGGGTCCACCCCGCGCTCGAAGCGGTAGCGGGCATCGGAATGGATGCGCAACGCGCGGCCGGTGGCGGCGATGGTGATCGGATCCCACCAGGCGGATTCGAGAAACACTTCGGTGGTCTGATCGGTGCAGCCCGAAGCCTCGCCGCCCATGATCCCGGCCAGAGACTGCGGCTGACGGTCGTCCGAGATCACCATCATGCCGGGGCGCAGGGTGTAGCTTTTGCCATCCAGCGCCAGCAGCTCCTCGCCGCCCTGCGCCGGGGCGATGTGCAGACCCCCGTGCAGTTTTGCCACATCGAACACATGCAGCGGGCGGTTGAGATCGAAGGTGAAATAGTTGGTGATATCGACCAGCGCCGAGATCGGGCGCAGACCGATCGCCGTGAGCCGCGCCGCCAGCCAGGCGGGCGACGCGCCGTTCTTCACCCCCCGGATGGTGCGCCCGGCAAACAGCGGGCAGCCCTTGGTCTTGAGGTCGGGCGCAATCGCCACCCCGACCGGGCTTTTGAAGCTGCCGGCAATGGCCGGGGTGGCCAGTGGTTTCAGGGTGCCAAGACCGCGTGCCGCAAGATCGCGCGCCAGACCGCGCACCCCCAGGCCATCGGGGCGGTTGGGGGTGATCTTGACGTAAATCATCGGATCGTTGGTGCCGAGATAGTCGATGAAACGCGCACCCAGCGGGGCGTCGGGCGGCAGATCAATGATGCCGTCGTGATTGTCCGACAGCATCAGCTCGCGCTCCGAGCACAGCATGCCGTTCGATTCGACGCCGCGGATCACGCCGGGCTTGAGATCAACCCCGGTGCCGGGCACGTGGCTGCCGACTGGGGCAAAGACGCCGATCAGGCCGGTGCGGGCATTGGGCGCGCCGCACACCACCTGCACCTCCTGGGCCTGGGTGCCGGGGCCATCGGGCCAGGTTTCCACCCGACACAGGCGCAGGCGGTCGGCATTGGGGTGGGGCTGTGCCTCGATCACCCGGCAGATGCGAAACATCCCCAGCGTATCGGCGGGGTCTTCAACCGACTCGACCTCGTGGCCAAGGTCGGTCAGGGCGTAAAGAATGGCGTCGAGCGGGGCCGAGGTATCGAGGTGATCCTTCAGCCAGGACAGGGTGAATTTCATGCGTGCGCCCTTGGGAAACTGGTGCGCCGGGCTTAACCCAAAGTGGCGCGAAGGGAAAGGGCGGGGCGGGGCGGTTTCCGGCCCGGAAACGGGTTGTTCGCGCGCCTGCCGGAAATCGGTCAGGATTGCGGAAGGATTGTGGTGTAATCAAGGCGGATGGAAGACTGGCTTGAGATACCCCAGGGCCGCAATGCCCCCCGCCCCGTCAGGTTGTGCCTGGTGCTGGGGCTGACCGCGCTGCTGGTGATTGCGCAGGCGGGCGGCACCATCGGATTCTGAGCCGAAGCGGCACCGAAGCCGGGGGTTTTGCACCCCCCCCAGCCCGGCCACGGGCCGGGCGTTCTTCGCTGAAAACCTGCCACGGGCAGGTTTTCCGGGCGCTCATCACCCCGCAGAGTATTTGGGCAAAGAAGAACGGTGCGAGCGCGCCGCGTTACCAGCGGCTGAGGGCGTCTTCGTCTTCGTCCTTGGCCGCAACCCATCTCGCCCCGCTGGCGGTGATTTCCTTTTTCCAGAACGGGGCGCGGGACTTGAGGTAATCCATCAGGAATTCGGCGGCGGCAAAGGCCTCGGCGCGGTGGGCGGCGGCGGTGGCCACCATCATGATCGGCGCTTGCGGGGCAAGTTCACCGATACGGTGGATCACCAGGCAATCGGCAAGCTGCCAACGTGCCGTCGCCTGATCGACCATGGCGGCAATCGCCGACTCGGTCATGCCCGGATAGTGCTCGATCTGCATCGCGCTGAGCCCCCCCGGAATCTCATCGCGCACGATGCCGGTGAAGGTGACGATGGCCCCCACGCCGGGCAGGCCTTGCGCGAATGCCCCGGCCTCGGCACCGAAATCGAAAGCGGCGGATTGCACCCGGACCGTCATCTCAGCCCCCCGTCATCGGCGGAAAGAACGCGACTTCGCGCACCCCGGCCAGAGGTGCGTCGAAACTGGCCAATTGCTGATCGAGCGCCACGCGCAAGCCGGTCAGATCGGCAAAGGCGGCGGCGTAGCGCTCGTCGCGCGCGATCAGGTCGGCGACCAGATCGGCCACCGTCGCGGCGCTGGTCTCAAGGCGCTCGCGCGGGACGCCGACGCGTTCGCGCACCCAGGCGAAATAAAGCACGTCGATCATTTCTCGTCTTTCAGGTAGGGCAGGGATTTGGTGAAATAGTCCCAGCCGGTGGCAATCGTCAGCCCCGCCGCGATCCAGATGATCACCAGCCCGACCGTGGTGGCCAGCGACGAGCAGCCGCGGGTGCCGCAACTGCGGATCGGGTCGGCCAGGCCCGCCGTCACCGCCGCAGCATACTGATCCATGGTCATGCCGCGCCGGGCGATGCCTTCGAGGTGCTCCAGTCCGGTGCCCAGAAACAGCACCGCGATCGCGATCATCTGGGCCGTGGTCTTCCACTTGGCAAGTCTGGTCACCCGCAGCCGCCCGGCGGTGGCGCCAAGATATTCGCGCAGGCCCGACACGAACACTTCGCGAAACAGGATCGCGGTGGCGGGCAGGATCAGCCACGGGTTCATGCCGGAATAGCCGGTGATGATCAGCAGCGCGATCACCACCATCGCCTTGTCGGCAATCGGATCCAGCATCGCGCCGAATTTGGATTCCTGTTTCCACAGCCGGGCCAGATAGCCGTCAAAGAAATCGGTGATCGCGGCGCTGATGAACAGGGTCAGCGCAAACCAGTCGGCCCAGGGGCGGTGGAAATAGAGAAACATCACCGCCACACCGGGCGCGGCGAGCAGGCGCAGGAAGGTCAGGGTGTTGGGCAGCGTCCAGGTCATGCCGAACACCTAGCCGATTCCTGCGCCAAGTGGAAAGTGGATTTACGCGAGGGTGCGATCAGGTTTGCGTCTGGCGGCCAAGGAAGGCGGCAAAGGCCGCCAAGGTTTCTTGCGAGACGTAGTGCTCGATCCCTTCGGCGTCCATCTCGGCAGCATCCGGCGGCACACCGATGGCCAGCAGAACGTCCAGCACCATGCGATGACGTTTGCGGGCGCGGTCGGCCATGGCAGAGCCGGTGGTGGTCAGGAACACCCCGCGATAGGGGCGCGCGGTCGCAAGGCCCTCGCGCTTCAGACGCGCAACCGCCTTGGTGGCGGTGGGGTGGGTAACCCCCATCCGCGCCGCGATGTCGGTGATGCGGGCCTCGCCCAGCTCGACGGTCAGATCATCAATCAGCTCGGTGTAGTCTTCCAGCAACGCCATCGACTGGGCATTTCTGGCCTGGCTGAAACGCTCGGCTGGCGGGTGGAGGCCATCTTCTGGCATGGTGTCGGACACTTTCCCCCCTGCCCTGCGGGCCTGCGGTATCTGGAACGGTTGGCACAGGATACAGCCATGGCTTCACTTTGCAAACCATTCGTTCATCTTGCGCCACTTTCGACCAGAGTCTTTACGATATCGCCAATTGACATAAGTGTAGCCATGGCTTTATTGGTGGCGTTTGATCCGCAGGACAAGACCGCAATGACCGTCGGCCACTCTTCACGCTCGATGACCGGCCGCACCAAGGCGGGTATCCGCGAGGTGCTGGCCGGCACCCGCAGCGGGCCGGGATCGGTGCTGCTGTTCGCCGGGCCTGCGATCATCGCCTCGATCGCCTACATGGACCCCGGCAATTACGCGACCAACATCCGGGCCGGGGCGGGCTATGGCTACAGCCTGCTGTGGGTGGTGGTGATGGCCAACCTGATCGCCATGCTGTTTCAGGGCCTGTCGGCCAAGCTGGGCATCGTCACCGGGCGCAATCTGGCCGAGATGTGCCGCGACAACTTTTCGCGCCCGGTGGTCTGGGCGATGTGGGCGGTCAGCGAGATTGCCGCCATGGCCACCGATCTGGCCGAGTTTCTGGGCGGCGCAATCGGGCTGGCGCTGCTGTTCGACATCTCGCTGATGTCGGGCATGGTGGTGACGGCGATCGTGACCTACGCCATCCTGATGTTCGACCGGCGCGGCTTTCGCCCGATGGAGCTGATCATCGGCACCCTGGTTGCGGTGATCGGGCTGTGCTATTTCATCGAGGTCTTCATTGCCCCGATTGCCTGGGGCCAGGCGGCGCTTGGCATGGTGACGCCGCAACTGCCGGACGCTGCGGCGCTGACCATCGCGGTCGGGATCATCGGCGCCACCGTAATGCCGCATGCGATCTATCTGCATTCCGGTCTGACCCAGAACCGCGCCGTGGTCGGCAACGAGGCCGAGCGGCGCAAGCTGCTGCGGTTTTCCAACATCGAGGTGGTGCTGGCACTGGCGGTGGCCGGGCTGGTCAACCTTGCGATGGTGATGATGGCGGCAAGCGCGTTTCATCAGGGCCACAGCGATGTCGCGGAAATCGAGACCGCCTATCACACCCTGACGCCGCTGCTGGGCGGGGCCGCTGCCGCCGTGTTTCTGATTTCGCTGATCGTTTCGGGGGTTTCGAGCTCGGTCGTGGGCACCATGGCGGGGCAGATGATCATGCAGGGGTTTGTCAACTTTCACATCCCGGTCTGGCTGCGCCGACTGGTCACGATGGTTCCGGCTTTCGTGGTGGTGGCGCTTGGCGTCAATGCCACCAATGCCCTGGTGATCAGTCAGGTGATCCTGTCGATCGCCCTGCCGGTGCCGATGATCGCGTTGATCATATTCACCGGGCGGGCCGACATCATGGGGGCGTTCGTCAACCGCCCGGCAACCCGCGTGCTGGCGCTGGTTGGCGCAACCGTGGTTCTGGTGTTGAATTTCATTCTGCTGGCGCAGACCTTCGGGATTCCGGTGCCGGGGCTGGCGGCAGGCTGAGACCGCCAGACGCGCGCAGCCGTCACGTTTCCGGGTCCGCGAGAATGGCGTCAATCAGCGCTGCTGTCCCAGCCCGAGATCGCCTTGACCTCAAGAAATTCCTCGATCCCCCAGATGCCACCCTCACGCGCCCGGCCCGAGGATTTGACGCCGCCGAACGGGCTGCCCGCGCCGCGCGGCTTGCCGTTCATCTCGACCATGCCAGAGCGCAAGGCGCGCGCCAGGCGGTTGCGGCGCGGGCCGCTCTGCGACTGGACGTAGTTGGTCAGGCCGTAGGTTGTGTCGTTGGCGATCGCCACCGCTTCGGCTTCGGTCTCGAACGGCAGGATCGCCAGCACCGGGCCAAAGATTTCCTCGCGCGCGATGGTCATGGCGGGGGTGACATCGGCGAATACCGTGGGGCGCACGAAAAAGCCGCGGTTGATTCCGTCGGGGCGGCCGGGGCCGCCGGCGATCAGGCGCGCGCCCTCGTCGATGCCGCATCGGATGTAGCCCTGAATCTGGTCGTATTGGCGTTGATTGACCACCGGGCCGATGTGCTTGCCGGGTTCATGCGCTGAGCCGACCTTGATCGAATTTGCCACCTTTGCGGCGATTTCGACCGCGCGGGCGTAGGCCGGGCGCTCGACCAGCATGCGCGAGGGCGCGTTGCATGACTGGCCCGAGTTGTTCATCAGATGACGCACGCCGCGCTCGACCGCCTGGTCGTCAGCGTCGGCAAAGATCAGGTTGGCACCCTTGCCGCCCAGCTCCAGCGCCACCCGTTTCAGGCTTTGCGCGGCGGCGATGGAAATCGCGCGCCCGGCGCGGGTCGAGCCGGTAAAGCTGATCATCTCGACATCGGGGTGGGATGAAAGCTGGCTGCCGACGCCGGGGCCATCGCCGTTGACCAGATTGAACACCCCGGCCGGCAGGCCCGCATCATGCACGAACTGCGCGAACAGCAGCGACGACAGCGGGGCTTCTTCCGAAGGTTTCAACACGCAGGTGCAGCCCGCCAGCAGGGCCGGGATGACCTTGAGCGTGACCTGATTCATCGGCCAGTTCCACGGCGTGATCAGCCCGACCACCCCGATCGGCTCCAGCGCGATACGGTCGTTCGGGGCATGGGGGCCAAGCGGGCGGACCCACGCGATGCTATCGAACGCAGTCAGGAAGTTCTTCAGATGCCACGGCAGGCAGGGGGCCTGGCTGGCGCGGGCCATGTCGATCGGCGCGCCCATCTCGAGACTGATGGCGGCGGCCATTTCTTCGGCGCGCAGTTCATACTGGCCAAGGATGCGTTCGACATGGGCGCGGCGGAGGCTGGGCGGGGTGGCGGCCCAGGCCGGAAAGGCGGCCTTGGCGGCAGCCACGGCGGCATCAGTATCGGCGGCATCGCCAAGGCTGATGATGGCGCAGGGCTCTTCGGTCGAGGGGTCGATCACGGCGCAGTCGCGCGCGGCGGCGGGGGCCACCCACTGGCCGTTGATGTAGAAATTGCGTTGCAGGGTCATGGGAACCTCCGGGTTGCGCGGCAAGGTGACATTGCGCGCCGGCGCAGGCAAGTAGCGACGCGACGGAAAATGTCGCGATTGGCACTTGGCCTTGGCGCTTTGCAACTGGGGCGCGGGCTGGTAAAGGC
>Ga0210039_1003310_pt1 | contig 12560 bp, 12 predicted proteins | sample CryGeyCG2114_250_3_FD_185460 | JGI IMG/M metagenome (GOLD analysis project Ga0210039, IMG submission 185460) | Groundwater microbial communities from aquifer - Crystal Geyser CG17_big_fil_post_rev_8/21/14_2.50 (SPAdes) (version 2) | ecosystem: Environmental > Aquatic > Deep subsurface >...
GTAGTATTAGTATTTTTATCGTCTTTTTTACACGAATTAATACCTAATAATCATTGAAACTGTAATAAGAACAAAAAATAAAAATCGTAATGTTTTCATAATTATATGATTTTAATAATTTATAATAAATACTCATAATTTAACAATGAACAAATATACAAAATAATATAAGTTTTACAAATTATTAAAATCTTATAAAAAATTACTAATTGAACGTAATTGTTAAAAAAAGAAATTATCTTTGTGGTCATATTACTTATGTGTTGCAAAAACACTAATAACGGATTTGAATAATAGACAAAATGTACAAAAATAAATAATTTCAATATGATGATAGATGAGGGTAAATATATGCACCTATGGCTAAAGTATTCGGCTGTAATTCGCGTGCTTTTAAAAAACACTGAGAATAAAAATCAAAAGATTCAACTTTACAAACATGAATTTGAACATACCGGACATAAAAAAAACGCTGATTTTTCGTTTAGCTTCGATTTATTAAATGGGAAAGCGGTAAATGTTGTGAGCTCTACAAGTATTGCTCACGACCTTTGGCAGGTTTTAGATAATAATCCAGCTACAAGAATTTGGATGAAAGACCATAAAATTAAAATAAGTATAGGAAAATCGTTTGAATTGCAGTTTGAAAAGATATTAGAAGAATAAAAAGAATTTATTATTGCTCGGTAATGATTGCCACGAGCTAAAGCTCGTGGCAAACATAGCAAATACAAAACGGCTTTAGCCGAAACAATAAAACAACTAACTGTAGCTAAAGCCAAATCAAAATCTTAATTAATCCTCACACTAAATGTCGTGACAAATATAATAAATTCAAACCCGAACTTAACGAGTATTTTAAAAACATTAAATTTATATTTTGAATCAAAATGTAATTGAAATATATACCGATGGAAGTTGCCACAACAATTATAACATTGGGGCATGGGCATCAATATTGTTAGTTGCTAATAAAAAAACAATTTTTAAAGGTACCGCTCAAAACACAACACACAACAGAATGGAATTATTGGCGGTAATTAAAGCCATAGAGTTCTCAAATGAAAATTACAAGCATTCATTGTTAAAAATATATACCGATAGCCAGTATGTATTTCGAATTCCTGAAAGAATGGAAAAATTAAAAAAAAATAATTTTCATACAAAAAAAGGAATTCCTTTACACAATAACGATTTAGTGCAAATTTTAATTCGTCAAATTGAAGAAAATACAATTGAATTTATTAAAGTAAAAGCACATCAGAAAACAGAATCTGATAATATAAATTATAATACTGAAGTGGATAAAATAGCACGCCAAGCGGTTAGAGATGTCGTTAAAAATACCTATTAACTATAATCAAAAGGGAATAATGTTTTTTACCTTTATAACTCACCTATCCTTTGAAGTTGGGAGTGAGGTCATAAAGAAATAAAAAACTCAATCCGATATCGGATTCATTTTGCAAACCTGCCTACATTCAGTATAAAAAATTCACAATCTGTTTTTTAACATTTGGGGTTAATATAATTTCAATTAATTTTATGGTTTGAAATTCATAAAAAAATCACTAAAATATAAAAACATGACACACCAAAATGATGATAATGAAAGTTTAAGTCCACAGGAAATTAAATTTAACGATTTAATTAAACGCGGCGACGATTTATTTAGCATTAGCATTTATCGTTATGCAAAAGACTGGTATGCAAGAGCATTAGAACTTCATGTAAACGATAAGTTAGCTGGACAAAAATTAAACGAATTGTCTGTAAAACAGAAATTTGAACAAAAAGCAATACTTACAATTTTAGTTGTTGCAGTTGTAATTATTGGAGTTGTTTGGATTATGAATATTTAGTGTCTGTCCATAATGTCCGATTTTTTCGTTATGCTCGTTTTGAAAACAGTCATTTACTACAGTAAACTCCTTGGTTTTCAAAACTTCGCATGCCTCAAACTCGAACATTATGAATCAGACACTGACTTTATAGACAAACTCTATTTAGAGTTTATCCATAATATCAATATTTTTAATTTATAGGGTATAGATGTATAGGAAACTTTCCGAAAGTTAACGGCACCATGGTCTTTGCAAACTTTCGGAAAGTTACAATGATGGCTAATTGCTTATACCATATACCCATAAGTTCAGAATTATAAATATGACATAAATTTACATTTTTCTCGAATTTATAGACAGACTCTAGTTAATACTGCCTATCCCCTTTTCACAATAAAATACGGATTTAATAAATTTTCTTTATTATATTTTATCGGAGTTTGTTCATCTGCATGAGTAAACGAACATCCCGACTCAATTGCAATTGCATGACCTGCTGCAATATCCCATTCCATAGTTGGTCCAAATCGTGGATAAATATCAGCTTTACCTTCAGCAACCATACATATTTTTAATGAGCTACCCCGCGAAAGCAACTCTACTTTTTCTTTGTTTTGCTCTATGTTGGAAATATATTCTTTAGTCTCATCATTCAAATGCGAACGGCTTGCAACAACAACATAATTTTCTCTTTTAACATTAATCGGAAGTTTAATTGCTTCATTATAATCAAAATCATCTTCCGATTTTAACTTTGTTATATATGCTCCCTTGCCCTTTGTTGCGAAATAAATTTCTTTAGTTACAGGAACATAAATTACACCTAATACTGGCTCGTTATCTTCTATTAAAGCAATATTTACAGTAAAATCGCCATTCTTTTTAATAAATTCTTTTGTGCCATCAAGAGGGTCAATAAGCCAAAATATTTTCCATTTTCTTCGTTCTTCAAAAGGAATATTTCTACCCTCTTCGCTTAAAATTGGAATACCTGTTTTCTCTAATATTTTAACTATTTCAATGTGCGAATTTTTATCGGCTAAAGTTAAAGGCGACAAATCTGATTTTAATTCAGAATCAATTTTATCGTTTTTATAAACTTTAAGAATAGATTTTCCGGATATTAAAGATGCATTTATTGCAATGTCAAGATATTTATCAAACATAAATTTATTTTTTTTTGCAAATATAAAAAAAATAATTTATTAACTATTTTAGTTTATAAATCGTAATGAACTCTATTTGTGAACATTACAAATATTATTTGATTATTTTTTTTTGGCTTCAAAAAATCAAATTTTAATATTAATTTTTATAGTTTATATTTGCACACTTTAAATAAAATTATATAAATAATCAGATAAATGAGAGGACTGAAAATCATTGTATTAGCAAAACAAGTTCCCGACACTCACAATGTTGGTAAAGATGCGATGAAAGCCGACGGAACTGTAAACCGAGCTGCTTTACCTGCAATTTTTAATCCCGAAGATTTGAATGCTCTTGAACAAGCATTAAAATTAAAAGAAAAATACGAAGGAACAACCATTACAATTTTAACAATGGGTCCTCCAAGAGCCGCAGAAATTATTCGCGAAGCAATTTATCGTGGTGCCGATAACGGCTATTTGATTACTGACCGTAAATTTGCTGGTTCCGATACTTTAGCAACATCTTATGCACTTTCACTTGCAGTAAAAAAACTTAAACCTTTTGATATTGTAATTTGTGGACGACAAGCAATTGATGGCGACACCGCCCAAGTTGGACCACAAGTAGCTGAAAAAATTAATATTCCTCAAATTACTTATGCCGAAGAAATTTTATCATTCGAAAATGAAGAACTTATTGTAAAGCGTCGTTTAGAAAGAGGAATAGAAATAGTAGCTGGAAAATTGCCATTACTTATAACTGTTAATAGTTCAGCACCAGCTTGCAGAAATAGGAATGCGAAACTTTTAATGAAATATAAACACGCTAAAACAGTCAGCGAATTACAGGAAACTACCGAAGATTATGTTCAGTTAACAAAGGACAGACCTTATCTTAAAATTGAAGAATGGTCTGTTGCCGATTTAAATGCAAAAGACGAATGGCTTGGATTAAGTGGCTCACCAACTAAAGTAAAAAAAATTGAGAATGTAGTTTTTAAAACAAAAGCATCAAAAATTCTTTCTACTTCCGATAACGAAATTGAAAGTTTAATGAAAGAATTAATTGAAAATCATACCATTGGTTAATAAAAAAATAATAAAGTGAATAATATATTTGTATTTTGCGAAATAGAAGACAATAACATTGTTGCAGATGTAAGTCTTGAATTATTAACAAAGGGTAAAACACTTGCAAACGAATTAAATTGCAAGCTCGAAGCATTTGTTTTGGGAAATAATTTGAATGGTATTGAAAAACAAATATTCCCTTATGGTGTTGATGTTTTGCACGTTGCTGACGAACCAAGACTTTTTCCATATTTAACTCTTCCTTTTGCATCAATTATCACAAGTTTATTTGAGCAAGAAAAGCCTCAGATAGTTATTTTTGGTGCATCAACAATTGGTCGCGACCTTGCACCAAGAATTGCATCATATATGCGTTGCGGTCTTACTGCCGATTGTACAAGTTTGGTTATTGGTAATCATTCTGAAAATCGTACAGGAAAAGAATATAAAAATTTACTTTACCAGATTCGTCCTGCCTTTGGAGGTAATATTCTGGCAACAATTATCAATCCCGAAACTCGTCCTCAAATAGCTACAGTTCGCGAAGGAGTAATGAAAAAAGAAATTTTTGCATTAGATTATAAAGGAATAATTAAAAATATTGATGTAACAAATTACATAAAAGATGAGGACTTTTTAGTTAGAATTATTGAACGCCATATTGAACCGAAGAAAGTGAATATTAAAAATGCAAATATAATTGTATCAGGTGGGTACGGTGTTGGTTCAAAAGAAAATTTTAAATTATTATACGAATTAGCCGAAATATTAGGAGCCGAAGTTGGTGGCTCACGTGCAGCAGTTGACGCAGGATATATAGAGCATGAACGACAAATTGGACAAACAGGAGTTACAGTTCGCCCAAAACTGTATATTGCCTGCGGAATTTCAGGGCAAATTCAACATCGTGCAGGAATGTTCGAATCGTCATTGATTATTTCAATTAATTCTGATAAAAACGCACCTATAAATAATATTGCCGATTATGCAATTATTGGCGACATTAACGAAGTTATTCCAAAAATGATTAAATATTACAAACAAAATTCAAAGTAAAATATTATGGCAAATTTTTATTCCGATAATAAGGACCTTAAATTTCATCTTACTCACCCATTAATGAAAAAAATTGTTGCTTTAAAAGAACGCAACTTTGCCGATAAATGTAAATACGATTACGCTCCACTCGATTTTGAAGATGCCATGGATAGTTACGATAAAGTCCTCGAAACCGTTGGCGATATTTGTGGAAATATTATAGAACCAAATGCTGATTCTGTTGACCATGAAGGTCCACAATTAATTAATAATGAAGTACATTATGCTCGTGGCACTCAGGAAAACTATGAAGCAGTGAAAAAAGCAGGACTTATTGGCATTTCTTTACCAAGAGAATATGGAGGATTAAATTTCCCATTCGTACCTTATGTTATGTCAGCCGAAATTGTTTCTCGAGCTGATGGCGGATTTTCTAATATATGGGGATTACAGGATTGTGCCGAAACTTTAAATGAATTTGCATCAAAAGAAATTAAAGATATATTTTTACCTCGATTTAATAAAGGGGCAACTGCTTCAATGGACTTAACTGAACCTGATGCAGGTTCCGATTTACAGGCAGTTCAGTTAAAAGCTACTTACGACGAAAAAACTCAAAAATGGCTTTTGAACGGTGTTAAACGTTTTATTACAAACGGCGATGCCGATATCTCTTTAGTATTAGCAAGAAGTGAGGAAGGAACTACTGATGGTCGTGGTTTATCATTATTTGTATATGACAGAATTGAAAAAGCCGTTACAGTTAGAAGAATTGAAAATAAATTGGGAATTAAAGGCTCTCCTACATGCGAACTTGTTTTTAAAAATGCTCCATCGCTTTTGGTTGGCGACCGCAAACTCGGACTAATAAAATATGTAATGTCCTTAATGAATTCCGCAAGATTAGGTGTTGGAGCACAATCAGTAGGAATTTCAGAAGCTGCCTTTCGTGAAGCATTAAAATATGCAAACGAACGCACTCAATTTGGAAAGGCAATTATACAATTCCCAGCTATATATGAAATGCTTACTGTTATGGAAACAAAAGTAAAAGCAATTCGCTCTCTTTTATATGAAACATCACGTTTAGTTGATTTTTACAAACTTTATTCAAAAATATCAGACCAAAGAAAATTAGAAAACGAAGAACGTAACGAATTAAAAAAATACCAAAAATTTGCAGACGCTTTTACCCCACTCCTTAAATTAACTTCAAGCGAATATTGCAATCAAATTGCTTATGATGCATTACAAATTCATGGCGGAACTGGCTTTATGAAAGATTTTGCCATTGAACGACTATATCGCGACGCAAGAATAACTTCAATATATGAAGGCACATCACAACTGCAGGTTGTTGCTGCAATTCGCTCGGTTACTACTGGAATATATTTAAGCTGGATTAAAGAAAATGAAGCAATAAACTATAGTCCCGAACTCGATTTTATTAAGAAAATATTAATTGAAATGACAGTAGAATATGAAAAAAGCGTTTCTATTGTTGTTGCTGCTAACGATTTGGAATTTATTGACTTTCATGCCCGTAGAATGGTCGAAATGGCTGGAAATATTGTTATAGGATATTTGTTATTAAATGATTCTGCACGTGATATTGAATATAAAAAATTTGCCGAAGTGTTTGTTAAACGTTCATTATCACAGAATAAAGAAAAAGCATCATTCATTTTAGCAACAGAATTAAAAGATATAGCAGCTTATAAACATGTTACGCAAAAATAATGTAAATAATTTTGGCTGTTAGCGGTTAGCCAATAGCCATTTGGTTTTTAGTTTTTGGTTTTTGGTTACAGCCAACCGCTAAACTGGAAACTCTAAACTGGAAACTCTAAACTGGAAACTAAAATGTCTCTTTTCTCCATTCTGAATTATACAAAACACTTATTTTCCGAAAAACATCTTTGTAATGCACCTTTTAGTAGTATTTATATAAGTGGTGACGGAAGTATAACTCCATGTTGTTTTAACAGAAGTTATATATATGGAAATATTTATGACTCACCGCTTCACGAAATTTTAAAAAATTCAAAGTTTTCAGAATTTAAAGACTTAATAAAAACCCACAAATTCCCTGTTGGCTGTGATATTTGCAAAAAACATGTTCAGGAAAAAAATAAATCTAATTCAGGAATAGCAACTTACGAGAATTTCCCAATACAAAAAAATCATTTATCAGTTATTGAGTTTGAATTAAGCTATAAGTGTAATTTAAGATGTACTATGTGCCGCTTAAATGAAGCTCATTTGTTTGTTAATGATGTTAGAACAAATAACATTAAATTTACTATAAAAGAACAAATTGCACAAGTAGTTAAAAACATTAAACTTATGCGATTTTATGGAGGCGAACCTTTTTTTATTGAAGAATATTATTCAATATGGGAGCAAACTATAAATATAAACCCTAATTGCAATTTCTTTGTTCAAACAAATGGCACAATATACAATCAGCGAATTGAAAGTATAATCAAAAAAGGGAATTTTAATTTTAATATGTCACTAGATTCTGTTGACAAAGATATTTATGAATCAATTCGTATGGGAGCTCATTTTGAAAATTCGTTCCAAAATCTTTTTAAATTTAAACAAATTGCAGAATTCAAGGGAAAAACTATGAGCATCTCTGTTTGTCCTATGAGAATTAATTATAAAAACATTCCTGCTCTTTTAGAATTTTGCAACAAAAATAATTTATTTATATTTTTTAATACTGTATTTTCTCCATGGAATATGGCAATTTGGAGCATGTCGCAAAACGAATTAACAGAAATTTTTAATTATTATAAATCATTCAAATTTTCAGCAAACTCAAAAGTAAAAATAATTAATACACAGAGATGGAAATCGTTTTTAAATCAAGTATCTAATTGGATTGAAAATGCAAAAAGACGCCCTCACCTATCCGAAAACGAGATTGGAAATGCAAAAAATCAGATTTATTGCTTAATTAAAAATAAAACCGATAATTTTCTTATTCAACAAAATATAATTATTAATTTCAACCAACTTAAAATTAAAGTAACCAATTCGTTAGATGAAATATTGAAATTTGTACCTGTTAAAACATTAATCGAAAAAATAAATAATGCCGATGCCAAAACAATATACATTAAAGTGATTGATAAAGACGAAAACTCAATAAAAGAAAATATTATTATTCCATAGTGTTTTTTTATAATAATCAATCTTTCATTTAAAATTTTTAATTTTGTAATTATTCATTTAAGACAACTTAATAATTAATGAAAAATATACTTATCACAGGTGGTTTGGGTTTTTTGGGTTCACACCTTGCAAATAACATTGCACAAAATCCAAATTACTCTGTTTCAATTATTGATGCAGATAAATATTCCTTCGAAAAAGGAAAATATAATTTTAATTATTACAAAAATTTAAGAATTAAATTATTAAGCAAATCAAATATTAATATTTATAAAGTTGACCTTTTAAATATTAATAACACTACTAAAACAATTAAAAAAATAAAACCAGATATTATCATTCACCTTGCTTCAATTTCGGTTGCCGGAATTGCAGATTTTTATCCCACTCAAGCAAAAGAAAACATTTTCGATTCTACATTTAATTTATTACAAATTATAGTAAATAAATTTTCTGTCGAGAGATTTATTTATATTTCATCATCAATGGTTTACGGACATTTTCTAAAAGATGTAAATGGAAAAATAATTCCTCCAAATGAAGAAGCTCCATGTAATCCAATTGACATTTATGGTTCCTTTAAACTTTGTTGCGAAAATTTAATTAAAACTTTTCATTATAGTAAAAATATTTCCTACACAATTATTCGCCCTACTGCAATTTACGGTCAATTTGATTGTAATTTTAGAGTTACAGAGTTATTTGTTACAAACGCATTGCTTAATCGTCCAATTTTATTAGATAATGGCGGATTGCACCTTTTAGATTTTACTTATGTTAACGACGTTGTAAAAGGAATTGTTGCAACAATTGAAAATCCGAAAGCAATTAATCAAACATTTAATTTAAGTTTTGGCAAAGGTCGTACTATTAAGGAATTAGCCGAAATAATAAAAAAAATTATTCCATCAACAGAAATTAAAATAAGCAATTGCAAACCTTTTAGACCAAACAGAGGTGCTTTAGATATTTCTAAAGCTAAACATCTATTACAATATTCTCCTCAATTTCCGTTAGAAAAAGGCATTAAAACATATATAGAACAAGTAAAAGAACATATTTCAAATTTAAAATATCCGAAAAAATATTTTTAACAATGGCTCAAATAAAATTCTATAATGTTGCTCGCTTTTATAAAAATAATAAAAATGAAATACTCGAATTAACAAATCAAGTATTCTCAACAGGGCAAGTACTTAATGGAGAACCAATAATAGAAGCAGAAAAAAAATTAGCATGTTTAACAAATCGCAAATTTGCTGTAACAGTTGGTAGCTGTACAGATGCTTTATTTTTTTCACTTATTGCCTCCGGAATTAAAAAAGGTGATGAAGTTTTAGTCCCTGCATTTTCATTTATAGCTTCTGCGTCTGCAATTTCAAGAGCCGGAGCTACTCCTGTTTTTGTTGATGTAAATAATGATGGCTCAATAAATTTTGAATTAGCTGAAAAAAAAATTACAAAAAAAACAAAAGCAATAATGCTCGTTCAGTTATATGGTAAAATGATTAAACCACAAAATATAACAAATATCACAAATAAATATAATATAATTGTAATTGAAGATGCTGCACAGGCATTAGGAAGCTCTAATTCAAATATTCCTGCCGGTAAAATTGGTTTGGCAAGCTGTTTTAGTTTCGACCCCTCAAAAATTATTTATGCATTTGGCACAGGCGGAGTAGTTGTTACCGATTCTCCTGAAATTGCTAATTCTGTTAAAATCTTAAGAGTTCAGGGGAAAACAGCAAACTCCGAAAACACAAAGTTAATAAGCTGTAATAGCAGAATATCTAGTTTAAATGCAGAATTAATTAATTTTCAATTAAATATGATTGAAAAAATAATTTCAAAAAGAAATGAAATTGCTCTATATTATAATAATGCTTTTAAAAATATTAAAGAAATAAAAATTCTTGATAAAGATGACAACGAAATATGGAATTACCATAAATATCCTATTTTTACAAAGCATCGGGATGAATTAAAAATCTTTTTAGAAGAAAATAATATAGAAACCAATATACATTATAAAAAAATCCTTCCAAAATACTCAATATTTAAAAAATCTAAAAAAAGATTCGTTGTTTCCGAAAAACTTGTAGAAACTGAACTATCATTACCTATTTATCCCGAACTTACTGAAAACGAAATTTCATTTATTTGCGATAAAATCATTAACTTCTTTAAATCGAAGAAATTATGCTAATTGTTGGAACTGGCGGTCTTGCTAAAGAAATTTTAGCAATGATTATTAAATACAAATTATCTGAATCTGTAACATTTTACGATGAAAACAATAATGTTCCTTCAATACTATATAACAAATTTAAAGTAATAAAAGAAGAAGGTGAAATCAGGAAATATTTAAAATCCGATTCGCCCGAATTTATTGTTGGTATTGGAAACCCACGAGTAAGAGAAAAACTTACTAACAAATTAAAAAATTACGGTGGAAAAAATTCTAAAATAATTTCTAAAGATTCTGCACTTTTTCAATTTAATAATTATCCCGAAGGCACTATAATTGAGCCTTTTGTGGGCATTTCTCATAGTTTGCAAATTGGCGAAGGTTGTGCAATACACATACATGTAAGTATTGGTCATGCTGCTATAATTGGCAAATATGTAAATATCGGACCATCTGCTACTATTATCGGTCCAACTGAAATTGGTGATTATTCGTACATTGGTGCAAAGTCACTAATTTTACCAAATTTAAAAATCGGAAAAAACGTAATTGTAGTTGCCGGAGTTACCTTAAATAGAAACTTAGAAGATTTTGAAACTTATTTAGGATAATGTTATTATTTGCTTTTGTTTTTACCAATCTTTACCATTCTGCAATAATTTTTAAAGTTTTTAGCAGTTTTAGTCTCAAGTTCTTTTAATTCGTTTGATGATAAATCATCTATAAAACAAGTTGGGTCGCTTGCAAAAATATTTCCGGTTAAATAATACGAATAAACTCTGCATCCCCCACAAGTATAACGAAATTTACATTTACCACATTTTCCTTCTAAATTTGAACGCTCAACAATTTTTGTAAACAACTCCGATTTATATAAAATATCATAAAGCTCTTCAGTTATAACATTTCCACCCGACACATGGTCCGAAACTAATGGACATGGAGCAACATCACCTTTTGGATTAATAGCATAAAACGAACCAACCCAGCATCCAACCGAAGGATTTGTCGGAACTTTTAACATTTCTGAATCTGGCACACTATATTTAATATAATCTTTAGTATTTAAAAAAAACGGAACGTAACTAACAAAACCTTTATAATATTCAAGTAAAGCTGGATGTAAATATTTTTTCATTATTTCTTTGTTAAACATCCACTTGCGGTTACTGCTATTTCTTGGAGAATACGGAACTCTGTTAAAAGGTAAATGCAAATCGTTAATATTTTTTAATGTTTGATGAAAAGTTTCACAATTAAAACTACCCATCGTTACCGAAACATTTACAGTAAAATGATGCCTTTCAAGACGATTTAGTACTTTTAAAAAATATTCTTTACTACTTTGACGCGATTCAATATTTTCGTTGTCAAATGAATTTATCCCAAGCGAAATAATAACATTTCTTCCTAAAATTTTTTCAATTTTATTTAAAGTTTGTTCATCTAAAGTACTTCCATTTGATAAAATTCCAATCGAAAAACCTAATTCATTGGCTTTTGCAAGAATATCAAAAGCATCTTTACGTAACAAAAATTCACCACCGGAAAAATCAATATTATTTGTTCCTAATTCTTTTGCGGGTTTTAAAATCCTTTCAACAATAACCGAAAAAGTTAAATCTTCTTCAATCTGAGCTTTCTTATTAGAGCCACTCGAACAATTTGGACAAGCAAAATTACAATTACGTGTTGCCTCTAAATATAATGTATGAAACATCGGGTTCATAAAACACAAAATTATTAATGTTTAAAGATAAATATTTTTTTTATCTTTGATAAAAATATTAAGAAATGAGAAAAACTGCTTTAATCCTTGGAGGCTCAAGTGGAATTGGATTGGCAACTGCTAAAATTTTAGCAAAAAATAACTGGAATATTATTATAGTTCATCGCGACAGGCGTGCAAATATGCCTGCTATTGAAAAGCATTTTGATGAAATAAAAAATTATGGAGCTAATCTTTTAACAATTAACAATAACGCTTGTGATGCTAAAGGACAAGAAGAAATTATTATAGAAATAAAAACAAAAATAAAAGATTTTACTTCTGTAAATGCACTAATTCACTCAATTGCCGAT
>Ga0210039_1003314_pt1 | contig 12543 bp, 10 predicted proteins | sample CryGeyCG2114_250_3_FD_185460 | JGI IMG/M metagenome (GOLD analysis project Ga0210039, IMG submission 185460) | Groundwater microbial communities from aquifer - Crystal Geyser CG17_big_fil_post_rev_8/21/14_2.50 (SPAdes) (version 2) | ecosystem: Environmental > Aquatic > Deep subsurface >...
CGCGCTCTGGCGCCGACGGAGGAGGGCGCCCGCCTGCAAGCGCCGGTGGAAGAAGAACAGGCGTTGCCGGAAACCCTGGAGCGGGAAATCAGCGCGCTCCAGGCCGGCGGCCAGCCCTTGCCGCCGCCGCTGCGCGCCGACATGGAAGGGCGCTTCGGCATCGACCTTTCCCCGGTGCGCATCCACACCGACGGCCACGCGGCGCGACTCAACGAGACCCTGCACGCGCACGCCTTCGCCGTTGGCGAACACATCGCCTTCAACGACGGCCGTTTTCAGCCGGAAACCGGCCCCGGCCGCTTCCTCCTGGCGCATGAGCTGGCGCATGTGGCGCAGCAACGCGAGGGTGGCAACAGCAAGGCCGGCACCGTGGAAACCCGCCCGGTGCGGCGCGGCTTCTGGGGCGACCTTTACGATTCCGTGGCCGACACCCTGGGCGACATCGCCGATTGGGCCGTCGATAAAGTGCGCGAATTCGGCTGGCGCCTGCTGGAAAGCATCTCCCCGAGCTTCGCGCGCACCGTGCGCGCCATCGTCGACGAAGGCATCCTGACCTGGCTGGGCCGCCAGGTGGCGCGCGCCTGGGATGCCTATATCGGCACCCTGCGCGCCCTGGTGCCGTTCGACGGCCCGCGCCAGTTGATCGACCTGTTCGCCGGCCTGGTGGAACGCGCCGCCGCCATCGTCGCCGCGCTGGCCTCGGGCAACTGCGAGCCGCTGATGGCGGCGATCGGTGAACTCAAGACCTTCGTAGCCGAGACCGTGGGCGTGGCCTGGAACAAGCTGACCGAGTTTCTCCAGCCCATAGGCGAGTTCTTCAGCGGTTTGTGGAACGACTTCGGCGCCCCGGCGGTGCAGTGGTTGACGGAGTTCGGCGGCGAGGTGTGGGCCGGCATCCAGCAACTCGGCCGCGATTTCTGGGAATGGATACGCCCGGTGCGCGAGGCCGCCGCGCGGGTGTGGAACTGGTTCAAGGACATGCTGTTCGGTTCCGACAACGGCGAGGACAGCACCGGCAGCCAGGGCGGCGTGGTCGGCTGGATCGGGCGCAAGGCGGGCGAAGCCTGGGATTGGGTGAAGGAGCGCACTCGCCCGGTGTGGCAGCCGGTGGCCGACTTCGCCACCCAGGTGGCGGAACTGATTCCGCCCGCGTTCGTGCGCGAGATGGGCGAGAACGCGCAGCAGCTTTCCAGCGAACTGGATGGCGCCGCCGCCGGCATGGATGGCGGCGAGGGCGTGCCGGAATCGCGCGATACCCTCAACTCGGTGCTGCCCTCGGTGCAGGCCATCATCGCCACCGTGCGCCGCATCATCGTCGGCGCCGGGCAGTGGCTGGGCGAGCGCATCGCCGCCGTGGCATCCAACGTCACCAGCCTGATGACCCGGCTGAGTGCCAACGCGCTGCTGTCCTGGTTGGCCGGCGCCTTCAACTGGTTGTCCGAGGCGGTGGACAGCCTGCTGGCCTGGGCGCGCGAGAAGGTGGCGGTGTTGTTCAACTGGCTGGTGCAGGGTTTCGATGTCCTCACGCCCTTCCTGCAACTGGTGCTGGAGACGGTGCGCAAGGTCATCACCATCTTCGGCGACCTGCTGCAACTGCCGCTGCTGATCCTCAATGGCATCTGGCAGCGGGTGCCGGCCTGCATCCGCAACCCCATCGAGAACTTCATCAAGACCCAGATCCTGGCGCGCATTCCGGTGTTCGGGCAGTTCTTCAGCGACCCGGAACTGTGGCCGCGGGTACAACAGACCGCCTTGGGGATACTTCGCCGCATCTTCGTCGATGGCGACATCCTGGGTGCTGCCTGGGCCTTCTTCCAGGCGGTGCTGGGCATCCTTGGGGTGCCGGCGCAACTGGTGGTGCAGATACTCGCCAAGGCGGCTGCGGCGCTGGGCGACATCCTGACCAACCCGTTGGGCTTTCTCGCCAACCTGCTGCGCGCGATGGGTGCCGGCTTCTCCGGCTTCTTCGAGCGCATCGGCAGCCACCTCCTGACCGGCTTCACCGGCTGGCTGTTCAGCACCGTGCGCGAGGCCGGCATCACCCCGCCGGCCGACTTCTCGCTGCGTTCGGTGCTGGGCTTCGTGATGGAGGTGCTCGGCGTCACCGTCGAAAACATCTTCGCCCGCCTGGCTCGTCGCCTCGACCCGGCCATCGTCGCGCGGCTGCGCGGCATGTTGAGTGTGGCCACCGGGGTCTGGTCCTTCGTCGCCACCCTGGTGACCGAAGGCCCGGCGGGGTTGTGGCGGGAACTGACGGAACGCCTGTCCAGCTTGTGGGACACCGTGGTCAACGGCGTCATCGGTTTCATCACCGAGCGGGTGATCGGCTGGGCCAGCCGCTGGCTGCTGTCGCTGCTCGATGTCACCGGCATCATGCCGGTCATCAATACCCTGATCGCCCTCTACCGCGCCATCGAGTCCTTCATGGAATACCTGCGGCAGATGCTCGAAATCGTTTCCCGCGTCCTCGACGGCATCGTCAGCATCGCGCGCGGCGCCCTCACCGAAGCCGCCGGCTTCGTCGAAAACGCCCTGGCCGGCGCGCTGCCCATCGCCATCGGCTTCCTCGCCAATCAGGCCGGCCTGGGGCGGCTGTCGCAGCGGCTACGCGAGATCCTCGCCAGTCTGCGCGAACGGGTCGAGGCCGCCATCGACTGGCTGATCGACCGCGCCCTGCGCCTCGGCCGCGCGGTCATCGACATGGCGCGGCGCGGGGTGGCGACGGTGCGCGGAGCGGTGGGCAGGGTGCGGGAATGGTGGCGGGCGCGGCGCAGCTTCCAGAGCGGAGGCCAGAGCCACAGCCTGTACATCCAGGGCAGCGGCCGCTCCGCCCGGCTGATGCTCGCCTCAACTCCGCAGACCTACCGCGACTTCCTGCAACGGGTGACGGTGGCGCCCGAGAAACAGGCCGACAAGAACTCGGCCTTGCTGGTCGCCGACCAGGTCGATGCCGCCATCGCCGAGGCCGCAGCCGCCCCGGCCGGTTCCGCGCCGGCGCCGGTGGCGAATGCCCCCGCCGGCACGTCGCACGCCGGCGCGCCGCAGGCGGATCAGGCCACCCGCATCGACGGTCTGCTGGCCAATCTCGCCACCCTTACCGCCAGTTTCATGCCGGCCGGTGGCACGGAACCCGCCACATCGCCGGTATGGGGACCGAAGACCGCGCGCGGCTGGGGCACCTTTGTGCGTGTCCCCCGGCTCACCGCCGACCGCGCCAACTGGGGCTTCAGCGGCAGCACGCCGAGTGTGGGCGGCGGCAACTGGGACCACCTCAACCAGCGCCGCGGCAGTTCCGGGCGCAGCAGCTATTACGTGCGCGGCCACCTGCTCAACCACAACATCGGCGGCCCCGGCAACGACTGGAAAAACCTGACGCCGCTGACCCAGGGCGCCAACAACCGCGACAGCGAATCCATGCTGCGCACCTTCGAGACCCCGGTGAAAAACGCCGTGGCCGCCGGTCGCACCGTGCTCAACTTTGTGGTCACCGCTAACTACACCAACGGCAACCGCAGCGCCGATATGGCGACCCTGGAACAGCAAGCCGTAGCCGCCGACACCGCCCACAACGCCGCCGAGGCCGACCGCCTGCGTCGGGTCAAGGGCGTGGTCGAGGAAGAGCAATTCATCCCCGAAACCCTCTCGCTCTCCGCCCAGGTGCTGAAACCCGACGGCACGCCGGACAGCAACGTCAATCCCGCGCCCGTGAACAACCGGCCGGAACAAGCCCTGACCGGCTACCGAGTGAGAAACTGAACGCCATGATCGATCCCGACCTGCGCCGCGCACTCGCCGAACCCTATGCCTTCGCGCTCATCACCTGGCCGGCGGTGGTCGGCCTGATGGCGGCGCCGGGCTGGCCCGATTGGGCGTATATCAGCCTCGGTGTCTGGCTTGCCGCCATGCAGTTGGCGGCCTACACGGGGAAACGTGGCGCGGGATTCGGCAACGTCATGCTGTTCACCAGTGGCATCGTCGCCCTGGCCTGCCATGGTTACCCCTCACCTTGGCTACTGGCCTGGTTGCCGTTCCTGTTTATCGGCCTGTTCGCCGCGCAGCAAGCAAGGCTGAACCGCTTCGCATCTGACGATTCCAAAGTCCGACAGGCTCCTAGCGCTTAACGTGAAACAAGCTCACGTCCCCGCTGTAGCGCCGGCTTTATGTCCCTCGGGGACGGTATCCTTTAGGGCCAGCCGGCTTCGTGGGCCTGATCAGAAAGACGCAGGCTGGAAGCCGGCGCTACAAGTGCGACCGGTTTCATCAACCTGGGTGGTTCCTGGCCGCCATGACCGTTAACCCTAGAAAGCTCAGTTGACCGCTCCTTTGCCCTCGTGAGGCCGCATGGGTGCTGGCGTTTGCGCCTCCGGGGACGCTCACCCATTGGGTGGCGCCGCTACGCACCCGATTGCACGGTTTTCGGGCTGCCTGGCGGCGTTGCTCCTGATGAAACTCCTAAGCGAAGGACTAAGCCGCCAAAAGACGGCGGCCAAGTCCCTGCTTATCCTTGCGGGGCCAGCCCCGCCGCGCTCATTGGCCACTGAGCGCGCCTTGCCAGGCAGCCCGAAAACCGCACACTTGGGCGCGGTCAACTGAGCTTTCTAGGTTAACTGGAGGCGCGGGCGCCAAAAGCGGGGAGGGAGTTTGTTGTGTCAGTTGCCGGGGGACAAAAAAAGGGGCCCGAAGGCCCCTTTCATTACGCCAGGCGGCGGTCTCAGGTCTTGACGCTGAAGTTGTAGGTTTCCGGCAATGCCAGGGTGTCGGCCCAGACGTTCCTGGCCCAGGACTCCATGTAGGCCATTTCCAGCTCGCTTTCTTCCTTGGAGACGCCGTTGGCGCCCTTGGGTGGCACCATCGCCTTCCTCTCGTTGTCCCAGCGGAACACGGTCGCCACGTGGAAAGCCACGGTGTCGGAACCGGCCGAGTAGCAGGTGTTGGTGACCACCGGCGACTGGTCGGGCTGGCGGCCGGCGAACATTTCCGACAGGGCATAGGCGCACATCTTGCCGGTGTTGTTGGCCACGGAACCGGACTTCGGGAAGTTGGTCAGGGCCGAGTCACCCAGGATGTGCACGTTTTTCACGTCTTTCGACTCGAAGGTCAGGTAGTCGATGGCGCACCAGTTGCCGTTGTTGCCATTGCGCACCCCGGCCAGACCACACACCGCGGCGGCACGCATCGGCGGCACGACGTTGATGACGTCGCCCTTCACTTCGTCGAATTCGGTGCCAACGATCATCTTCTTGGCATCCACCATGCGCGGCATGTTGTTCGGACGGTAGTCGATCATGCTGTCGGGGGTGCCATAGCCAAAGTGCTTCTTCCAGGCGGCCAGGAACAGGCCCTTCTTGGAGGCGATGTCCGGGTTGCCGTCCAGGATGATGATCTTGGACTTGGGCTTGGCCTTCTTGAAGTAAGTGGCGATCTGGCAGGCGCGCTCGTAGGGGCCGGGGGGGCAGCGGTAAGGAGACATCGGCACCGACATCACGAAGCTGCCGCCGTCGGGCATGGCTTCCAGTTGCTGGCGCAGGACACCGGTCTGGTCGGGGCTGGCCTTCCAGGCGTGCTTGACGGTCTTCCGGGCTTCGGCGTCGTAGCCTTGCACCTTGTCGAACAGGAGTTCGATGCCGCCGGCCAGGACCAGGCGGTCATAGGCGAAAGTCTTGCCGCCTGCGGTGGTGACAACGCGTTTGGCGGTGTCGATGCCGGTCACGGTATCGGCAACCCAGTTGTCCACGACCTTCTTGATGTAGTCGTAGGGCATGGTGATGTCTTCCATCTTGTTCGTGCCGGCCAGCACCGTGTTGGAGAACGGGCAGGAAACGAACTGGCCTAGCGGCTCGATGACGGTGACTTCGGTGTCGGGGCTCCACAGCTTCAGGTAACGAGCGAAGGTGGCGCCACCGAAGCCGGCGCCAACCACGACAACCTTGGCTTTGCCACTCCCGGTAACCTTGGTAGAGGCGCATCCGGCCAGGCCGGACAGGGTGACGGCGCCAGCGGCACCGGCGGAAACTTTCAGAAATTCGCGGCGATCAATAGTCATGTTTCTCTTCCTTATCGTCCGTTATTTGTGGGCTTCGAACCACTTGCCCATGGCTTCATATTCGGCGTCGGTGTAACCCAGGGCGTGCTTGGCCATCACCGTGGCGGGGCGGGAGCCGTCGCGAAAGGCCTTCATCTGGTCGACGAAGTATTTGACTTCGAGGCCGGCCAGGCTGGGGATGGCGCCGCGGCTTTTGCCATCAGGGCCGTGGCAGTAGGCGCAGTTCGCGGCCATGAATCGGGCGCGGGTGTCTTCAGCCTGGGCCGCGGCCACGGCGCCCAGTGTGCCCACGATCAGCAGGGCCAAAGTTAGAGATTTTTTCATGTACTCCTCCATCCAGTTAAACGGAAAAAGCGGGTCGCCACCCAGGACATTGCAAGGAGTTCGGGGGGAGTGTTGCATCCCGGAGCCGAATTGACGCGAGTCAAAGTGGGTAAGGCGGGCGGATTGTTGCCGGTCAAAACATACCAGTCAACAAGCGAACTCTAATATTGGCGCGGGTTCCCGCTATTTTTTTGCGCCCAGGGCGCGTGCTTGCTGGAGCCGGTTTTCACCTTCCTGATTTTCCGCGGCCTCGCTCCAGGTCGGGTCGATCCAGCCGCCCAGGTGTGAGCTTGCGAGATCGGCGAGCGCGCTGATCCACAGCGCGCGGTCGTTGAGTGCCGGGATGTAGCGGTATTCCCCACCACCGGCATTGAGAAAGGTGGTTTTTCCCTCCATCGCGATTTCTTCCAGGGTTTCCAGGCAATCGGCGAGGAAGCCGGGGCAGAGCACATCGATGCGTCGGGTTTTCTTTTGGCCGAGTTCTTCCAACGTGGCGGCGGTATAGGGTTGCAGCCACTCGGCGCGGCCGAAGCGGGACTGGAAGGTGATCCGGAACTGCTCCGGTTCCAGGCCGAGTGCCACCGCCAGCAAGCGCCCGCTTTTCTGGCATTCGCAGTGATAGGGGTCGCCCAGATCGAGCGTGCGGCGCGGGGTGCCGTGGAAACTCATGACCAGCACGTCGGGGCGGCCGTGTTCCGCCCAGTAGGCTTCCACGCTCTGGCGCAGGGCGGCGATATAGCCGGGGTGATCGTGGAAATGCTTGATTGCGCGGATTTCCGGCGGGTTGCGTGTGTGCAGGAGGGCCTGCCAAACCGCATCGAGGGCGGAGCCGGTGCTGCTGGCGGCGTATTGCGGATAAAGCGGCAACACCAGCAGGCGGTCGACACCTTGCGCCTTCATGGCCCGAATCTTCTCGGCCACGGCGGGCTGGCCATAGCGCATGGCGTACTCCACCCGCACTGGCATGGGTAGACGCCGTTGCAATTCCGCCGCCAGCAGTTGCGTCTGGCGCTCGGTGAAATGCTTCAGCGGCGAGCCTTCCGGACGCCAGATCGCGGCGTATTTCTCCGCAGATTTGGCGGGACGGGTGTTGAGGATGATGCCGTTGAGGATCAGCCACCACACCGGCCGGGGAATTTCCACGACCCGCCGATCCCAGAGAAATTCCTTGAGATAAGGTCGTACCGCCGCCGCCGTTGGCGCCTCCGGCGTGCCCAGGTTGATCAGCAGAATGCCGACACGGGCAGCCTGGTCGTGTTGATACGGAGGTTCGGGGAAATAAAAAGTCATCTGTTGGTGGCCATCAGTTGGTGGTTGGCGGGATTCTGCCGACTGACGACTGCCGACCGCAAACTTATTTCAGTGAAACGACAGCGCGTTCGATAGCAGCCTGGCGGTGATATCGACGATGGGGATCACCCGTTCGTAGGCCATGCGGGTGGGGCCGATGACGCCGAGGGTGCCGACCACTTCGCCGTCGACTTCATAAGGCGCGGCGATGACGCTACATTCGTCGAGGGGGGCGACGCCCGATTCCGCGCCGATGAACAGTTGCACACCGCTGGCGGCATGGCCGACGTCAAGGAGTTGCATGAGTTCGGATTTCTGTTCGAACAGGCCGAACAGTTCGCGCAGGCGCCCCATGTTGGCGGACAGATCGGGGGTGCCGAGCAGGTTGCGTTCGCCCGAGAGCACATACTCCTTGCCGACACCGCTGAACGCTTCGCTGCCGACGTTGACCACGGCTTCCATGAGCTGGCTGATGTCGGATTTCAGTTGCACCAGTTCGTGCGCCAGGCGCGGCTTCACCTGTTCGAAAGACAGCCCGGCGAAGTGCTGGTTGAAATAATTGGCGGCGCGCACCAGTTGGCTGGGGTCGTAAGGGCGGTCGCTGACGATCACCCGGTTCTGCACTTCGCCATCGGCCATCACCATGATGAGCAGGAGGCGCTTGTCCGACAGGCTCAGAAATTCGATCTGGCGCAGGCCCTGGCTGCGCCGCTTGGGGGTGAGCACCACACCGGCATAGGCGGTCAGTTCAGCCAGCAGATGCGAGGCGGCGCTGACCAGTTGCCGCGGGTCGTTGGGGGCCAGGGTGGCTTCGATCTGGCGCACTTCACCTTGTGCCAGCGGTTTCACCGTCAACAGGGTGTCCACGAACAGGCGATAGCCGCGTGAGGTGGGGATGCGTCCGGCCGAGGTGTGTGGGCTGGCGATGAAGCCGCCTTCTTCCAGATCGGCCATCACATTGCGGATGGATGCGGGCGAGAGATGCAGCCCGGTGTGCCGCGACAGGGTGCGCGAGCCCACGGGCTGGCCGTCTTCGATATAGCATTCGACGAGGAACTTGAGCAGGAGACGAGCGCGGTCGTTGAGCATGGCGGGCGGCAGAGTAACAGAGCCGGCGGCTCGGGGAAAACAACCCGGGCCGCCTGATAAATCCCCTACCCTTGAGTACCCCGAGGGGGCCAAGCCATTCTTGGGACGGCCCGGCGAATGGCTTGAGCGGGACGGCTATAATTTCACGCCATGAATTCAGATTTCAAGACCATCGCCCTGGTGGGCAAATATAACCGCTCGGGTAGCACGGGCTCTTTGCTGCGCCTGGCGGACTATCTGGAAAGCGCGGGCATGAGGTAATGATTACCGCGCACACGGCGGAAAACTGCGACACCCACGATTACCCGGTGGCGACGCTTGATGAGATGGGGGCGGTGGCGGATCTGGCCATCGTCATGGGCGGCGACGGCACTTTGCTCAATATCGCTCGCACCCTGGTGGACCATCGCGTGCCCCTGATCGGCGTCAATCAAGGCCGTCTCGGTTTTCTCGCCGATGTGTCCATCGACACCATGTTCTCCACCCTGGATGAAATGCTTTCCGGACAATTTGTGGCGGAGGATCGGATCATGCTGATGTCCAGCGTGGAGCGCGAAGACGACGTGCTGATCGCGGCCTATGCCTTCAACGACGTGGTGGTGAGCAAGAGCACCCTGGGCCGTCTGATCGAATTCGAGGTCTACATCGACAACCAGTTTGTCTACAGCCAGCGCGCCGACGGCCTGGTGGTGGCCTCGCCCACCGGATCCACCGCCTATGCGCTCTCCGGTGGCGGCCCCATTCTGCATCCCACTCTGGAAGCCGTGGTGCTGGTGCCGATCTGCCCACACACGCTTTCCGCGCGGCCGATCGCCGTGAACAGCCACTCCGAGATCGAGATCAACCTGATCCACGCCGACGATGCCCGTGTCCACTTCGACGGCCAGCAGCACGCCGACATGAAGATCGGCGACCGGGTGGTGATCCAGCGCGCCAGGAACACCGTGCGCCTGCTGCATCCGCTCGGCCACAATTACTACGACACCCTCCGCCAGAAGCTGCATTGGGGGGAGAAGTTGTGACCCCTGTAGCGCAGGCATCCTTGCCTGCTCGTTCTTCTGATTGCCTTGAGCCGAAGGCAGGCGGGACGCCCGCGCTACAAAAGCGCCAGCCATGATCGTCTCCCTCACCCTCTCTGATTTCGTCCTGGTCGACCGCCTGGAGCTGGACTTTCACGCCGGTTTTTCCGTACTTACCGGCGAAACCGGCGCCGGCAAGTCCATCCTGCTCGATGCCCTCTCCCTGGTCCTGGGCGAACGCGCCGAGGCCGGGGTGGTGCGCGAAGGCTCCCAGCGCGCCGAGGTGGCGGCCGAGTTTTCCCTGGATGGCCCACCTGAACTGGCGACCTGGCTGGAGGAAAACGATCTGGCGGGGGAGGAAGGCTTTCTTCTCCTGCGTCGGGTGATCGAAGTGAGTGGCCGTTCGCGCGCCTTCATCAACGGCCGCGCCGCCACCGCCCAGCAACTCAAGGTCGCGGGCGAATACCTGGTCGACATCCACGGCCAGCACGCCCACTACTCCCTGCTGAAAAGTGCCGAACAGCGCCGACTGCTCGACGCTTATGCCGGTTCCACGCCGCTGGCCGCCGATACCGCCCGCGCTTTCCGTGCCTGGCAGGAGGCCCGCGCGCGACGCGAGAACGCCGAAAGCCGTGCCGGTGAGCAGGAAGCCGAGCGCGAGCGTCTGACCTGGACGGTGAACGAACTCACCACCCTGGCTTTCACCCCGGAAAACTGGGTTGCCTTGCAGGAAGAACACCGCCGCCTGGCCCATGCCGCCGACCTTCTGGCCGGTTCCCAGGCCGTAGCCAGCCAGCTCGACGATGATGGCGACTGTGTCCTTTTCCGCCTGCGCGACGCGCGCGGCAAGTTGAGTGAACTTGCCGAAATCGACCCCGGCCTGGGTGAACATCTGGCCATGCTGGAAAACGCGGCCGATACCCTGCAAGAGGCCGCCCGCGAACTCACCCGCTACGCCGAGCGCATCGACCTCGATCCGCAAGCCCTTGCCGGTGCCGAAGCGCGTATCGCCGCCGTGCAGGACGTTGCCCGCAAGTTACGCCTCAAGCCTGAAGACCTCCCGGAACATCTCGTCGCCGCCAGCGCGCAACTCCAGGAACTCGGCGCGGCCGGTGATCTGGAAGCCTTGCGGCGCGCCGAGGCGGAAGCCGAAACCGGGTATCGCCGGCTGGCCGTCCAACTCAGCCAAATTCGCAACGAAGCCGCCGGCCGTCTAGGTGGCGCCATCAGCAGCGCCATGCAGCAACTCGCCATGCCCGGCGGCGCCTTCGAAGCAGGCCTTATCCCCAATGAGCCCGCCGTGCACGGCCTGGAAGACGTCGAATTCCGCGTCTCCCCGCACGCCGGGCAGAGCCTGAAACCCCTGGCGAAAACCGCCTCCGGCGGCGAGCTCTCACGTATCGGCCTGGGGCTACAAACTGTGCTCTCCGGTGTTTCCGGCGCGCCCACCCTGATCTTCGACGAGGTCGATTCCGGCATCGGCGGCGGCGTCGCCGAAATCGTCGGCCGTCTGCTCGCTGAGTTGGGACAAACCCGTCAGGTACTTTGCGTTACTCACTTGCCGCAAGTCGCCGCCCGCGCCGCGCAGCACTACCAGGTCAGCAAAACCACCCAGTCCGGCCATGCCGTCTCCCGCGTGGCCAAGCTGGAAAGCGAGACTCGCGTCGAGGAAATCGCGCGCATGCTGGGTGGCGTGAAAATCACCGATGCCACTCGCGAACATGCCAGCGAAATGCTGCGTGGTGTTCCCTAGCCTGGATATTGCATGAATACTCGCGTGCCCTCGCTGGTCCCTTGTCCGCACTGGAAAGTCTTGCTCAGTCGGGCGTATGAATAACTACGCCGCTCCTTCGCAAAATTCCCATTGCAAACAATGGCCTGCGCGATTATGGGCGCAGCCCGGTATCCTTTAGGGCATCACGCGAATTCATGCAATATCCGGGCTAGCAGCCTGTCGGACTTTGGTCGTCGATAGCGACAACCAAAGTCTGACAGGCTGCTAGGCGCGGGCTCGTCCGCGATTGCCGGCGATTCCTCGCCGCTCCATCGTTATCAAGGATCATGGGTTTATGCTTTGTTTAAACATTTTCGAGGAGTGAGGCCGTGACCGAGGCGATTCTGGATATCAAACACTGGGGCAACAATCTGGGGGTGCGTCTGCCGGCGGCGGTGGCGCGCGAGGCGCATCTGCATGCCGATCAGCGGGTGCGGGTATGCGTGGACGAGGGGCGGGTGGCCATCATCCCGCTGGACGAGGCGCCACTGAGCCTGGAACAGCGTCTGGCCCGTTTCGATCCCGCGCGGCATGGCGGCGAGGTGATGGTGAGCGAGTTTGTGGGAGCCGAGCGGTGGTAGCGGTTGCCAAACCCTGGGTGCCGGAGCGCCAGGAAGCCATCTGGATCGACTGCAATCCCCAGGCTGGGCGCGAGGTGCGCGACCCGCACCCCTTTGTGGTGCTTTCGCCGCGCGCCTTCAACGAACGCACTTCATTGGTTATCGGGCTGCCCATGGCTACCGCCGAGTACAACGCCGACAATCCGTTCGCCGTGGCGGTGGGTAGTGCGAAGGGGGCGAAGGGGGCGAAGGCGGGGAAAACCAGTTACGTGTTATGCCACCAGCCCAAGTCTTTCGACTGGCGCATCCGTGGGGCTTCCCCACACCCGATGAAGCGCCTGGAGGATGCCCCGTTTGCCGAGATTCGCGCCGTGCTGAACCAGATTGTGCAGTTGGCGTGACGCGGTACGACTCGATCAAAAACCCTCTTTTTCTTACAAGGAA
>Ga0210039_1003327_pt1 | contig 12525 bp, 14 predicted proteins | sample CryGeyCG2114_250_3_FD_185460 | JGI IMG/M metagenome (GOLD analysis project Ga0210039, IMG submission 185460) | Groundwater microbial communities from aquifer - Crystal Geyser CG17_big_fil_post_rev_8/21/14_2.50 (SPAdes) (version 2) | ecosystem: Environmental > Aquatic > Deep subsurface >...
ATGACATCTCTTATTTTGCGTAAGGTGACTTCGTAACACACCTTACGTAATATGATATTCAAATTTTGTGTGCGGACCCAAAAGTTGAAAAAGTCATTGCGAATCCCGCATGCGGGAAGTGAAGCAATCCCTGAGTCGAATTTTGAGATTGCTTCTCCCGCAATGCGGGATCGCAATGACAGTCATTTGGTCATTGCGAATGAGTCTTCGAGTGAGGCAATCTGATGCATTCGTTGAGATGACTCACTAATTAATTTTCCAGCTATGCTTTTGTAACTTATTTTTTCTTTTAACTTGAAAAACTTTTTAAGATCATTTTCTCGTATGCAAAAACTATTATCATCAACCAAAATTTCTGCTGCGCCATTATTTTGTATGTTAAAAAATTTGTTCAATTCGAACATTGAAAGATAATAAATATATTTTTAACATCATTCACATAAATTGGTTACTACACTCCGTTTTTCGTCGCAATTAGAGGTGCAAGAATCAATCAAGAATTTGCGAAATCTTCCTAGTTAGATAGGGAATAGACAATTCTTTTAAATGATAGATGTTACGCAAGAAAGGGAAATATCCTCTAAACTCTATACCTTTTGGATAGGTCGCTCCTACAAAGCTTTTTCGAGAATCGGATTTATTATTTTCTACAAACATTTTGCACCTGACGGAGCGAAATCTAAAAAATATGACAATCTGTTTAGCTCTGTAAGTGCGTCATGTTTGTAATTACACAACGCAACGGGTGTTCAAGCTCCATAGGCGCGCCCTTTGGGGATTTTTGCGCAACTTCAATAAATGACGAAAAATTGCATTCCTCAAATAAACCTTTATAGACTAATTACAATAACAAACGAATTTATTTTCGAAGGTATAAATAAGACAAATCAATTTGTTATTTTTACATTAACGTTCTTCGGTATTTTTTTAATTATGGAATTTTATGGAGCTAATATGAAAATCAGGATTCTCCTTTTCTCAATTTTTCTTTTTGCATCCTCTATTTTTGCAGGTTCACCTGATAGCATCATAATTGGACCGGGCGTAATTCAATATCATCACGTAATTGATTCAGGTCTATGGAATATAAATGTAATAAAGATTGATATTCAAAACCCATGGTTAAAATTTCGATCGGTTAAAGCCGGTGATAAACTTATGGCTTTTGAAAAGACATCTTCAATGGCAGCCCGCAACAATTTTGAGGAGCATAGAGTTGTAGCAGCTATCAACGGCGATTTTTATAACACAAGTACGGGTGAACAGGTTGGTACTCAAGTAGCAAACGGCGAACTGCTGAAAGTAACAAGTGATTGGTTAAACGCAGCTTTCGATATTAATAAAAATCCAATGATCGGATTGCAAAATTTTTCAGGTTCTATAATAAGAGGGGACAGTACAAAAAGTATCTCGGGAGTAAATAAAATTCGCAGTACAGATGAGTTGATAATTTATAATTCCTTTATAGGGGGGTCTACTTCAACCAATCAATTTGGAACTGAAGTTAGGATTATTCCCCTTGATAACTGGCTCGTTAATGATACTATAAGATGTATTGTCGATACGATAATTGCCGGCGTTGGGAATATGTCTATCGGAAAAAATAAAGCAGTACTCTCCGGGAATGGTTTATCAGGTGCGTTTTTAGTAAACAATTTGTTTAAAGACGATACAATAAAAATTGTTTTAAAGTTAATTCCAGCATTTACAAAACTTGAACAACTTATAGGCGGAAATACGTGGCTCGTACAAAATGGAATTGTTAATCAGGATAATGGTGATCGTCATCCACGCACAGCCATTGGATTCAACGAGGATTCTTCAAAATTTTTTCTTTTTGTTGTTGACGGAAGACAACCCGGTTTGAGCGTTGGTATGTCGTACAAAGAACTTGGTGATTATATGAAAACCTGGGGAGTATATCAGGGATTAAATCTTGACGGCGGCGGATCATCTACAATGGTAGTGAGAGGCGCAATCGTTAATAGCCCATCCGATATTGGCGGTGAAAGGTCGGTTGCAAATAGTCTTTTGTTAATTAGTACTGCGCCGACGGGACCATTAGCACACATAAGAATTAAACCAAAAGAAATATTCGCAATCGGAGGCTCCGGTGTAAACCTTACTGCTTCCGGATTTGATCAACATTATAATCCCGTAAGCATTCCTTCCGGCAGTATTGTTTGGAGTTGTGATCCGGCAATCGGCAGTGTATCCCAGCAAGGAGTATTTACAGCTGCATTCGATACTGTCTCCGGATATATTTATGCTGCTGTTGGTGATATTAAAGATTCATCAGTAGTGCATCTGACAAAGCTTTCACAGATTCAGTTAGTCCCAAATCCGGTTATTCTTCAACCGGGACAGTCACAACAAATGTCAGCCACTGCATATGATAATTACAACAATATAATTTTGCTCCAGCAGACCGATTTTCAGTGGTCAGTAACAGGTGGTTTGGGGAGTATAACTCCGGGTGGTTATTTTACTGCAATAAATACAGGCAATGGAGAGATAATTGCGGAGATTGATTCCATCAGTGGGTCCGTTCCTCTTACGGTTGGTACATCAGCTACAATAATTCTTGATGATTTTTCTGATCTTTCCGGATACACATTAACCGGAACAAGAGTAAATCTGGCGCAGTGCAGTTTTGTGTACGATAGTACAAATTTTATTTCAGCTCCAACTTCCGGAAAGCTTTATTACAGTTTAACCACAGGCGGAACCAGCGCTTTATATTTGAATAAAGAAATTCAAATATCCGGCACTCCGGAAAAACTAAGCATTCAGATTTTCGGCGATGGAAAAAAGCATTGGCTCAGGGGTGAATTTAAAGATGTTGATAACGAAATATTCCTGATCAATTTTACAACCGCTGATCCTGGAATTGATTGGATAAATATTTGGAAATATATTGAAGTGGATCTGAGTGATGCTGTGCCCAGTTGGGCAAATCCGAGTGCGATACTAAATTTCCCGATTAAGTGGACGCGCACTTATCTTGCTGAAACGAATGACACAAAAAAAGATGACGGCGCAATATCTCTCGAAGATTTTCGCGCACATTTTATCATCACCGGGCTTAAGGATGAATCTGTTTTACCTGAAGAGTTCAAACTATTCCAAAACTACCCTAATCCTTTTAACGGTTCTTCAGTTATAAAATATTCAATCCCGGAGTTATCACGTGTTAGAATAAAAATATTTAATCCACTCGGTGAAGAAATTGAAACTCTTGTTAACGAAGAAAAATCAATTGGCACTTATGAATTGACATGGAGTGCAGCTAATCTTCCAAGTGGTGTATACTTTTACCAATTGCAGACCGGTTCGTTTGTCCAGGTACGGAAAATAATTCTGCTCAAGTAGGAAAGATTAATTTGACAGGGCGGATTTTGCGGATTAGCTTTTAACTTCATTACTGAGTACTAATTAATCTGATGGCAAGAAAAATCAATAATCCAACAGTTGCGCCCAAATATATCCATCGGATATATTTGCGCCCTTCATCATTTCGAGATCTTAATAATCGGACGGTTGGATAAATAAAAAAAAAATCCATTATTAAAATAGGTATTAGATAGATTAGCGGGAGCCAATTCATTATAAATGGGACGAAAGTAAGTAAAACAACAAAAAGAAAAATGAAGCCGCTTATTTTAAGAGCGGCTGGCATTCCATATTTAATTGCTAACGAATTTGAATTAATAATAAGGTCGCCTTTAATGTCCATTGCATCGGAGGCAATTTCTTCTCCCAAATCTATCAATACGGCAATTAGGCTGAACAACAATACCATTTTATTTAAGGGTAAGCCAACGGTTGCGCCCCCATAAATAAATGTCATTCCAACCGAGATGCTAACTAAAATATTCCCGATTAAACCACTCTTCTTTAATTTACCGTTATAAAGAAATCCAATTACTGCTAAGGTTATTGAGAATAGTAGAACGATAATACTGATTAAATAGCTTAAGACAAGTCCAACGAATAATAGAAATATTGAAAGCCAGAATGCTTCCGAAGGTGAAACAAGTTTAGCGGGAATCGGTCGGTGCGGTGCATTGATCTTATCAGTCTCAATATCGAAAAAATCATTTAATACTAAAATTGATGCTGAGATTGAAAACACCGACATGAAACCAAAGATTGTAACAAGTAACGGAGCAAATTCTCCGAGGGCTAATAATTGACCCATTACAACGCACACTCCGGCAGAGAAGGGGAGTTCAAATCGCAATAATCTAAAAAGTCCTTTAATTTTTTTCACAACATTCAATTATTATGAACACGAAAGTAAGAACCAAACATTGTTTGGTTTTAGCTCTGCCTAAATTAATTGGAAAAGTAATGTCGAAAATCATTTATATTATTTTTATTGGCATTTCAAAAATTAAAAACTTCACACACAAATTTATAATTACACAAAAGCTGCAACATTTATAGCGGACGGCTTGAATAAATTGTTCGGGTAAATCCGCTTTGCGCCCGCCCGTTAGCAAACGAATTAGCGGGAACAGGGGATTGTGCTTCAGTCCAGCATTCTTATAATATTTTTCAAGTGCGGGATTTGGCATGAATCTTTAAATGTTTTGGTGTCTTATTTATGACGAGAACATTTCTAGGAGTTTAGATATTAGCTTGCCTTGAATTAGTTTGGAAAGTGCAGCAATCTTTTTAATCAACCTAGATTTATCGACAGTTCTAATTTGATCTAAGACAATCTGTCCTTGCTTACCTCCTACTTTGCAAGGGACTCTTGTAGGATAATTGCGTAGTTTTGATGTTAGTGGTGCTATTATAACTGTCGAAATATTATTGTTCATTTCGTTTGGCGAAATGATTACACACGGGCGTGTCTTTTTTATTTCACTACCAACTGTTGGGTCTAAATTTATTAAATAGATTTCAAATCTCTGGAATTCCATTTACCATTCCCATTCTTCATTATCCCAAGAATTTGTATTTTCTAAGAAGACTTCGTCTAAAAGAACATCATCTTTATTCTCAGACATTTTTTGGTATGCTAAGTCCCAATTTTCTCTAACCTTTGAGGCTGAGGTTAAAATTATCCTATAGTTTTCAACTTCTATTTCAACCTCATTTTTCAATCCGCTTTCTTCAAGCATATGGCGAGGAATTCTTATACCTCTTGAATTTCCAATCTTTATTACTTTTGTTTTCATATCCATCTTTCCAAAATTAGTGGGCACAATGTAATTACATTTATAATAAAATTCAATAAAATAAATGATGTAAAACTCTCATCTTTTTGGCAGCAATGCTCTCTATTAATGAGCAAAAAAAATGATATACGTTAAAATCTGGGAGGATGATTTATTGACCTGCCCGGCTTTTTGACAGATAAAATAGATGTTCCCTTGTAAATCCATTTTGCGTCTTAGCGCATCCAAAGATCACCCCGCCCGTTAACTAATGGAATAGCGGATGCACGGGAACAATGGATAATGCTCATTCCAGCATTCTTATAATATTTTTCAAGTGCGGGATTTGGCATGAATGGCTTAAACGTTATCTGGCGTCTCTATCTTAAAAATCTATTGCTCAAGATTTCTTGAATATTTCTTCTGCCATCAATTACTGAATGTATATAAATTAAGTTGTCTTCAATTTCGTATATAATACGGTAAGGTTTATAAAGAATCTCTAAATAACTTTTAATTCCGGTTGGTCTCAATTCAGGTGGAATGTGTCCTCGCTCTGGAAATTTCTCAAGCTTATAGCAAGTTTCTTCTAAAGCATCTAAAAGTCTATTTTCTGATTGAATACTATCATTCATTGCAGCATAAATAAATATTTCTTTAAGATCTAACTTGGCTTGAGGATCAATTATAACTTCATAATTCATAGTCATTGAATAGATTTCAATTCATTGCGAAGATCGGCAAATGTTTCTTGAATTCCTCTCGCTTTTTTATTCTTATCACGAGTCATTGCAACTAATTTAAGCATAGCCATAGTTTCTTGAGTTTTTTCATAAACTCTTATGTCTTGAACAATTACCTTTGCCTCACCATTCTGAGTAATAACAAAAGTTTTTTGCTCTTTATTGATTTTCTCAATCAAATTAGCAGCATTGGCTTTCAGATAGCTGATTGATTTTACTGATTCACTTAATTTCATATCGCAGCCTTTTTTTAGACCAAATATAGTCTATCGCATCATTTATATCAAATTAATTTTAGCCATAACGGCGTGGCGGCGTGGCTTTTCACCCGTCCGCCCAGAACAGCGATGCTAAATAATATTTTCATTAAAATAAACTTTCATTTACAAACTAAGCCCAACAAATAAACCGAAACGGTAGAACAAACTTATAAACACCACAAAAGCCAAATGCGAAAACGCTTTCGGCTTGAGGCGCGAGTTACATTTCGTTGTAGCATATCTCGAAAATTTATCTTTTTATTTCCTTGATTCTCTAATCCATTTGGATATTTCCTTCCAGGATGGCTCTTTGCCATACATTAAAATTGAAAGTGAGAAAATTATTCCGGCTGCTTTCCGTAAATACCAGATGGTTACGATTAGTAGGATCAAAGAAAGTAATATCTCTATAAATGACACATCTGTTAAAACCAGCCTTGCTGATAGAACCGGCGAAGAAGTAAGCGGAAAAAAAGATAATATTTTCATCACTAACGAATCCGGATCCCCGAGAGCGTAAAATGCAATTGCAACCGGTATAACTGGCACCATCATTAAAGAACTTCTCGCTGAAGTATTCGGGTCGTTAATTGTGGCAGCTATTGCCGAAAAAAAAGTGTTCCATAACAGAAAACCGCTAATGGATAGAATAAATAATGCAACTATTAATAATGGATTGGTTATTGAAAGTGGTATAGACCAACCGCTGCGGAAAATCGAAGAAACTATAATAAATACAACTGTGCTTAAAACACTTGTTACAAGCAAAACAATCGATAACAATGATATACCTAAAATCTTCCCGTTTATCCAAGTTTTTGGACTAATAGCAGATGCTATTACTTCAGTTATTCTAAGTTGTTTCTCCCCGGTTATGGCTACAAATTGATAAGACAATCCAAAGAATACTCCAAGCAGCATTAATCCAATAAATATTCCGGCTGAAACCTTTTCGCCGGTACTACTTTCTTCTCTTTTTGTTTCGGTGTAGTTCATTTTTATTTGAGCTTGCTGAAAAATGTTTTTTAGCTGTTCTTGGGAAATATTTGATTGCTTAAGTTTGATTTGCTGCCGTGCCGAAGTAAGCGCTTTCTGCAATTCTCCTAACCAGGCGGGTTCTTTATTTACGGTTAGCTCAATATTATCAATATCGTTTAATATTAGTATTCCACCTATTTCTTTTTTAGCCAATAACTTTTTCTGCTCATCTGTCTCGGCAAATTCTTTTTTTATTAGTTCGATTTTACTTTCATTACTTAATTTGATAGGAAGAACGCCGCTGTTGATAATGACTAATTCAACTTTATCATCACTGAATTTTTCTATGAGAGCTTTTCCGCCAAAAATTAAGAGACTAATCAATGCACTAATCAACAGAGTGATAATTTGATCCTTTAATTTGAACCATCTGTTGAATTCCCATTTAACAACTTCAAGAGTCAATTTGATCTGTGAGTTTCTCCCATTATGCATTACTCTCACCTTTGTCCTTACTAATTCTCTCGATAAATATGTCGTGTAAAGATATATGTTCAGTCTCTACGGAAGTTATTGTATAATTTGAAGCGGCTTTGTTAAGCAATCCCGATAATGATTTGTTTTGCTTTAAGAATATTTTTACTTCAGTATCATTTATAGATTCAACTTTTTCCACCGCATCATCATTTTGGAGCAATGATAAATCAGGTATGCTCTCTACATTTATTATTATTTTTTCTCCGCTGGAAAAGTCTTTCTTTATTTCATCAACGGTTCCATACGCGATTTTTTTCCCATTGTTTAAGAGTAAAACACGGTCGGCAATACGTTCAACTAAGTGCATTTGATGTGCACTTAATAGTATTGTGGTTCCTTTGTCGCGAAGCTCTTTGATTATCATTAAAAATGCTTCTTGATTGATAGGATCGAAACCAGCAAAAGGTTCGTCAAGTACCGCAAATGATGGATTGTGAAGAACAGAAGAAATGAACTGAACTTTTTGTTGATTTCCTTTTGAAAGCGTGCTTAGTTTTTCGTTTTTTCTCTCGTATAATTCAAGTTTTTCAAGCCATTCTTCGGCAGACTTCTCAGCTTGCTTTTTGATCATACCTCTGATGACACCCATAAAAGTTAAAGTCTTTATTATTGGAATTTCTTGATATAATCCACGCTCTTCGGGTAAATAACCAAGTTCAGAAGCAAGAGGAATCCGGGAATTTTTATTTTCGTTTAAGTAAAATTCAATTATTCCTTCATCGGGTTTAATTATGTCCATCAACATGCGCACTATAGTTGTTTTTCCGGCACCATTTGGACCAAGCAAAGCAAAAATTTCTCCTCTATTTATACTGAAGGAAAGATTATTTACTGCGGTAATTTTTCCAAATTGTTTTCGTATTGAATCTACCTTCAGTATCTCATCTGAATTTTTCATTAAACTCCTTTTTCGAATGAGTGAAAATTTATTGCAATATAACGGCGTGGCAAATAACCCGCCGCCCAAAACAGAAATGCCGAATAGTTGCTGCAACTTTTATTTACTTGTTCCGCGTTCTTTGCGGGATAAAAATGTATTTTAGAACAAACTACATCAAAGAGCAACCAATTTTTCAACGTAACTTTATAATTACAAGAATGCCGCATTAAAATTAGTTTACCCCGCCAAATGCGGGGCTGTCCGTGTTGAGCGGCGGGTTATGCCTTTAGATTAATTTATTGCATTGAAAATAATTCAATTTCCTCTATTCCAGAAAAGTCTTTTTGGTTAATAGTGGCGATGCTTTTTATCTTATTTGATAGTGCAATACTTATTATTTCGTAATCATGAATCTTGAGACCGCGTGGAGAATATTTTTTAAGTAATTCCACAAATATTAAGTATGACTTTTGGGTGGGATATAGAATTGTAAATGTACTTCTGAATTCTTCGGTTATATTAAGAGCCTCTTTTACTGAAATAGTAGAGTTTGGAATACGAGTAATTACGGATAGAAATTCAGAAATATTCTTTGAAGTAGCAAACAGTTTTAATGATTCGTCACTTAGTAGTTCTTGAACTGAATTAAAATATTTCGAGTCTTCATCAATAGAATATAGTAATAAATTTGTATCAAATAATACATTATTCATAGGCTCTTTCTCGAACATTTATATTGTCAAATTGTCCCTTTAATTTATATGTGTGGAATTTCTTTTTAATTGTTTTGGGAGATTTCAGTCCATCAATATATTTGTAAACCTTTTCCAATAAATCGTTTGGCATACGATCTATTTCGCGTTTAATTCTTTCTTTTGTTACCATGTCTTTCTCAATAATTCTAAATTATTTTTGCCTAAATATAAACCTTACCCTTAATACATTCAATCCATTATATAGAAGGCATAACGGCGTGTTATCCCGATAGTTCGTTGGCTAACGGACGGCGTCCGCTTGAGCCTTCAATGGTCGCCAAATAGATATGTTCATTTTTCTGTTTATATTAAAAAATAAAATCCTATTAATGTCTTTTCTTATTAAAACGCCTCTTATTCTGCAACCACACTTTAACATTCCGGCATTAGCGATAGTGGTTTATTAGCAATTGCTGGTTATGCATTTTATTAAAATAAATTATATCCCAACTTTTGTAATACTTTAACTATAACTCGATTCTTTTTATTATTCTAATTTCTTGCCAGTCATCAGTCAAATAATTATATCCAATTATTGCTCCTATTCCACCTCCTATTAAAACTCCAGAAATTAGTCCGCCCCAAAATCCTGGTTGCCCAACCTTTGACCATCCCCCACTGTTTTCATTAATTAAATACATTGTTATTCCTAAACTTATTCCACCAAATATAGAACCCAAAATAGCTCCATTAACTGTATTGTGTTTTAAGCTTTCTGAAAACTCAATTCTTTGTATTTGTCCCAATGGTATAAAAATTATTTTACTACTAATATTTATAGCCATTGTATCTAAATTTATTTGATCGAATTTACATACTAAAGGTTGATAAAAATATTCTTGAGATGTTATTCTTATTCGGTCACCTCTTGACAAACTAGCTAATTGAGCAAATTGTTTTGATGGAAAAGAAAAAAACAATATGAGAAAGAAGATGAGAGAAAAAAATATTTTCTTCATAACGATCAACCTCATATGATAATTATTTATTAAATGCATAACAACGTTGCTTTTCACCCGTCCGCCTCGAACAGCAATGACACAATGAAAAACTACAGCCAATAATTTTTGATACATTTATTTAATAAAACAAACCTATATGCAATGTTTACCAATTTACCAAACCCAAAAACTTGAACAATGCCGCAATGAAAACGCGGTCGGATGGAAAAACTGGTTAGGCAACTTAATTACGGTTCAATCCATTTTGACGAGCACCTAACTTTTTTTTCCATCTATTTTCCTTTTCAATTACTTCTTCAGCAGAAAAAGTTGATGGAAGTATTTCCAGAATTGAAAACTCAAAATTGTTTGGTTCTAAATCCATTAACTCTATATTTCCACCGTGCCCACTGTTAGCGTAACTTTGCCAACGTCCAAAAATTCCTTTCCCACCGTATGCTGAACCGACATATAATTTACCAGAGACTTTTTCTCTAATAAGGTAGATACCATTAATATTGGATAGGGCGGTAACCCAAGTGATATTGGATGATTGGTAATTTATTATTCTCCTTAATTCGGGATAACTTAGATTAATCTGGTCGTATGATTTAAAATCTCCAATTGAGTTTTTACCTTTAATTTCAATAACTGGTTTATCTTTTGTCTGAACCCAGGACAAAGTTGATTTACCCCAGTCAACGACTAATCTTCCAGTTAATTCATCGAGAATCGAATTATAGTTTAAGTTATACCAACACACTTCTTTATGCCAATTTTGCGGGAAAGAGTGTTTGTCGATAAGTGAATGCACAGATTTAGGAAGATTTATATTTTCAATGTAGCCGGTAATATCCCATATGCCCAAAAATAAAGCTAAAGTATTTCTATAAGGAGAAAAGACTGCGATTCTTTTTGCATCGGAAAATTTGTTTGGAGCTTGCATACTTTGGTAGGTATCAAAACGCTCCCGGTTATTTCTAAATGTTTCAAGTATTGGTATTTCGGCATTACCGTGGCGTACTAATCTAATTGTGTCTATATCAATTCCATAGAGCTTTACAATGTTATAAAAAGTCATAGTCTCTCTATTCTCTGGATGAAAACTCCAATGAATTTCAGAATATAAGTTTGATGATGTGCTGCAATGATATTTTGCATACTCCCAAGGGTTTGGTTCTCTTTTTTCAACTAGATAAAAATCAATCTCCTTTTTGAGAGTATTTATGATTTGATTAGAATTATTGCTTCCCTTTTCAACAAGAAATTCAACACCGAATACATACTTTATTGGCGGAGAAACTAATGCTACACAAACATTAGAATCTTTATAGAACAATTTAATATGTTCTTGATTTTGGTCTACTGGTTTTTCTTGCCAACAATACTTATTCATAACACTCAAATTTTTGTTGCCTAACGGCGTGTTATGTTAAAAAACAACACCGTAGTTAATTTTATTTTTGGTATCCATCCCGCTTCTAGCGGGAAAAGATTTCCTTCTACTTTTTACATACGCAAAAAGCAAGGGTTGTTTTTTCTTTCGGAATAGCTTCGCCCCGAAAGTACGTCAAAAGTTTAACAAACATCTAATTTCCAAGTTGACTTTAATCGAAATAACTGGTTATGCTGTTTTTCTATAAATACGCACTAAAAAGCGTGGGTAATACCATTTAATTCTACAAATCGAAATAGATTTGAATTCGACAAATTATTTATCCATTCTTTTTCTTTTCCGACCTCAACTTTTAATATTCCTAATTGGAAATAATACGGAGAATGATTTAATCGAAATCTATTTTTTAGCAAATTCCAGTTTTCTATATCTTCTGCTTTGAAGCTTTTTACCCAAAATTCTACAAGTATTTTTGATTCGCTATTTGAATATGAAGTTTTGGTTGTTCCACCCCATATATATGATTTTGATTCAAAGATGGTTTTGATTACTTGCATACTATCTTGCGGAAGATTTGATTTATATTGGAACGATACAATATTATCTATAGAAATATTATCTAATGAGTAGACACAATTCGCAACTTCCTCAAGTGTCACACTATCTTTAAGTCCAAAGGCAACTTCACCTTGAACATAATCTAGAGATTCACTTTCAGGATTTGTAATCTCCTTTTTATCAGAACAACTTATAAAAAAGAAGCACAATACGATTATAAATGAAATAGCTTTCATAATCATTCTTCCTTTTATTTATCAACAGCATAACGGCTTGTAATCTCGCAAAAGCGGGACAAGTTATTAAAAC
>Ga0210039_1003332_pt1 | contig 12516 bp, 11 predicted proteins | sample CryGeyCG2114_250_3_FD_185460 | JGI IMG/M metagenome (GOLD analysis project Ga0210039, IMG submission 185460) | Groundwater microbial communities from aquifer - Crystal Geyser CG17_big_fil_post_rev_8/21/14_2.50 (SPAdes) (version 2) | ecosystem: Environmental > Aquatic > Deep subsurface >...
TCATCGATATTGCCTACACCACCACCCAAAACGATTACATCTGGATCGATAATATTGATCACCACCGAGAGTGCTTGGCCAAAGAATCGGATAAGTCTTTCTAAAGTGGCAACAGCATGTCGATCTTCCCCCTGCCGTGCCAAGGCAATAATTTCCCTAAGTCGCTTCGAATCACCAGAAATTTCGGCATAAAACTTTTCTAGCGCTGGGCCTGCGATTACCTTCTCAACACAACCTATTTTACCACAATAGCAAAGGCCTCCTGATTCATCCAAAAAATTATGCCCCCATTCACCACCAATACCGTGTTTTCCGTGAATCACCTGTCCATTGACCACCACTCCACCGCCAGCACCTGTACCCATGATTACTCCAAAAACGACCTTTGCATTGGGGTCGGCTTCTGGCACTGCCCCCATTTTGGTTTCCGCTAACGCAAAGCAATTGGCATCATTGGCAACGATCAAAGGAATACCTAAAAGTTGCTCTAAATCTAATTTGAAAGGCCGATCGTTGAGCGCTTGAGAGTTGCTGTTTTTCATCAGGCCTGAGGCAGGATCTATTTTACCTGGCGTACCCATTCCTATAATCTTTGGGGGTTCGCCCACTTCGGCAATCAGCATATCTACCAAAAGCTTGATTCTGTTCAAGGTATGCTCGTAGCCTTTATCCGCCTCGGTATCGATCCTTTTCCTAATCAAAACCGTAGGATTGTCTTTCGACTGCAGTACTACGCCTTCGATTTTTGTTCCCCCTAAGTCTATTCCCCAAAGTTGTTGTGGCATATTTGATTAATTCAGTAAAGTGAAATTAGAGAAATAGCGCCAATAAAAGGCAAAAACAGTAAATGAGATAATTTGGATTGAAGATTATAATTTTTATTTTCAAACAATAATTTAGACTTATCTGATAATGAAAATGCGATTCAAAGCTCTACTACTCCTGATATCTGTTGCTCTAATTCTACTCGTGAACTCATGCGGTAGCAAGAATAACGAGATCAAAGTCATTAAATCTTACAAAGCTGTTATTGAAGATTCGGTCATGATCAATCGACTGTCAAGGGTGAAATTGCTCGATTATAATGCATATGAAAATGAGCTGCTTCTACATGATAGACAGACTAGAGAGATTATTCTCATTGATAAAAAGGGAGAGATCATTTCCAAATTCAACCCTCATGTTGAAGGGCCTAGCTATGCGGGTGATTACGATTTTGGCTGGAGTTTTTATGAAAATAAAGGCTTGGTTTGCCATTCATCTTATTACTTCTATCAGTTTGATAAACAAGGTAATTTAATCGCAAAACATCCCTACCCAGTTGAAGTTAGCTCGCTATGGTTATTGGATTATGATCCCGTGATGATAGATTCTTATACCAAAAATGGAGAAGTTGAGGTTTTGGCATTCATTACTGGGCCAGTAGGGCCAAGATACAACTCACAAGCCTACCAAGATTCAGTAAATATGCTCTATGCTATGAATTTTAATACCGGTTCGTCTAAACCAGTAATGAAAAAACAACCTAATAGTGTCTATCGAAGTTTAGGGAAATTTGTTGACCGAGGATGGCCTACAATAGCAAAATTGAAAACCAGTAAATTCGCCCAAGTATTCAGTATAGATACCTCCGTTTATATTTTTGATTTGGACAAGGATGAATTGGTAAATGCTATAGCCATACCAAAAGAATTCCAGCCGATTTATGAACCAAATGAATTTGGGGTTAGGGGAGAAGCAGATATTTATAGACGTAATGCTTCAATCATTTCTACAGGAGAGTTAATGTGGGTGCAGGTTTATGGAACAATTCCCGCATCGATCGAAAAAGAACTTAAACGTAATGGAGGTGATAATTATCGAGAAACTTTTGAATATACTCAGGCAGTGAAGAAGTATATCAATACTACTGATTTGTTGTTCGATGAAAACGAATTTTTGGGAGAGCTTAAGTTTGATATTGGTTTAACGAGTTACGATAAGGTTGGTGGTACAGATGGGAGTTTTTGGCTTCATCGTAATTACGAAGACGAGCGCGACTATCAAACCTTCTTAAAAGTGAAGATTGTTGAAGACAAACGATGAATGTCGAAAGCTTAGACTCTGAGCTTTGTATCTACTCTTTCAACAAAAAAACCTACCCTGATGAGTCAGAATAGGTTTTAACATGATTATTCACTTCAACTAATCCATAATTTCTGAGCCCTTTTTAATGGGAGTCAGCATTGTTAAATCTTCATCAGAAAAAAGCTTCGACCGAATCATAAACCGAACGCCCAATGGAATCTCTAATGAAAAACTTGCTCCTCTTCCTTTCACAATATCCAAGGTGAGCTGAGTATGTCTCCAATACTGAAATTGATCTTCAGACATGTAGAAATCACAACCGTGTACCCTGCCCAACCAAACATCATTGTCATTCAACATGAGTTCGTCTTTAGGAAAGCACATCGGTGAAGAACCATCACAACAGCCCCCGCTTTGATGGAAAATCAAACTCGGGGTTTGTTGCTTCAGTTGGTCAATAACTTCAATGGCTGCATCTGTTATTTTTATGCGTTCAATCATAGCCTCCTATTAAAAGAAGCCTAAGGCCTTCTTGTCATAAGAAATCAGCATATTCTTGGTTTGTCTGTAATGAGAAAGCATCATTTTATGGGTTTCTCTACCAATTCCTGATTTTTTATAGCCTCCGAAGGGAGCATGGGCCGGATAGGCATGGTAGCAATTTACCCAAACCCTACCCGCTTCAATGGCCCTTGATACCTGGAAAGCTTGGTGCATATCTCTTGTCCAAACACCAGAACCAAGTCCGTACAAAGTGTCATTTGCAATTTCAATGGCTTCGGCTTCATCCTTAAAAGTGGTGACACAAAGCACAGGGCCAAAGATTTCTTCTTGGAATACCCTCATTTTGTTGTTCCCTTTCAGAATGGTAGGTTGAATGTAATATCCACCTTCTAATCCTTCATGAAAAGCAGGTTTTCCGCCTATTAAGACTTCGCAGCCTTCTTCAATTCCCAATTCGATATAACTCAAGATTTTCTCATACTGATCATTTGATGCTTGAGCACCCATCATTGTATTAGGGTCTAAAGGATGACCTAATTTGATGGCTTTGGTACGTTCGATCACTCGAGCTATAAAAGCATCATAGATGCTTTCTTGCACCAACATTCTAGACGGGCAGGTACATATTTCTCCTTGATTTAAAGCGAACATGTTGGCGCCTTCAATGCACTTATCAAAGAATTCATCATCGGCATCCATAATGCTTTCAAAGAATATGTTTGGCGACTTGCCGCCCAATTCTAAAGTAACTGGAATAATATTTTTGGAGGCGTATTGCATAATCAATTGCCCCGTAGTGGTTTCGCCTGTAAAAGCTACCTTTTTCACTCTTGGACTAGAAGCTAAGGGTTTTCCGGCTTCTACCCCAAAGCCATTTACCACATTTAAAACACCTGCGGGCAATACGTCTTGGATCATTTCCATCAATACAAGAATACTTACAGGAGTTTGTTCTGCTGGTTTTAGAACTACGCAATTACCTGCTGCCAAAGCTGGAGCAATCTTCCATGTGGCCATAAGAATTGGGAAGTTCCAAGGGATAATTTGTGCTACAACCCCAAGTGGCTCTAATATATTCATCGAAAGGGTATTCGAATCCAATTCACTTGCAGAGCCTTCTTCGGCACGGATAACACCCGCAAAATACCTGAAATGGTCGATGGCCAATGGCATATCGGCAGCTCTGGTTTCGCGAATGGCCTTACCATTATCCCAAGTTTCGGCCCTGGCCAAAACCTCTAAATTGGCTTCCATAATATCCGCGATCTTCAAGAGTATATTGCTTCGCTCTGTGGCCGAAGTGTGGTTCCATGTTTTCGCAGCGATCCAAGCTGCATCAATGGCCAAATCAATGTCTTCTGAAGTAGAACGTGCTACTTTGGTAAAACCCTTTCCATCGATAGGCGAAACATTTTCAAAGTACTCTCCTTTAACAGGGGCTACCCATTTTCCGCCTATGAAATTCTCGTACTGGTTTTTGAATTTAGGCTTTTCTAGCGCTTGGCTCTTTGCTAATAATATATCACTCATGATCTTCTTATTTAGTTAAATAATATTTTATCTGTGGCGACTTAAGCTTATACCTTGTGTTTCTTTTCGCCTTCAAAACAAAATTATATATTGTCGCAATCGTTTGCTTGACCAATACTCGCAATAGTATGCACAATACTGGCAATTCGATTTTCGGAGTGTTGATATTGACCTAACTATCTAATAATTAGTTAATTTCATTTGAACTTCGGGCAGTTAGCTTCGACATTACTTAATACCATTGATATGGAATTATCGAAAAGCTTTTTTCAGGGGCGCAGATTAGAGACCCTAGTAGAAAACCAGACCACCTACACGCTACAGCATGCCGAGATGCATGTTTTCGAAACGCATCAGCAAGCCGAACGTGTACTACTGAAATTTGATCAGCCCGTGTTGGCAAGCATGCTACAAGGTAAAAAGCTAATGCATCTTCGCGACCAAGAAGCATTCGAATTCTTGCCAGGCGAGTCGCTGATACTCCCTTCTAATGAAGTGATGTACATTGATTTTCCTGAAGCCCAAATGGACAATCCTACGCGTTGTTTGGCCATGAGCATTGATGATCAGAAAATAAAGCAGGTCATTGCCCGAATGAATGAAGTGATGCCAAAAGTGGACCAGGGAGAATGGGGATTCATGAATTATAATTTCCATTTCACGAACGACATAGCCATTTATCAGATCATTCAGCGTTTGTTGTTCCTCTTTACCGAGAATCACCCATCGAAAGACCTGTTTGTCGATAATATGCTTCAGGAGCTGATTGTACGATCACTGCAAGCTGATGCCAGAAAAATCTATAATGAGAAAGCACTCTCGCTTAGTGGCAATAATCGGTTGGCTTATATCATCAGGTACATTCGCGAAAATCTTGATCAACCGCTGACAATTCAAGAACTAAGCGAGAAGGCTTATATGAGCGAATCTAATTTTCACAGGGTATTTAAGACAGAATTGGGCATCTCTCCTGTTAATTTTATCAATCATGAAAGAATCAAACGGGCTACGAGTCTTCTGAATGATCCTAAAAAAAGAATCAAAGAGATATGCATGGAATGCGGTTTCAACAGTATGTCATATTTCAACCGTGTATTCAAAAAAGAAAATGAGGTTTCGCCAAGCGAATATCAGGCAAGAGTCAATTGATTAGCAGTTAATTACTGAATCTCGCTTCTCAAAACTTCTAAAGGCGACTTGCTCAAAATACCTCGACTATTCAGCAAACCAATTAAAACCGTAAGGCCGGTGATTGCCGCATAAATCAAAATCATTGGCAAAAGGTTTGGTACAAATGGGGTTTCGAAAGTATAAAAAGCCAAGGCCCAACTTCCTGCCAAGGCAAGTATAATTCCTGATAGAGAAGCTAAGCTTCCCAGAATAAAGTATTCTAAGCTATTAATGGTCAAAATTTGTTTACGACTTCCACCAAGGGTACGCAGTATAATACTTTCTCTAATGCGCTGAAACTTGCTCAAAATCACTGATCCAACCAATACCAGCAGCCCCGTGATAATACTGAACAGCGCCATAAAGCGAATTACAAATGAGATTTTACCCAAAATTTCATCTACTGTATTCAAAATCAAACCAATGTCGATCACAGACACATTAGGGTAGTTTTTAACAATATCTCGCTGAAAGATTGCGCCTTGTTCTGTGGAATTAACCCTAGTAATCAATACATGAAATTGTGGGGCTCGTTCTAATACACCTTCAGGAAAAAGCACAAGGAAATTGGTCTGCACCCTTCCCCAATCAATCTCTCGAAACCCACCAATATAGGTGGTTATCGGTACGCCTTGCACGTTCCAAACTAGTTTATCACCAAGTTTAAAATTGCCTCTAGCATATTCTTTATCGATGGTTACAAATATAGAGTCGCCCTCATTTTTATAAGGTCTTAACTCACCTTCAACTAATTTCTCGGATTCTATAAGGCTATCGCGATAACTCACACGCCATTCTCTATTAAAGGTAGAAGACCTCACTTTGGCAGTGCTATCAGCCAATACCATGCTCAGGGTAGAATCATTCAAAGCATATAATCGCATGGTCACCACAGGTACTTGCTGAAGCAGCGGTAAACCCGCCTCTTTGGTGAGCGCTGCAATTTTATCCTTTTGGTAAGTCTGAATATCGAAAAGGAGCATATTCGGTCTTCCTTTGTCAGTGGTAATTTCAACTTGACCAATCAAAAGACTCTGAATAAAATAAAGCGTTGCTATCAGTGAAGTTCCAAGACCGATGGATGCAATCAAAATCGTTGTTTGATTATTGGGCCTGTACAGATTAGCTAGGCTTTGTCGCCAACTGTAATTCCATTTTGAAGGGAAAAACCTTTTCACAGCCCACATGGCTACCTTTGCGATACCAATCAAAAAGCCAAAAGCCAAAAGAATTGAAAAGGTAAACCAAATGCTATTGGCCAAATCTTGTATTTGGAGGAACGCAAATCCTAAAATGAACAAGAAAATAGCTGCCATCACCAACCAGCGAAGGGGATCTTTGGCGGCATTACTTTCTTCTGTATTTCTAAGTACAATAAGTGGCGAAGCTTTACGCACTGCTAATAGCGGACTTAGCGCAAAGAGGATTGAAACGACCAATCCAGTAAAAATTCCCCCAATTACAGAAGCCCATGAAATGCTATAGCTTACTTCAACAGGAAGAAACTCTGCAAATACTTTCGGTAAAATGGCCTGTAATAATGTACCTGAAAAAGCGCCTAAAGTTGAGCCAATCAACCCGATTACTGCGATTTGAATAAGGTAAATCAAAAAAGCATCACTTCCTTTTGCGCCTAAGCAGCGCAGAATCGCCACTGTCCTTATCTTCTCCTTTACATAAATGTGAACCGCACTGGCCACACCCACGCAACCAAGTAGCAAAGCCACAAACGCCACTAAATTCAAAAAGCTGGTGAGGTTGCCAAAAGTTCTGCCAGTGTCTTCTTTTCTTTCTTCTACAGTATCGGCACTGATTCCAGCCTCCCTCAATAACTCTCTATCTTTCCTAACCTGAGCATCTAAATCAAAGTCCTCAGGTAAATCATTAATCTTATAAAATTTTCGGTATTGCACTCGGCTTCCTTTCTGAATCAAACCAGTAGGTTCCATGTATTCCAATGGAATATAAACCGCAGGAGCCACCAAAGTAGCTGCCATCGACTGCGATGGAGAGCCTAAAAGTGCGCCTTCCACCACAAACTTCATCTGACCAATTCGAACGGTATCACCAATCTGAATATCATACTGAATTAAAACGCTTTGGTCTACCAATGCTTTAGCTCCACCCGATTTAAAACTAGTTGCCGCAGATTGTGGCTCGGCTTCTATAATTCCATAAAATGGAAATCCACCCCCTAATGCTCTGACATCGACTAACCTACTGCTCTGGTTTTTTGGAAAGTAAACCATTGAAGCAAAACTATTTTCAAAGGCCACCTCAGTATTGAGTGTATCTAAAAAACCATAATTGAACTCTTCCTTGTTACTACTAATTTCTAAGTCAGCTCCTAAAAGTTCTTTTGCTTGGCCCTCAATATCTTTTTTCAAATTTATACTGAAGGAATTAATAGCAACCAAGGCAGCAATTCCAAGAATTATGGAAGAGATAAACAAAAATAGCCTCGATTTACTTTTTCGCGCATCGCGCCAAGCCATTAATAAAAGCCAATTGAACGAAGCGCCTGATTTAATTTTTTGGTTTGAACTCATATTTAATTTCAACCTAGAATTTCAGCTTCGGTGGCTTGTGAATCGAAGATCACTTGACCTCCTTTAATTCGGATGATGCGATCAGTTTTATTGGCCAATTCAAGGTCATGAGTCACTAAAATCAAGGTAGTACCGGCTTCTTGGTTCAAAGCAAAAAGTAGTTCTTCAATTTTTTGAGAAGTTTCCTCATCTAAATTTCCAGTTGGCTCATCTGCAAAAAGTATAGCGGGCTGGTTAGAAAAAGCTCGTGCTATGGAAATCCGCTGTTGTTCTCCTCCCGAAAGTTGGGTTGGGTAGTGATCGAATCGATCAGCCAAACCGACACGATCTAATAATTCCATCGATCGACTTCTAATATTTTTTTCCCTACGAAGCTCCATGGGCACCATCACATTTTCAAGTGCTGTAAGGGTGGGCAAAAGCTGAAAATTTTGGAATACAAACCCTACATTTTGATTTCTAACGGCTGCTCTTTCATCTTCATTAAGCTTTTCTAAGGCATGGCCATTCAACACCACAGAACCTGAAGAAGCACCATCTAAACCAGCACACAAGCCTAGCAAAGTAGTCTTCCCACTTCCAGAGGGACCAACTATTGAGAAGCTTGTGCCTTTTTCAATTTCAAAATTTACATTTTTGAGAACGGTTAATTTTTTGGAACCGCTTTTGTAGGTCTTCGTAAGGTCTTGAACCTTCAGTATACTTGCCATGTATTATAGGAGATGTAAACATAAACAAGACGTTTTATCGACTTGAATGTTTAGTAAGTTTACAATTAAGTGTAGAAACATATGATATCAAAGTTTTCCCTTCTTGTCTATTGGGTTATAGGCCTAAGTTTTTGGTCAATTCAGCTTGATCAAAACAGAAAAACCATCATCTTTTTTGGAGATAGTATTACTGCTGGCTATGGCCTGAGTATGGAAGAAGCCTATCCGAATCTGATCCAAAAAAGAATTGATTCCCTCGGGCTTAATTATGAAGTGATCAACGCTGGACTCAGTGGAGAGGCTTCGGCAGGAGGCTTAGACCGAATTGATTGGATATTAAAAGGCAAGCCTGATATTTTTGTTTTGGAGTTAGGGGGAAACGATGGACTGAGGGGTTTGAGCATTGAAGAAACAGAAGCCAACCTCAAAGCGATGATCGATAAGGTGAGAGCGGCTAATTCGAATACCAAGATTCTTTTAGCAGGCATGCAGATACCGCCTAATTTGGGTCAAGAATATACCAAAGCTTTCCGCAATGTTTTTCCAAAAGTGGCCAAGGACAAAAATGTAGAGCTGATCCCTTTTTTACTCGAAAATGTAGGTGGCGCTACCAAACTCAATCAATCTGATGGTATTCATCCCAACACAGCAGGACATAAAATCGTAGCCGAAACCGTTTGGGGGTATTTGGGTAAGTATTTGAAGTAACTACCTTCTCAAAAACTCATTGTACTTCTTTAGAATTTTTTGAGTTAACTCATATTCTGAAGCTTGAATAATTTCGGTCTCGTAAAAATTGCAGAACTCAATAAACTCGGCAATTACTCTGTCATCAATTCGCGTTACAGCCTTTACAAACTCACGATTAAACTTAGCCTCTGCTTTATTCTTACGTGCTTGCTCTTCTTCAATAGCGACCAGCAATTTATTAAGCTGTCTTTTTTCCTTCACCTTCTTATCAAGTGAACTTAATAGGCCTGAAATCACAAAACCACCATTCTCAAAGCCAGCTTGGGGCTTTGTCCAATCCTTTTTGGGAGCGTCAGGATCTACAAAACCGAGATCAATAGGTACACTCTCTTTCCTTCTTAGGTAAAAATTCTTTGAAAGACCTGTCACAACCACTGAGTCCAATTCTCTCACACTGGGTTTCATCTGAATATAAAGCCCTGTGGGATGTTGAGCTATGAGTTGTTCTGTAATTGTAAACTCTATGGGTTCATAACCTATTGAGGTTATTTTTATCTTGTCCTGATAATTGACTGGGAATTCAAACTTACCATCAGTATCAGAAGCAATGCCCTTATTTTTATTGATTACTAATACCGAAGCAAAAAGTACAGGCTCCTGAGATCTGGCATCAACAATCTCACCTTTCAAAACAATATTTTCCTCTTGGGCTGAAGCTCCGAGGCAAAACATAATTAAGGTGAATATTGCAAGAAATCGAACCACGCTACAAAGTAACGAGTCAAAGTGCCATTAGCCTAAATTAGGTTCGGCTATTTAACTAAATTTAACCCTGTGATTTTGTGCCGCGTATTACGAATTTATCAAACAGTAGAGCCATCCAGACCATGAAAACCACCGAAATACAGGCCCATAAATAGCTGCTGTTCAACTCCATGTTCAGGTGAAATCTCGAAAAGTCAAGTTGAGACAAAAAATCACTTTGCGGTAATCGAATTTGTGTTAGCCTTATAATTGAAGGTATGATAAGCATAAGGAGTAAAGTTATAACCAGCCATTTAGGCGCCATAACAGGCTTTGCCCTTTCTTCCAAACCACTGATTTGAGAAAGAATAGCACTATTGAAAGCCATCGAAGGCTCTTCAAGACCTTCTTCTTGAAGCAATGCCTTAATTTCCTTATCTGATAAATCAAACTCTTTCATAACAACGATCTTACTTCTGTATCCAACAGCTCCTCTAATTTAAGTAAAAGTCTTTTTCTTGCCCTATGTAATTTAACCTTCACATTCGAAATTTCCCATCTGGTAATTTCACATATCTCTTGAAGTGAATTCTCATTCAAATAGAATAGTGTAATCACTAAAGCATCCTCTTCGTTCAATGCATCCAATGCTTTTTTTATATAGCTCGATCTTTCATCTCGCTGTAGCTTTCTCCATTCTTGGTCCGACTCAGTGTAATTACTCAAATTAAAATCCGATATAGCATCGGAGCTCTCTATGATTAATTTCCTTCTTTTCAACTTAGTTAAGGCCGTATTATAAACTATAGTATACAACCACGTAGAAAATTTCGATTTGCCTTCGAATTGATTTATGTTCTTATAGGCCTTCAAGAATGAGTCTTGAGCTACTTCTTCTGCATCTTCTCTGGATTTTAAAATCTTCAGTGCCAAAGTAAAGGCCATTGCCTTGTGTTCATCAATAAGCACATTGAACGCAGAAAGATCGCCTTGCTTAACACGAGCGATGATCAAGTCCATGGCGTATTGTTCATTTTCTGGCTTCACTTTTCCTTTGGACTACTGTTGAAGAAGGTAGGTTACATAAAATGCATATTCAAATCACTATTTTCTAAAACATATCCGTTTGACCGCCTTGTTGATTTGGAACAATTAAGTTGTAGCCCAATTCAATGTTCAATCTTTTAATGAAATATGCTGAAAGCAATGGAGAGGCCTTTTCTATGTTCTGATGAACAAAAAAGTAAATGGACTCTAGGCCGCCAATTTCTATCCACGTTTTAATTCTGTCAAACCAATCGTCAAGTCGTGAATAATCGCTTTCATGATTTGCACCAACATATCGAATAAAGGCCTTTGGTGTTGTAAGACGCATATGAAGTAAGTCTCTACGCCCAGCAGTATCTGTAATAATGTTGGTTATGTTATTATCTTCCAAAAGTTGAAAAAACCTCTCAGATATGGAAGCATCATTTAGCCAATCCGTATGTCGAACTTCAATACATAGAGGAATTCCCTTTGGGAAATTCAAAATAAAAGCCTCAAGCCTATCCCAATTCTTTGGCCCAAAATTATCATGCAACTGAAGAAAGGTACACTCCATCTTGTCACCTAAACTAGCAAAGCTATGGCAAAAGTCATCGGTGTAATTACTTACATCATTCAACCTTTTCATATGACTAATCATTTGATTTATCTTAGGAAAAAACTTGAATGCCTCAGGAGTCTTATCGTACCATGTTGCAAATTGATCTGCGCTGTAATTGTAGAAGGTAGCATTCAGTTCAATGCTATTGAATTGTGTGGCATAATAGGTTAACTCATCTTTGGTCCCTTTCGGGTAAAATCCTTTCAGATCAGCTTTATTCCATTTCGCACAACCAACATAAATTTCTGGTTTACCTTTTGAAGTAGAAGAGGCAAGTAATTTTGTGGTATCGGGATGATCCTGAGGTAAGTTGAAATTAATATCTCCGGGATTGTCTACACTTCCAAATTTCATGATTTAAGGATTTTTATCAAATGAAGATAGAAAATCCTGCTATTAACTTGAAGGCTAAGAATAAATAATCTGAGGGATTTGCTTGCGTTGTAGTTTGAGATTATTTGAGTGGTGTAATATTTTAAGGGCATAAAAAAACCCCGAGCATGTGCAAGGGGTTTTGATAAAGAAATGGCAGCGACCTACTCTCCCACCGGTAAAGGCAGTACCATCAGCGCTGGTGGGCTTAACTTCTCTGTTCGGAATGGGAAGAGGTGTGCCCCACCGCCATAGCCACCATAAGGCTTTTGTCCTCCGAGCTTTCGCACCGGTGAACCTGATTTCTTTGGGCAATCCGTCCATGGACATCATCCATAAACCGACTGCCAAACATGACATATTTACTGTAAGAGTATCACACAAAAAAGGGCTTCAACGGAAAGTTTACGGGTAATTAGTACTGCTCAGCTATGACATCTCTGCCTTTACACCTGCAGCCTATCAACGTCATCATCTCTGACGTCCCTTAAAAGAAATCTCATCTTGAGGTGAGTTTCGCACTTAGATGCTT
>Ga0210039_1003337_pt1 | contig 12503 bp, 9 predicted proteins | sample CryGeyCG2114_250_3_FD_185460 | JGI IMG/M metagenome (GOLD analysis project Ga0210039, IMG submission 185460) | Groundwater microbial communities from aquifer - Crystal Geyser CG17_big_fil_post_rev_8/21/14_2.50 (SPAdes) (version 2) | ecosystem: Environmental > Aquatic > Deep subsurface >...
GTTGGTAAATTCCAATAAACAATTTACACAAATGGCTTATCCTAATAAAAATCATGGTATATTTGGCGGCAATACACGTTTGCATTTATACACATTAATGACCAATTTTATTTTAGAAAATTTATAAAAATTAATATAACAAATTAAACTTATGAATCAACAACAAGATAATCAATTAGCAATGCATCTTACTAATAAAGGTGTAGATAGCAGTATGGTAATGGGACATCCAGCAGGATTGTTTGTGCTTTTTTTTACAGAAATGTGGGAACGTTTTAGCTACTATGGAATGCGTGCGTTACTTACAGTTTTTTTAATTTCCGAAATTGCTAAAGGTGGTTGGGGATGGTCTAATGAAGATGCAATGCAACTTTATGCTTGGTACACAGGATTGGTATATTTAACACCATTAATTGGTGGCTTAATTGCTGATAAATTAACAGGTTACAGAAAGGCAGTTACCATTGGAGCAATAATAATGACTATGGGGCATGCTTCTATGGCATTGGAAGGAATAAGTGATGCATTCTTTTTTGCCGGATTGGGTTTAATGATTATGGGTAATGGTATGTTTAAGCCAAATATTTCCTCAATTGTAGGACAATTATATCCAAATAATAGTAGTAAAAAAGATGCTGGTTATACCATTTTTTATATGGGAATAAATGCAGGAGCATTTTTAGGAATGTTGTTGTGTGGTTATATTGGCGAAAAATACAATTGGCACTATGGCTTCGGATTAGCTGGAATTTTTATGTTTTTTGGTATGCTTCAGTTTTATTTCGGACAAAAAATATTTGGTAAAATTGGATTATCTCCAAAAAACTTAATCAAATATAATTTAGAAGTAAAAGAAGATAATAGTGCAGTGGAGGAAGAAGAGTTGCCTGCAAATGTAGTTAGAGATAGATTAGTTGTTGTTTCTGTATTAATAGTTTCGAGTATTTTCTTCTTTTTTGCATTTGAACAAGCAGGTGGTTCGATGACCATTTTTGCAAAAAATTATACCCAACGGGTATTGGATGGAAGTTCAGGACTTATCTTTAAATGGGTTGACGCCATTTTAACTATTTTCCCTGTTGCCATTGTTACTTGGGTATTGTATTCACTTGCAGTAAAAATTTATAAAAAATATCCTGTCACTATATTATTTACATCACTTTCTTTTGTTTTGGTGTGGATATTATGTATTTGGAAAGTGAATAGAGAATTTTCTATTGAAGCAACAGAAGTTACCGTTTCTTGGTTTCAAATATTAAATTCCTTTTTTATCATCACACTAGCCTCATCATTCTCTAAATTATGGGAGAAAATATGGAATCCATCAGGGCCTGTTAAATTTGCTATGGGATTAATATTGGTAGGTGTTGGATTTATAGCGTTAGCTTTTGGAGCAAGTGAAATTCCACAAGGAGCAGAAACGGCTGCTGTAAGTATGGTGTGGTTAATTTTAGCTTACTTTTTCCATACAACAGGAGAACTTTGTTTATCTCCGGTAGGTTTATCTTATGTTTCAAAATTATCACCAGCAAAATTTGTAGGTTTAATTTTCGGGCTTTGGTTTACCGCTTCTTTTATTGCCAACTTATTGGCAGGATATACAGGTTCGTATATTGATAAAATTTCACAAGCTTATTCCCTGTCAATTTTCTTTTTAATAATAGCTGCATTACCTATTTTCATTGCTTTAATACTTTTGGCATTCAATAGTAAGCTAACTAAGATGATGCACGGAATAAAATAATTATGTTTAATTTTGAGTTAAATAAAGTGGTATCACTTTTGTAACGAGTTTCTAGAATTATAAAAAACCATATCATGAAAAAAATATTCAATAAAACAACCATAGTATTTTCAGTAATAGTTGTTGGTTTAGTCGCTATGTCGTTTGTAAACAAAACCTCTATCAACAACAAACAAGAAGCACAAGAACAACCTGCCTACAAAGCCTCCATGGATGGTTGGGAAGTGGATGTAAACAAAGCCTACGAAATTTCAAAAAAAACAGGAAAACCAATTTTAGCTAACTTTACAGGAAGTGATTGGTGTGGATGGTGCATTAAACTAAAAAATGAAGTTTTTATTAAAGATGAGTTTAAAACTTGGGCAAAAGATAATGTGGTTCTATTAGAATTAGATTTTCCAAGAAGGTTTCAATTGCCAGAAGAAATTAAACAACAAAATTACGGTTTACAACAAGCATTTGGAGTAACAGCATATCCAACCATTTGGGTGTTTAATTTAACCAAATCTGATGAAGGTCAATACAGTATTGAAGCGATGGGAAAAACGGGTTATGTTGCGGGTGGTCCATCTAAATTTCAAGAAGGGGTAGATGCCATGATTAAACAGCACAGTGAAAAAAAATAATTGATACATTATTAATAAGATAAAAAAAGCAGCTAAATTTTTTAGCTGCTTTTTTTGTGTCAGAATAAAACCTAACAGGTTTCTGAAACCTGCTAGGTTTAGTCGTTATTTAAGCAAATCTTTTTGCTACTTCATCCCAATTAATAACATTAAAAAATGCGTTAATGTAATCAGGTCTTCTGTTTTGATAGTTTAAGTAATAGGCATGTTCCCAAACATCCAATGCTAAAATTGGAGTTCCTTCACAAGCAACACCTGGCATTAAAGGATTATCTTGGTTGGCAGTAGAGCAAATTTCTAATTTACCCTCTTTTTTACAAAGCCAAGCCCATCCAGAACCAAATCGGGTTGCAGCAGCTTTAGCAAAAGCATCTTTAAAACCTTCGTAAGAACCAAAAGCAGTGTTAATAGCATCAGCTAAAGCACCTGTTGGTTGTCCGCCACCATTAGGCGACATTACTTTCCAGAATAAATCATGGTTAAAATATCCACCACCATTATTTCTAACCGCCATGTTGTTCATGTCTAGGTTTTTTAGGATATCTTCAATAGATTTTCCTGCCAAATCAGTACCTTCAATAGCAGCGTTTAAATTGTTCGTATAACCAGCATGGTGTTTTCCATGGTGTATTTCCATTGTTCTAGCATCAATATGTGGTGCTAACGCATCATAAGCGTAAGATAATTTAGGTAATTCAAAAGCCATAATAAGTTGTTTTTAAGTGTTAATAATTTAGTTTGAGGATCGAGAATAACGAATAAATCGGACATTCTGACTCAAACTCTAGTTCGCTGACAAGTATTCAGCAATTCCCTCGTGAGTTGCTTTTAACCCTTGTTTTTCTTTGCTCCAATTAGCAGGACAAGCTTCTCCATTTTCTTCGTTAAATTGTAGTGCATCAACCATTCTGATAGCTTCATCAACATTTCTTCCTAATGGTAAATCATTTACTAATTGATGTCTTACAGTTCCTTCTTTATCAATTAAAAACAATCCTCTATAAGCAATTAATTCACCTGTAGCAATCATTTCGCCTTCTTCATTCCAATCAAAATCTCCTGCTAACACATCGTAATTCATTGAAATAGTTTTGTTGGTATCTGCTACTAAAGGGTATTTAACACCTTGAATTCCTCCTGCGTTTTTTGGCATTTGTAGCCAACCCCAGTGAGATTGTTCCGTATCTGTTGATACAGCAATTACTTCTACATTTCTACTTTTAAACTCTTCTAGTTTTTCTTGAAAAGCAAATAATTCTGTTGGACAAACAAAAGTGAAATCTTTTGGATAAAAGAATAGCACTACATATTTTCCTTTAAATTGTTCTAATGTGAAATCTTTCACAATTTCTCCTCCATTTATAACAGCTTGTGCTGAGAATCCAGGAGCTTTTTTTCCGACTAATACGCCCATTTTTTTTAATTTTTATTAGTTAAACATTGATTACATTTTCCTTTTACATGAACTTGGGTTTCTTTTATTTCAAAACCTTTTAATTTGTTCATGGCTACATCTTTAAAATCATATTTGATGTCGAATATTGCTCCGCATGAGGTACATTTAAAATGCCCATGGCTTTCAACAGCAGCATCATACCTTACTTCATTATCTTCAATAGTTAGGGTTGAGGTAATACCTTTATCAATAAATAATTTTAAGGTATTATAAACAGTTGATTTGGATAAAGTTGGAATTTCTCCTACCAAATTTTTATAAATAACATCTACCGTAGGGTGGTTCATTTTTTCATATAAATACTCATAAATCTTAATCCTTTGATAAGAAGGTTTTATGTCATGTGTAGATAAATGTTGAGCAATATTCATTTGTTATGAATTTATTTTTGTAATGATTACAAATTTAGAATTATTATTGTTATAAAAAAAATCACGAGCAATTATTTTGTTAAGATTTGTTAAGATGCAATTTCAATTAAACAAGAATTAAAATGAATTTGAATTTATACGGCAAATGCCGTATTGTCTTATTTTAAAAGGACCGCTACTTTTGCCTCCTAAACTTTAAATTAAACCGATGAAAAAATTAGTACTATTAGGCACCTTTATATTAACCTATTTATTAGGAAATGCACAAATTGTTAATCATCCACAGTCATTTGATGGGTATGGATGGAGTGAAAAAAACGGAAGCAATATCATTTTATCTGCTGGGAAATACTCGGAATCATATATTATAAATTATGATTTATCAAATGGAGTTTATACTTATCTAAATGATAGTATGAGTTTAAGATTAAGTAATATTAATATGATTGGTAATGTAGGAGTTGCAATTGCAGGAATTAATAATGTGTATTATACAAATAATAATTGGCAAAGTTTTGCACAAAGCACAACGCAGTTAGATAAAATTATAAGAACTAACTCTGGGTTTTTAGGCAAAGCATCAACTTCTTCATCAACAGCAAATTATTACCATTCTACAAATGGAAATACCTGGACATTAGTTCTAAATGCTTTAAAAGGAGACATAGTAGAAAAAGATGGGAAAACATGGATAGCATCAAGGCCTAATAATTATCATGTGAGTTATGATGGAGGTTTAACTTTTACTAATAAAACACCTTTCGGACCTCCTAGTACTAACTTAAGTGAATTTATTCCTTTTGATACTTTAAATGCAATTGGAATTGCTGGTGCTAATCTTTGGTATTACACTACTGATGGAGGAGATAATTGGACTACTTTTCCTGGCTTTTCTAATGCTTCATTTATTTATGCTTCCAACTTAGATACTATCTATACCAATTTTTCTTCAACGGGCTTAAACATGAGTATAGATACTGGTAATACATGGCAACCAGCGTCTATTCCGTTGCCAGAAAATATTGCTTCAAGAATGTATGAAGTAGGAAATTATTTGGTTAGTCAAATTGGTTGGAACGGACAAAATGCAACATTTTTTTCTCAAGGAATAGGTATGCCCTGGACTCAATTACAAAAAAGAGTAGTGTCTGAGGATTATAATGATGTTTGTTTTAAAGGTAATAAAGGGTTAATTGTAGGGGATAATGGGGTGTGCAGTTATTCTCATGATAAAGGAAAAACGTACAATATTGTTTCTACAACTTTAGGAACTGAAGATTTAAAAGCGTGTGAAGTTTTTAATGATACCTTAATGTTGGTAGGAGACAGAAAAAGTAACATTTGGGTATCTAAAGACGCTGGATTAACTTGGAATAAAAACTATTCTAATTCACTAAATTACATAGCTAAAAAATTCAGAGCTTCAGCTGATTTAACTACAATAGTATTGTTTAGAAATGGACAAAATGTACTATCAACAAATCAAGGTTTAACATGGAATGTACTTGGTAGTCTTGGGGGAACTTTTGATGGTACAGTAACTCCATTAGGAAAAGTTTTAATAGTTTCTGGAGCGAATATTTTAGAAATGAATAAATCAAACGGAAGCACTACGCTTATTAAAACATTTGTTGAACCTAATGTTCAAGGAAATGTGATAGAAATGATTGATGATAATAATGGGTATGTAATTGCGATAAATACAACAGATACCACTACAGTTATTTTTAGAACAACTGATGGTTGGACAACATATACAAAAACAGGCACCTTAAATTCTGTATTAACAGTAGAACCGAACCCTCTGGTTCCAAGTTTCCCTTATGCTATGAATTTAGCATTACATGTTATTGCTCCAGATACACTTTATATCAATAGATTTAATACTTCTAATGCATCAGTAAGCAGTAATGTGGTGTATAAAAGTTTTAATGGGGGAGTTTCGTGGATAACAGATTCTATTGTTCCTTATAAACAAGGAGGTTCTATCGATAGGCTTCAGGGAATGCACTATTTTTCGGATGAAACATATGTTTCTGTTTGGGAAGATGGTAGAATAGTTCAAAATACAGGGAACATTATTATTACGGGTATTGAATCAAACGAAAAGATGTTAGAACAACACAATGTAAATGTTTTTCCCAATCCAACAGTGGACATTGTTCATCTTAATGCAGACCTAGAAATACAAGAAGTTTATTTATTGGATATTAGCGGAAAAGTGATTGTATCAGAACTAGTAAATAGTAAGATACATCAGTTAAATATGTCGGAATTAACAGCAGGTTTATACTTTTTAAGAATAAAAACTGATAAAGCAATAACAACTAAAAAAATAATGAAGCAGAATTAATAAACAATTTTAAAACTATAGTTTAGTAATGCCAACCAACTCCCATGAATTAATTTGTGGGGGTTGGTTTAAAAATGACAAGCTGCTTTTTAGTTTTTATTTGGCAAGGTGTGGAGGGGGGATTTGTTAAGATTCCTGATATTTTTTTCCGTGCCTCAAAAATTTCAGGAACTTGTCTGCCTCAGGCTGATGACGTTGAAAATTGTTTGTTGCCATTGGGTTTGTTAAGAGATGTAACTATACTTTGTGCATCTTTACAATTTAGCGTTTTTAGTGTATGGAAGAGATTGGTCGCTTTCATTAAAATAAACTAAATTGTTTAAGAAAAAGAGCATGAGCCAAATAGCTGCATTTGTTGGTAAAAATTGAAATAAATAGTTTGAGGAATAGAATACAATAGAAACAACTAAGCAAATTAAAGCTAATTTTTTGCTGGTTTTATTTTCGGAATATCTATTAATATGTTCCAATTTAATTGCATTAAAGTTATCAATATGTTCTTTTTTTGTTTTTGCAGAACGGTCGGGAAGAAATTCCATCAGCATAAATATGTTTAGTAAAATATAGATGCTGCTAATCCCAAGGAAAAAGTATTGTATCACAATTACTGCTTTATCAACTAGAAAAAAAGCACCTTCAATTTGGTAATTAAGTAAATTCAAAATATTATCTAAGGCTAAAAACATTAAAACTATAGAACTCCATATACTTAATAAAAGTCTTGTTGTTGGTGTGAGTTTAAATCGTGAAAATGTATTTATAATGGTGAAAAAAGCAACTATTATAAAAAATGAAGCAGCAGATTTAATAACCACTGAAGTAGTATTATAAAACTCGTTTTCAACTAACCAATAAATTATACCTACAGATAAGTTAAGTGTAACGCCTTCGGATAAAAATAGTTTAATTTTTTCTCGATGAAATGCTAAAGAAATAAGTAAAAATGCTAATAAAAATACATAGATCCACATAGTTACATGATTTTCAATGTTGTAGTTGATTTCATCACTAAAAGGTAGAAATGAAAATACACTTATAACTAAAGCTACTAGAAACTTATAAAATACAGTTGACCATTTTTTACTTAATCGTTTGCTTTCTATAAAAACACCAGCTAACAATACAAAAATACTTAATGGTACTACAGATTTTTCTGAATGATATAAAACATAAGCGATAAAAAGAAAAAACGGTAGTATAGCTATGGCAATTCCTTTCAGCAAAGTTTTGTCACTATAACCCTCGTTTACTTTTTTTCTATTCATTTAGTGTTTCATTAATAAACCACCAGCGTGGACGCTGGCGGGAGCGGGGTCGTGGAATAGCGAATTTATTAGTTTATAATTTCTAAAATCTCAACATAGTTGTCTAGGTCGCCAACCCTAACAGTTTCTCCAACTTTTTTTCCAATTAGAGCAATAGCTAAAGGTGATTTTGCATTAATTATTTGTACTCCATTTGATTTTATAGCATTAATAATATCTTTATCAACGATTTGAACTTTGATATCCTTACCATTATTCAAGTATTTCACTTTTAATTTACTACCAACCGTAACAGATTCTTTAAGTAGGCTCGATTGCTTTAATTCTTTTTCAATTGTTTCAATTGTTTCTTTTAGAGTTACTAAAGAAACTTTTTTAAGCTCTGTATTTACTGGTTTAATATCATCAGTAAAGGCTAAACCAATTTTTGATTTGTCTTCAAAGAATGAAGGACTTCTATTCTCGATAGATTTAATAAACTTAACTAATTTATTAATTTCTCTTTTTGGATTTCTCCACCAATTTGTACTCCAAATTCTATGAAACACAAATCCGTGTTCTTCAAGAATTTTTTGTCTATGATTATCATATAAATATGCTTCTTGACTTGAATGGTAATTAGCACCATCACATTCAATTGCAATTTTGGGAATTCCAGTAATTTTTGAATCATAAACAATATCTATTCTAAAACCTGCAAATTGTAATTGCGGTATTATTTTACTTATTTCAAAGTGATTTATTAAAGCTTGATAAACTTCTTCTTCAAAAGGAGATTCGAGGTCAGCATTCAGAATATCAATTGATGAACTTTGTGTTGTGTTTTCGGCAAGTGTATTTAAAATTGATAATCTTTGTTCTCTATCATTTTCACTTACCGCTTTGGAATAAGCTAAATATGCAAAGAAAACAGCTCGTCTATTGTTTGAGCCTTCCAAGGATAAATGTTCTTTGTAATTAAGAAATACTTCTTCTGGAACAGATGAGCAAACATAAACTTTATATTTAGCTCGTGTAATAATTACATTAAGAAGTTTGTAGCCTTTCTGATGATTTATTGACCCAAATCGCTGTACAAATTTTCCTTCTTTATCAGTTCCATAAGTAGTTGTTAATATTATTACATCCCTTTCATCTCCTTGAATATTCTCTAAGTTTTTAACGAATAAGCCATCTTCCTCAAGTTCTAATATTTTTTCATTAAAGTCAGAATAATTTTCAAATTTACGTCTTTCGTTTATTTTGCTTAATATAAGATTTCGTTGATGAATATTAAATGTTGCAATGCCGACTGACGGATATTTGCCATTTGGGAGTCTATTAATGTTATTATTTATGATTGATAAAACAGTTTCGGCTTCTGTCTCATTTGTATGGTCTGAATATGTACCGTTTACTTGAACGTATTTAATTGGAGTATACTCAAAACTATTAGGGAGTGGTTTTAGACGTTTATTATAAAAAGCATAGTTTGAAAAATCAATCAAATATGGATGTTTTGAGCGATAATGAAAATCTAGATATTTTTTTTCAAAATTTAATTCTTCTGCAAATTCTAAAAGTGAATCAGCCGAGAGTAATCCATTTTCAAATATTTTTTCACCTGTTTCATCTTCAAATTCATCTTCATCATCAATTGAACCATCAAAAATTTTACTAAAATAATTTGATGGAGGCATTTGATGTTCATCTCCTGCAATTATTACTTGTTTTCCCTTTAATAAAGCAGGCAAATTGTCTTCAAGTTTTAATTGACTTGCTTCATCAAACATTACTATATCAAAGTATTTATTCATTCCCTTAAAAAGATTACTGCAAACATCAGGGGTCGTTAAAATTATTGGAAAAAATGTGGTAAACAGATTGATGTCAAATTCTACTATTTGTCTTAAAGAAAGTCTTTTATGTTTTGTTCCTGATTTTTTATTATACAGATTTTCTACGGCTAAATTGTGATGCTCATTATCAAAATCACTTGTTGCATCAATTTGTTTAGAGTACCAATACTCTTTAATATATTTTAATTGTTCTTGTTCAAGGGTAGATAATGAGTTGATTAGTTCCTTATGGTCATTATCATTTGTTGGTAAATCAGTATTAGCAGAATTAACTAACATTGAATTCAAGTAGTGTAATAGAAATACTTTTTTCCAATTTTCCTTTTCTAATAATTGGTCGATTATTACTTTTTCCAATTCTGAAATTGAATTATAAAATTGAAACCAATTAAATTCAGTTGAAAACAAATCATCGTCATTAGAAAAGTATTCTTCTTTGCTTTGAATTAATTCTTGAACTCCTTTTATTAATAAAGATTCATTTTTAGTGTTTAATGGGGTTGTTCCCCATGAATTAAGAGATATTTTTTCTATTAAAGAATTGATTATAGATTGTACCGATTGTAATGTTTTAGTGTTATACTCTTCATTTATTTCTTGGAGCAAATTCAATTTTTGAAATTCAATTTCAATAGTATTATCAAATTCTGTTTTAGTTGTTTCTAATTTGATTTTAAATTCATTTAGAGTTTCTACTTTTTCTTGAAGAGTGCTTGGAAGAAAAAAAGAAATAATGTCATTACAATTTTCAGATATTGAACTTAATTGAGAAAATAGTGAATTAGTTTTTTGTTGGTCAAATAGGGTTTGTTTTTTTTCTTTTGAAAATATAGAGATTGTTTTATAAAAGATTCCGTTTGTCTTTGTTTCGAGGTAAAAATCTTCATTTTCTTTATTTTTATTGATAAGTAATTGAATTTCATTGTCAATATCACTTATTGACTTTAGTTGATTTTTAAATTGAGAATGTCTTTTCTGGTAGTATTCATTTTTGTAATTCGCTATCTTTTCTAAGATAGACTTCAATTCTATTTTGTACTCCAAAAAATCATTTTTTAATTGTTCTTCAATTACAAATGGATTATCGCCAATTAATTTTAAGGGATTTAAAAATGAATAATTCTTGTTTGGCTTATAGTCGTCATATAAGAGTTGACCTTTTCTGATAACTTCAAGAAAATTATTTAGTTCAGTTGATTTATATTTAAAAGCTCCTTTTTCAATTTCTAAATGATATTCTTCTTCATTTTCTTTAAGTTCTGACAATAATTCTCCTACAACACGAATCCAGTTTTTACTTCCAACTAATTTTGTATCTAACTTGATGTGCTTTTTATTTATAGAATCAATTAGTGATTTTGCTTTATATAAAATACCATCAAGATTTTCTTTTGAATAAGTGTATCTGCAACTTCGATAAGAAGAAATATCAATCCTATCTCTTACAGAGTTTACAACAGCTCTTCTGTCTTTTATAATGTCCTTGATTAAAATACATTGATAGTTTAAGCCTTTTTCATTCAAAGAATTGTGCAACACTTCTAATGCTGTTCTTTTTTCACAAACAACAATTGTTTTTTTTTGGTTTTCTAGGGCATTAACTAAAATTGCAGTTAATGATTGACTTTTCCCAGTACCTGGAGGCCCTTGAATTAGTATGTTGCGTGTATTTTCTAAAGAGTGTAAAATTCCTTGTTGTGAAGGATCTGTCTCAACTGATGATATTGGTTGAAATGAGTACTCTTCCATATCTTCAAGATTAATTGTAGCACCTTTAAGGTCAAGTATATTGCCATAATCGTGAATAATATTTTGCTTTTGAACTTCAAAAATGGAAAATAAACCACCAAATTCAATGAATGAATTATTGGAGGTTAATGGCAGTTTTTCGTAATGATTTTTATCTGCAATTGGTTTAATATTTTCAAGTTTATCATTTAATGTTTCTCGTAGATTATTTGGCGTTGAACTGTTAATTGTCTCGATAATTCTTACGCAAATATCTAAAAGCTCGTCTTTATTAATCAAGCCATCATCTAATAAATCAGAAGACAACTGTTCGATCTCAATTTTTGAGTCATTCTGCAAATGATTGATAAGAACTTCATTGATGTAGATTGGGTCATCTTCATCTCTATGTATTTCCCATGTATTGAATTCTTTGCTTCTTTTTATTCGTAATGACCAAATAAGAATTGGAGCAACTGTAAGCTTTTTATCTGATTGGTCACGTCTTACAAGTAAAGGAAACCCAAATCCAAAGGTATTGATTCCTTTTTCAGATTCTATTGCTGCTGTTTGATTGATTAAGTTTTCAAAAGATTTTGTGATTTTTACTAACTGCACTTGATCTTCTTCAAAAAGCGAATTTAAATCAGGTACATTATCTTTCCAACTTATTTTGAATTTTAAAGGTTGCTCAGATAATAAAGAATTAATAAATTTCTCAGGTAGGTGTTTGTCAATATGAGAAAGTCTCGTTAGGTCAAATTTATATCTTGAACGTGCAGGAATAGCATTTAAATGTACACCTGCTCTACTACCAACTTTTAGTCGGTTTTGTAATTCAATTAGTAGCTTTTTAGTTATTTCCATTTTTTAATTCTCATTTCTATATATTCTCTTTTGGACTGTCAGCTCTCTGACTAATTATTTCAGCGACAGTTTGTCCTGTAATTGCCCATTGTCTAAATTTCGTGGCTACGTGCGATTTTATACGGTAACCAACTGATATTATAGCATCGAGATTATAAAAAATATGCTTTCGTTTTACTTCTCGGCTTCCTTCATGTTGAACTATTAAGAATTCCTTAATAGTTCGATTTTCTTCCAATTCGCCTTCCTCAAATA
>Ga0210039_1003340_pt1 | contig 12489 bp, 9 predicted proteins | sample CryGeyCG2114_250_3_FD_185460 | JGI IMG/M metagenome (GOLD analysis project Ga0210039, IMG submission 185460) | Groundwater microbial communities from aquifer - Crystal Geyser CG17_big_fil_post_rev_8/21/14_2.50 (SPAdes) (version 2) | ecosystem: Environmental > Aquatic > Deep subsurface >...
GGTCGATTGGGGCACCACGCATCTGCGCGCCTTTGCCATGGGCCCGGCGGGTGTGCTGGCCGAGGCCGAATCCGATGACGGCATGGCCACCCTTGCCCGCGACGGCTACGAGCCCGCGCTGATGCGGTTGGTTGCCCCGTGGCTGGCCCCCGGCGCGCCGGTTGACATCATCGCCTGCGGCATGGTCGGATCAAGGCAGGGCTGGCTCGAGGCCCCCTACCGCGACACCCCCTGTGCCCCGCTTGATCCGCCCACTCTGGTCACGGTGCCGCTGGCCGACCCCCGCCTGACCCTGCGTCTGGTGCCCGGTCTGCGCCAGGTCCGGCCCGCCGACGTGATGCGCGGCGAGGAAACCCAGATTGCCGGGGCGCTGGCCGCCATGCCGGGGTTTGACGGGGTGCTGTGTCTGCCCGGCACCCACTCGAAATGGGTGCATGTCAGCGCGGGCGAGGTGGTTTCCTTTCAGACCTGCATGACCGGCGAGCTGTTCGCGCTGCTCTCGACCCAGTCGGTGCTGCGGCACGGGATGGCTGGTGATGGCTGGGATGAACATTCGTTCATAAATGCCCTGTCGGACGCGATGTCGCAGCCGGAAAGGTTTTCCGCCCGGTTGTTTTCGCTGCGTGCCGAAGCCCTGATCGCCAACCTGTCCCCCGCTTGCGCCCGCTCCCGCCTGTCCGGACTGCTGATCGGGATCGAGCTTGCCGCCACCCGGCCCTACTGGCTGGGTCAGCAGGTGGTCATCGTCGGGGCACCGAAACTGGCCGCAACCTACGCCGCAGCACTGGCCGCGCAAGGCGTTATCGCCCGCACCCTGCCCGCCGCCGCCTGCACCATTGCCGGTCTGGCCTTCGCCCGCAGCAGCATCCGAAAGGTCCAACCGTGCCCCGCCCCCTGATTGCCATTCTGCGCGGCCTGACCCCGAATGATGCCCTGCCGGTGGCTGCGGCGCTGATCGAGGCCGGTATCGGAATCCTTGAGGTGCCGCTCAACTCGCCCGACGCGTTCACCAGTATTGCTGCAATTACAGCGTCTTATGGCTCGCAGGCCATGATTGGCGCGGGCACGGTTCTGACGGTGGATCAGGTGCACGGCGTGGCCAAGGCTGGTGGCCGGCTGGTGGTCTCGCCCAACTGTGACGCCGAGGTGATCGCCGCCACCAAGGCCGCCGGTCTGCAAAGCTGGCCCGGCGTGCTGACCCCGACCGAGTGTTTCGCCGCCCTGCATGCCGGGGCTGACGGGCTGAAAATCTTTCCCTCGTTCCTGATGGGCTGTGACGGTCTGCGCGCGATTCGCGCCGTGCTGCCGCCCGCCACCAGGGTCTATGCCGTCGGCGGCGTTGGGGCCGCGAACTTTGCCGAATGGCGGCGCGCGGGTGCCGATGGTTTCGGCATCGGCACCGCACTCTACACCCCCGGTCTGACAGCCCCTGAAGTTGGCGACCGGGCCCGCGCGCTGGTGGCCGCCTGGGATGCGGTGGCGACATGACCGCGCCCGTCGCCACCGTTTACGATTGCCGCCCCTGCGAGCTTGGCGAAGGGCCGTTGTGGCATCCGATTCGTGAACAATTGTTCTGGTTTGATATCATCGGCAAGCGCCTGTTGACCCGGAATGGTGATGCGGCGCAGCATTGGCAGTTTGCTGAACACGTCTCGGCCGCAGGCTGGATCGACCGCGACAGAATGCTGATAGCATCCGACTCGGCGCTGTTCCGCTTTGACCTGACGACCGGTGCCCGCGAAAACCTGTGTGCGCTGGAGGCCGACAACCCCGTGACCCGGTCCAATGACGGCCGCGCCGATCCGTTTGGTGGTTTCTGGATTGGCACCATGGGCAAGGCCGCCGAGCCCGGCGCTGGTGCGATCTATCGTTATTTCAAGGGTGAGTTACGCTGCCTTTTCAAGCCTGTAAGTATTTCCAACGCGATCTGCTTCACGCCAGACGGCGGTCACGCCCACTTTACCGATACCGTCACCGGTCAGGTGATGCGGGTGGCGCTGGATGGCCAGGGTTGGCCCGCAGCTAACCCCGAGGTCTGGCTTGATCTGCGCACCGAAGGCCTGCACCCCGATGGCGCGGTGGTCGATGCCACCGGCACGCTGTGGCTGGCAGAGTGGGGCGTGGGACGGGTTGCAGCCTATGCGCCGGATGGCCGCTTGCTGCGCAGCGTCAAGGTTCCCGCACCGCACAGCACCTGCCCGGCTTTCGGCGGACCGGATCTCACAACACTGTTCTGCACCTCGGCCTTGCAGGGGCTGGACGCCAGCGCCCGCGCCGCACACCCGCTTTCAGGTCAGACTTTCGCCGTGTCCGGCATCGCGCGCGGCCAATATGAACATAAGGTCATATTATGAAACCTACCCTGGGTGTGTGCTACTATCCCGAGCATTGGCCAGAACAGCAATGGGCCGAAGATGCCGCCCGGATGGCCACCCTGGGCCTGACCTGGGTGCGGATCGGCGAATTTGCCTGGGCGCGGATCGAGCCCGAGAGCGGGCGCTTTGACTGGGGCTGGCTGGACCGGGCGATTGCCACCCTGGGGGCGGCGGGGCTGAAGGTGGTGCTGGGCACCCCGACCGCTACCCCGCCGCGCTGGCTGCTGACCCGCCATCCCGACATGCTGGCGCTGGATGCGCAGGGTCGGCCGCGCGGCTTCGGATCGCGTCGGCACTACGATTTCTCGCACCCCGGCTACCGTGCGGAGTGCGCCCGCATCGTTACCGCGCTGGCCCGGCGCTATGGGGCCAACCCCACGGTCGCCGCCTGGCAGACCGATAACGAATACGGCTGCCACGACACCACGCTCAGCTATTCGCCCGCCGCCACAGCGGCATTCCGCCACTGGCTGGCGCAGAAATACCAATCCCCTCAAGCCGTTAACCGCGCCTGGGGCAATGTGTTCTGGTCGATGGACTACGCCAGCTTTGATGAAATCGGCCTGCCCAACCTGACCGTCACCGAGGCCAACCCGGCGCAGGTGATGGATTTCCGCCGCTTCGCGTCCGATCAGGTGGCCAGCTTCAACCGCCTGCAAACCGCGATCATCCGTCAGCACTCCGCTGCCCCGATCGCGCATAACTACATGGGCGGGATGACCGATTTCGACCATTTCGCGACCGGTGCCGACCTCGACATCGCGGCCTGGGATTCCTACCCTCTGGGGTTTCTGTCAGATCGCCTTGCCGCCGATCCCGTGCACAAGCGCGCCTTCCTGCGTCAGGGCGACCCCGATTTTCAGGCCTTTCATCACGACCTTTACCGCGCCGTCGGGCGCGGGCGCTGGTGGGTGATGGAACAACAACCGGGCCCGGTGAACTGGGCCCCCTACAACCCCGATCCGCTGCCCGGCATGGCCCGGCTCTGGGCGTGGGAGGCCTTCGCCCATGGTGCCGAGGCGGTGTGTTATTTCCGCTGGCGTCAGGCCCCGTTCGCGCAGGAACAGATGCACGCCGGGCTGCTGCGCCCCGACAGCGTCGCCGCCCCGGCGCATGACGAGGCGCTTGAGGTGGCGCGCGAACTGGCGGCGCTGCCCGACCTTGATCCCGTCCCCGCGCCGGTCGCGCTGGTGTTCGACTATGCCAGCGCCTGGGCCTGGCAGACCCAGCCGCAGGGTCGCAATTTCAGCTATTTCGATCTGGTGTTCCAGACTTATCAGGGGCTGCGTCGGCTTGGCTTGTCGGTCGATATCCTGCCGCCCGACAGCGCCGATCTTGGCGCTTACAAGCTGGTGCTCGCCCCCGGCGTGGCCACCCTGCCCGCGCCGCTGCTGGCTGCCCTTGCCCGTTATCCGGGGGTTGCCTTGATCGGGCCGCGCGCCAACGCCAAGACCGCCGATTTCGCCATTCCGCTGCCGCTGCCGCCCAACCTGCCGGGCCTTGCCTGCACCGTGGCGCGGGTCGAAAGCCTGCCGCCCGACGTGTCGGTGGCGCTCGCGCAAGGCGGCTCCTTCATCCACTGGCGCGAGAAATGCGAAGCGGCCGAGGTGGTCGAGAGCACCACTGACGGCTGGCCCGCGCTGATCGGGCGCGGGGCGCTGCGCTATCTGGCCGGCTGGCCTGACGCCGAAGCCATGGCGCGGATTCTGGCCGCCCTTTGCGCCGAACAGGGCATTGCCACCGACAACCTGCCCGATGGTCTGCGTTGCCGCGATACCGCCAGCCACCGCTTCTGGTTCAACTACAACCCCGCGCCGATCACCTGGCAGGGCATCACCCTGCCCGCCGCCGGGGTGCACCGGCAGGCGCGCAAACCGTAGCATCGGCCGCAGGGGTAGCGGCAAGCCAGACCCAGCCCAGCGCCCCAAGCTGCACCTGCCCCGCCACAACGCGGGCGTTCGCCGGGCCGATGATCGCGCCCGCACCGGAAAGGTCAAGGCTGACCGGCAGCTTGCCCAGATTGTAGAGGCACAGCACCGCCCCCGCCCCGTCGCCACGCACGAAGCCCAGCAGCGGCTCGGGCAGATCAAGAAACCGGCTGCCCCCGACTCGCAGTGCCGGGGTGGCGCGCCGCAGCGCCAGCAGGCCGCGATAGGTTTCCAGCACCGACCCCGCCACCCCCGCTTGCGCCGCCACATTGCGCGCCCGCTGCGGCGGTTGCGCCGCCACATTGCGCGCGCGTTGCGCCGCCTTGACCGGCAGCCACGGCCGCCCGGTGGTAAAGCCGCCCGCGGCGCTCGCGTCCCACACCATCGGGGTGCGACAACCATCGCGGCCCTTGTATTCCGGCCAGAACCGGATCCCCGCCGGATCGGTCAGCTCGTCGAATTCGATCTCGGTCTCGGTCTGGCCCAACTCTTCGCCCTGATAGATGCAGACCGAGCCCTGAAAGCTGAACAGCATCGCCGCCGCCAGCCGCGCCAGATCGTCGGGCGCGCCGAACGCCGCCCAGCGGCTGACATGGCGGATCACGTCATGGTTGGAAAACGCCCAGGCCGGCCAGCCCCCCGGTGCGGCCTTGAAGAAGGTCTCGATCCGGCTGCGAAAATGCGCGGCGTTGAAATGATTACCCAGCATGTCGAACGAATAGGCCATATGCAGCCGCGCACCTGTCGTGTATTCGGCCATCACCTGCACCGCGCGATCCGGGGCCTCGCCGACCTCGCCGACCATGGCGCGGCCCTCGTATTGATCGAGCAGTGCCCGCATCCGCTCGAGAAAGGCGATGTTTTCCGGCCTCGTCTTGGAATGGCGGTGATCCTGCATCTCGTAGGGGTTGACGGCGGGCCGGTTTTCCAGCCGCACCGCCGCCCCATTCGGGCGCAGACTGGCGTCGTGGAAATAGAAGTTCACCGTGTCCAGCCGAAAGCCGTCCACCCCGCGCTCCAGCCAGAACCGCATCACCCCCAGCAGCCAGTCCTGCACCAATGGGTTGTGAAAGTTGAAATCGGGCTGGCTGGCCAGAAAATTATGCAGGTAATACTGCCGCCGCCTTGTATCCCATTCCCAGGCCGAGCCGCCGAACACCGAAATCCAGTTGTTGGGCGGGCTGCCGTCGGGCAATGCGTCAGCCCAGACATACCAATCCGAACGATCGTTCACTTTATCGCTGCGGCTCTGGCGAAAGAACGGGTGCTGGTCAGACGAATGGCTTAAGACCTGGTCGATGATCACGCGCAACCCAAGCGCATGCGCCCGCGCCAGAACTGCGTCGAAATCCGCAAGCGTGCCGAACAGCGGATCGACATCGGTGTAGTCCGACACGTCATAGCCCATGTCGGCCATTGGCGAGGTGAAAACCGGCGACAGCCAGATCGCATCGACCCCCAGCGCCGCGACATGATCCAGCCGCGCCGTGATCCCCGGCAGATCGCCGACCCCGTCGCCGTCGCTGTCCTGAAACGACCGCGGATAGATCTGATAGGTCACCGACCCGCGCCACCATTCCGTCATGCCCGCCCCCCGATACCCTGCCCCTGGTGCCAGCATTACGTGCCCGCCCGGCATGAGACAAGGCTTGCCCTGACCGCGCCGCCCGCCCGCCTGAACCCTCAGTCCTGCGTCAGCGGTGCCACCACCAGAATCTCCAGATCGCGCGACGGGGTGAAGTCGGTCTTTTCCATCACGAACGTGGTCGGCCCGGTCTTGCGGATGCCGTCGGCGCAAAGCGAGATCACGTTGCCCTTGCCGCCCTTGTCCAGCGTCAGGCGAAACCGGCCGATCGGCCCGGCCCAGGAATTGGCGGTGCGCAGCACATATTCGATGTTCCACGCCATCCCCATTGACCAGGCACCCCCCAAGGGATCGCCGACGGCGGTCGGATCAAGAGCGCCGGTCGCCATCGCCATCGCGCGCGAGGTGCCCGCATCGACGCAGTAGCGCGCCACCTGCGACAGCATGTCGTCTTCGGTCGGCGGGTCTTGCCAGCCGAACAGCCCGCCCGAGGGGCGGTTCTCGTATTCATGCACGATCTGCACCACCGCCCCCGCCGGGAAGGTCTGGGTCCAGTGATAGCGCAGGATCACCGACCACAGCGGCGTGACATACTTCGGCACCCCATTGCCGCCATCGGCCGGATAGTAATATTGCGCCAACCCCGCTGCCGCTGCCTCAGCCTGCTGCTCCGGGGACAATGCCATCAAGAGTGCCGTGACGCGATCAGCGCTGACGCTCAGCGGGATGCCATAGCGCGCAAGCGCTGCCGTCACGTCGCGACCGGGGGTGTCGTATTGCTGGTTCAGGGGTCGGTTTTCGTCCCACGGCGGCTCGATCACCGCGATGCGGTCGATCGCAACCGCCACCGGCGCGCCGTCAACCGTCGCGGTAAAGGCAAGCAGATTGTCGCGCTCCAGATCTTCGGGCAGGTTCCACGACGCTTCCGTCATCGCCGCCAGCGAGATCGGCGGCAGCGGAAAGATCACTTCGCCGGTCACGTCGCGGGTGGTGACGTTGCGAAAGACATAGGCCACGCGGATCTGGTCGATCCCGATCGCCAGGTCTTCTTCTTCCATTGCCACGGCATCGGTCTGGCTGAAGGTCAAGCCGGTGGCGGCAAGGCCACCAAAGCCGTCGTTGGCCAGCCCCAGGGTCGGCCACAGCGCAAGCACTCCGGCCAGCACGCCCACAGTTTGTTTCATCATGCCCTCCTCGTTGCCCGCCAACTGTGCCGCCAAACCGCTCTGCAGGCAAGCGATAGCCAGAGCTTGCAGCTTGTCGCCCGGCCTGCCACTCTGGCCGCCAAAGATAGGGGCCACCATGCGTGTCGGAATTGCCTGCCTCGTGCTGGCCTATGTGCTCAGCCAGTTCTTCCGCGCCTGCCTCGCGGTGCTGACGCCGGTGCTGCAAGCCGATCTGGGGGCCAGCGCCGCCGATCTGGCCTCGGCGTCGGGGCTGTGGTTCCTGACTTTCGCCGCGATGCAGCTTCCGGTCGGCTGGGCGCTTGATCGGGTCGGCCCGCGCCTGACCACGGCGCTGCTGTTCGGGCTGTTCGGCGCGGGCGGGGCGTTGCTGTTCGCGCTGGCGCAGGGGCCGGGGGCGATCCGGCTGGCAATGGCGCTGATCGGAATCGGCTGCGCGCCGGTGCTGATGGCCAGCTACTACATCTACGCCCGCAGCTTTTCACCCGTCGTGTTCGGCACCCTGGCGGGGGCGACGCTCGGCTTCGGCAGCCTCGGCAATATCGCAGGCTCGCTGCCGCTGGCGTGGTCGGTCGCGGCCTTCGGCTGGCGCGAGACCCTGTTTGCCCTCGCCGCGCTGACGCTGCTGCTCGCCATCGCCACCGCCCTTTGGGTGCGCGACCCAGAACGGGTCACCGGCGCGACCCGCGGCTCGGTGTTCGAGTTGCTGAAAATCCCCGCCATGTGGTTCATCCTGCCGCTGATGGCGGTCAATTACCTACCTGCCGCCGCGCTGCGCGGGCTCTGGGTCGGGCCCTACTACGCCGACGTGTTCGGCGCCGACGCCGCCGGGATCGGGCGGGTGACGCTGGTGATGGGGCTGGCGATGGTGGCGGGCAACTTTGCCTACGGCCCGCTGGACCGGCTGCTTGGCAGCCGCAAATGGGTGGTGTTCGGTGGCAATCTGGCCGCTGCCGCCTGCCTGCTGGCGCTGTGGGCCACCCCCGCCGCCGGCGGTTGGCAGACGGTGGCGGCTCTGGCCGGAGTCGGGCTGTTCGGCGCTTCGTTCCCGATGATCATGGCGCATGGCCGGGCGTTCTTTCCGCCCCACCTGGTCGGGCGCGGCGTGACGCTGATGAACCTCTTCAGCATCGGCGCGACCGGCCTTGCCCAGGTCTTTACCGGCTGGCTGCACGACTCGGTTGCCACCCCGCCCGCCGCCGCACCCTATCAGGCGCTGTTTCTGTTTTTCGCCCTTGCCCTGCTGATCGGTGTGCTGATCTACACCTTTGCCGAGGATCGCACCGACTGACCCTTCCGCTTTCTTGCTGGCCCAAATATCCTCGCCGAAGGCACCCCTGCCACCCCGGACCGCCCGATGATCATCTATCCCGCCGAATACAACGCCCGCAAGCAAGCCGCCTTTGCCGCGCTGGCGCAGGCCGATGGTGGCGGGCGGCGGCTGGCGCTGGTGCCGCTGTCGTTTCGCGATTACCCTGAAACGGCAGGCCGGGTGGCAACCGCCCTGGCGCGGGCCAAGCGCCAGCACCGCTGGGCGCTGCTGCGCTGGCTCAAACGCCAGCTTCTGCGCGGCCAATACAACTGGTCGCGGCACTATTTCAACCGCCACCCCGATCATCTTGCCGCCGCCTGGAACGGCATGGCGGGCGGGCGCATGGCCTTCCTTTCCGGGGCGCGCGATGCCGGTGCCCGCTGCCTGCACCTTGAGCTTGCGCCCTTTCCCGACCGCCTGACGCTCGACCCTGCCGGGGTCAACGCCGCCAGTTCGGTGCCGCGCGATCCGACCTTCTTCACCGCCTGGGCCGCCTTTGACCCGACCCGCCAGAGCGACGCCTGGCGCGCGCTTGGCGCGGGGCTGGTTGCGCGCCCCTCGCGCCGCAGCGATGTCGGGCAAAGCGCCACAGGGGTGCCCGATACCCCCTACCTGTTCTGCCCGTTGCAGGTGCCCGACGACAGCCAGGTCACGCTGTTTTCCGGTTGGTGCAATGGCATGGCGGGGTATCTGGCGGCGCTCGGCACCGCGGCGCAAGCTCTGCCGCCGGGCTGGCACCTGCGCCTCAAGGAACACCCAAGCGCGCGCCAGTCGCTGCTGCCCCTGATCGCGCCCCTGCTGGCCAGCGGTCGGGTGGTGCTTGACAACGCCAGCGACAGCTTCGCCCAGCTTGCCGCCAGCCGCGGCGTGGTCACGCTCAACTCGTCGATGGGGTTGCAGGCGTTCTTTCACGACCGGCCGGTGATCGTGCTGGGCCGCGCCTTCTTTGCCCTGCCGGGACTGGTGACGCTGGCCGACAGCCAACCGGCGCTGAATGCCGCATTTGCCAACCCGCAATCGCTGACCTTCGATCCCGCCTTGCGCGCCGCCTTCATGTCATGGCTCGATCAGGTCTATTACCCGCGCTTTGCCGCAGGCCCGCCCGTGACCTTCGACCTTGCCGCCTTCGCAGCCAAGTTGGCGCAGGCCCGCGCGGCCCCCCTTTCCCCGCGCCTGCCTTTGGGTTAAGGGGCGGCGTCAGACTGACATCAGGAGGGTCCGATGGGCTACAGGGTCGTCGTCGTTGGTGCCACGGGTAACGTGGGCCGCGAAATGCTGAACATCCTTGCGGAACGCGCGTTTCCGGTGGACGAGATCGTGGCCCTGGCGTCGCGCCGCTCGCTTGGCACCGAGATCAGCTTTGGCGACCGAACCCTGAAGACCCGCGATCTCGACAGCTTCGATTTCACCGGCTGGGATATCGCCCTGTTCGCGGTCGGGTCCGAAGCCACGAAAATCTATGCCCCGCGCGCCGCCGCTGCCGGTTGCGTGGTGATCGACAACTCGTCGCTCTACCGCTACGACCCGCAGGTGCCGCTGATCGTGCCCGAGGTCAACGCCGATGCGATCATCGGCTACAAGGCCAAGAACATCATCGCCAACCCCAACTGCTCGACCGCGCAACTGGTGGTGGCGCTGAAGCCGCTGCACGACCGTGCCCGGATCAAGCGGGTGGTGGTGGCCACCTATCAGTCGGTTTCGGGGGCGGGCAAGGAAGCCATCGACGAGCTTTGGGATCAGACCAAGGGCATCTATGTGCCGGGTCAGGAAGTGGCCCCGAACAAGTTCCCCAAGCAGATCGCGTTCAACGTGATTCCGCATATCGACGTGTTTCTCGACGACGGCTCGACCAAGGAAGAATGGAAGATGGTCGCCGAAACCAAGAAGATCCTCGATAAGTCGATCAAGCTGACCGCCACCTGCGTGCGGGTGCCGGTGTTTGTCGGCCATTCCGAAGCGGTCAACATCGAGTTCGAGGATTTCCTTGACGAAGACGAGGCCCGCGACATCCTGCGCGAAGCGCCGGGGGTGCTGGTGATCGACAAGCGCGAGGCGGGCGGCTACATGACCCCGGTCGAATGCGTCGGCGATTACGCGACCTATGTCTCGCGCATCCGCCAGGACAGCACGATCGAGAACGGCCTCAACCTCTGGGTGGTCAGCGACAACCTGCGCAAGGGCGCGGCGCTGAACGCGGTGCAGATCGCCGAACTGCTGGGGCAACGCTGCCTGAAAAAGGGCTGATCCCGGCGATTCGGGCCGACGATGATTGCCCATCCCTGCGGTGCCGCGGGTATCTCACGAAGGTGCATTCGTCGCAGGCCTTCGCGACCGCCCGGGGGGATCAGGAGTTGGTGTTTTTATCAGCGGGATGTTTGGTCGGAGCGAGAGGATTCGAACCTCCGACCCCCTGCTCCCGAAGCAGGTGCGCTACCAGGCTGCGCTACGCTCCGACCGTGGAGGCGGGTTAAACTGTTGGCCCGGCTTTGGCAAGAGGCAAGCGTCTGAATCAATCGCCACTTTCGCGCCGCTCGATCCGGCGCAGCATCAGGCTGATGCGCGGCAGGGTGCCGGTCTCGGCCCGGCTTTTCGAGCGCAGCACCGGGTTGTTCTTCGACACCCCGCGGTGGCGTTCGCGCAGCAGGATGTAGATGCCGCTGGCGATGATCACCCCCGCTCCGATCGCGGTATAAAGGTCCGGGCGCTCGCCGAAGATCAGATAGCCGAAGATTGCCGCCCAGATCATCTGCGAATACTGCATCGGGGCCACGATCACCGCTTCGCCCGCGCGATAGGCGACGATGATCAGCAGCATGGCGACAAAACCGAAGCTTGCGATGATGCCCAGCAGGCCAAGATGTTCAAGCGGCAGCGGGCGATAGACGAACGGCAGGGCACAGCCCATCACCACAAAGTTTGCGGTCATCGGATAAAGCAGCAGCACCACCGAGCGTTCGTCCTGCCCGATCTTGCGCACAATCACCGACGCCAGCGAGGAAAACACTGCCGCCGCCAGGGCTGCGGCATGGCCAAGGCTCAGCGGGGCCGCGCCGGGGCGCAGCACGATCAGCACCCCGATCAGCCCGGCCACGATCGCCAGCCCTCGGCGCAGGCCGACCTTTTCGCCCAAGACCGGAATCGCCAGCAGGGTGATCAGCAGGGGTGCCGCGAACAGGATGGCGTAGGTCTGCGCCAGCGGCAGCACCGAAAAGGCGTAGAACGCCGAAACCCCGGTGATCACCGCCGAAACCGTGCGCAGCGCCGTCCACCACGGATGCACCGGGCGCAAATGGCCGTCGCTGCGGTCGCCCATCAGCATCAAGGTCACCAGCGGAAACCCCAGCAGAACCGAGAAGAAGATGATCTGCACCGGCGAATAGAGGCCGCCCAGAAATTTGACCACCACGTCATGGGTGGCAAAAATGGCAAAGGCCAGCAGCGCAAACAGCGCGCCCCTGAGGTTGGATTTCACAACGGCCATCGCCAGGCGCTTCCTTTGGGGCTGCGGGGGGGCAAGCCGGGGATCACCCCCCGCCTTGCCACCCCGACTTAGAGACTTGCGTCCATCGCCGCCAGAATGGCATCGCCCATGCCCGCAGTCGTCACTGGCGTGCCGCCTTCGGGGCCCATCAGATCGGCGGTGCGCACACCGTCGGCCAGCACCTTTTCCACCGCGCTTTCCACCCGCTCGGCCTCATTCCCCAGATCGAAGGAATAGCGCAGTGCCATGGCAAACGACAGAATGGTGGCGATCGGGTTGGCCTTCTGTTGCCCGGCAATATCCGGGGCCGAGCCATGCACCGGCTCGTAAAGCGCTTTCGGGCGGCCATTGGCCATCGGCGCCCCGAGGCTGGCCGAGGGCAACATGCCAAGGCTGCCGGTCAGCATCGCGGCACAATCCGACAGGATGTCGCCAAACAGGTTGTCGGTCACGATCACGTCGAACTGCTTGGGGTTGCGCACCAGTTGCATGGCGCAATTGTCGGCATACATGTGCGAAAGCTGGATGTCAGGGTATTCGGCGTCGCGCAGGGATTGGACCACCTCGCGCCACAGCACGCCCGATTCCATCACGTTGGCCTTTTCGACCGAGCACACCCGGCCC
>Ga0210039_1003349_pt1 | contig 12460 bp, 10 predicted proteins | sample CryGeyCG2114_250_3_FD_185460 | JGI IMG/M metagenome (GOLD analysis project Ga0210039, IMG submission 185460) | Groundwater microbial communities from aquifer - Crystal Geyser CG17_big_fil_post_rev_8/21/14_2.50 (SPAdes) (version 2) | ecosystem: Environmental > Aquatic > Deep subsurface >...
CCGCAGCGCGTATTGGCCTCGGGCGCAGTGGTGTCAGCCTGCCCACCAAAGAAATGCTGGAATTTCAGTTAGCTCACGCTCAGGCGCGCGACGCCGTGCATACGCCGCTGGATTTTCCGGCGCTGACACAACAGCTGGAAACCCTGGCCGAACAATATCCGCTGTTAAGCGACGAGCCACCATTAAAGCTGCACAGCGAAGCCGTTGACCGCATGACCTATTTACAGCGCCCCGATTTAGGCCGCCGTCTGGATGAAGCATCACGGGTATTACTGCAGCAGGAACAACAAACGCCGGAACAGCCCTTCGATCTGGCGCTGGTCATTGCCGACGGTTTATCCGCCACCGCCATTGCCCATAACGCCGTGCCTTTTATTCAGGCCTTATGTGAAGAATTACAGGCCGATAAACAGCCGTGGAAGCTTGCCCCCATTACCCTGGTAGAACAGGGTCGGGTCGCAGTCGGTGATGATGTCGGCGAATTATTAAATGCTAAAACCGTACTGGTATTAATTGGCGAACGGCCGGGGTTAAGTTCTCCCGATAGTCTGGGGTTATATCTCACCTGGGCACCGGTACGCGGCCTGACCGATGCCCGCCGCAATTGTATTTCCAACGTTCGGCCAGAAGGCCTGAACTTCAGCGAAGCGGCCCATAAGGCCGGTTATTTACTGCGCGAATCACGCCGGCTGCAGCTATCCGGCGTACAACTTAAAGACCGCAGCGGCTCGCTGACCGGCCCCGCAGACAGCCTGTCAGAAAGTACCGCACAAGCGGCGACCATTGATCATCAGCCCGATTTTCCGGATGAGCATACAACAATAAAACCCGCCTCTTCCCCTGCGGCAGAGACGAAAAATTTTCTGCTCGGCTGATTGTATTTTTTCTGTTTGAAAAAACACCATTTATTCAACGTATGAGGTAATACCATGTCCACATCCCATCAGGACTACCTTGCCAAACGGCAACTGAAAAAAGGCACCGCCGGCTGGATTCTTCTCGCCGGTCTCGGGGTTTCTTATGTAATTTCCGGTGATTTTGCCGGCTGGAACTTTGGTATCGCCCAGGCAGGCTGGGGTGGTTTTGCCATCGCCGCGCTGTTAATGGCGGTGATGTATTTTACCCTGGTGCTGTCACTGGCTGAAATGTCGGCGGCTATTCCGGCTGCCGGTGGCGGTTACAGTTTTGCCCGTCAGGCAATGGGCCCGGCCGGCGGTTATTTAACCGGCCTTGCGGTATTAATTGAATACGCCCTGGCGCCGGCGGCGATTGTGATCTTTATCGGTTCGGCGGTCGAAGCTTTACTCGGCTTTAATGGCCCCTGGGTGTATGCCGCCTTTTATTTAGTCTTTATCGGTATTCACCTGGCCGGTGTTGGCGAAGCATTAAAAGTGATGATGGTTATTTCCGGCCTGGCTGTACTGGCCATTATTGCCACCGCAATTGCTTTAATCGGTAATTTTGACAGCGCCAACCTGTTTGATATTGCTGCCAGCGAAGGCGCTTCTGCCATGCTGCCACTGGGCTGGTACGGTGTATGGGCCGCACTGCCTTTTGCTATGTGGTTATTCCTGGCGGTAGAAGGTGTGCCACTGGCCGCCGAAGAATCCAAAGATCCGGCCAAAGATGTCCCTAAAGGTATTATCGGCGCCATGGTTTTCCTGCTGTTTACCGCCCTGCTGGTTGTGCTGTTAATTCCGGGCGCGGCTGGTGCACAGGCGATGGGCGCAAGTGCCGTACCTCTGGTGGATGCCCTGAATGCAACCGGTAACAGCCAACTGGCTACCGTCGTTAACGTACTGGGTCTGGTCGGTTTAATTGCATCCTTCTTCTCCATTATTTACGGCTACAGCCGTCTGGTATTTGCCCTGTCGCGTGCCGGTTATCTGCCACAAAGCCTGTCGGTAACCACAGAACGTAAAGTACCGGCGCGTGCCCTGATCGTTCCTGGCGTACTGGGTTTTGCTGCCTCGCTGAGCGGTGAAGGCGACCTGATGCTGGCCATGGCTGTGGTTGGCGCAACCGTGTCTTACGCTCTGATGGCACTGAGCCATATTATGCTGCGCGTTAAACAGCCTGAGCTGGTGCGTCCGTATAAAACACCGGGTGGTGTATTTACCTCCGGCATTGCCCTGCTGTTGTCACTGATTGCATTAACCGGTGTGTATGCCTTCGACCCGCGCGCCTTCTTCTACACGCTGATCCTCTTTGTGATTGGTGCGGCCTATTATTTTGGTTACAGCAAAAACCATCTGGTGGCCAAAACTGCCGAAGAAGAATTCGCTATGCTGGAACAGGCCGAAGCGGATTTATACCCGGAAGAAAACGCAGAAAACTCTGCAACCGCTCAGACGGTGTAATAACAACCATCTGAAAATAAAAAAACGCAGCCATTGGCTGCGTTTTTTTATTTCTGCAAAAAGCAGGATTAAAGCTGGAAAGAAATTCCGATACCCAGCCCTGAGCCATCAAAAGTAGCATCAGCAGGCTGATAGTAATATTCAATGCTCTGGTATTTGGCACTGATGGCAAAACGCGGATTCAGGTGGTACTGGTATTCGATCAGACTGCCGGTCGGTGAATCAAAGGTATACTCTGTGCCGTCCATATCCAGTTTCGGATTCATATGATACGTCAGGCCAGCTCCCAGACTGTGCTTGCCCAGCTGGTAGTGCAGCATCAGATCCAGTGGATAGGTCGAAAACTCAATGGTAACCGGATCGTTATCGGCATCCAGACCGTTGGCAGAATCGCTCAGCCAGTTCAGGCGGGCTTCAGCACGAAACTGGTTCCGGGTGTAATACACACCGGCACCAAGGTTAATACCGGCACCGGCATTAATATCGTCAGAAGTGCCACGTTCGTATTCCATCTCCGCCAACTTATCACCACCCGCCATCAGGTCAGCACTGAAGCTGAACCCTAAGCCTTGCTTTGTTGCGGTAGTGCTTTCCGCGTCAACCGCAGAATCTGTATCGGCATACGCCAGTGTTGTGGCCGAGGCCAGTAATAAAGTCAGCAGGCTTTTTTTCATTCCCTTGTACTCTGTCCATCATTGTTGGATTTAAGCCGCATAGGGTACGAATATTTCAGAAAATAGAAAGTCTTTATCCGTTTTCTTCTTTTCCGGGGAGCTCTGATCATGCACCGAAAGTGCGCTGACAGAGCCCGCTTGTCTGAGCTATGATTGCTGTGTTCTGCAGCCGGATACTCTTATGAATATTACTCCCTGCTTTAATCTCAAGCTGCGCCAGGCCGACCGGGTTCTGACCAGCTACTACGACAACAGCCTGCGCGATCTGGGTATTACCATTGCGCAGTTCTCTGTTCTGCGTGTGCTGTCGATTCTGAAAAACCCATCACAGAAAGAACTGCAGGAAGTTCTGGTGCTGCAGCAAACCACCCTGACGCGTAATCTGAAACCGCTGATCCGCAGCGGCTATGTTCAGACCAATCCCAGCCCCGATGATGGCCGGGTGACTCTGGTGTCTCTGACCGACGAAGGTAAGGCCTTGTTTAATAAGGCAAAAGTTCGCTGGAAACAGGCACAGAGCGGCATTTCCCAGCACCTTGGTGACGAGCTTTCTGCACAGCTGTTGCAGGTCGCCGACGCTATTCTCACCCTGCGCAGCTAAAAAAAATTTGCCATTTGTATGCATATACATTTACATATAGATGCATATACATTCATTTGAGGGCGAATTATGAATACCTACAGGGAAAAGCACTGGCTGCTGTCAGTCGTGAGAAGTGGCATTCAGGCGGGAGTTAATTACCCGAAAACCGTTCTGTTTGCCGGCTTTCTGTTAATGGCACTACTGATAACCGGCCTCGGGCAACTGCATAAAGACACCCGCGCCGATGCCTTTCTCGAAGCCGACAATCCGGCGCTGGTGTATAAAAATAAGGTGCGGGAGATTTTTGGTTTAAGTGACCCGCTGATCGTTGCCATATATGACCGTTCGGCAGAAGGCATTTACCGCAAACAGACTCTCGATCTGATCGGGCAGCTGACCGATCAGTTAAATGCCCTGCCGATGATTAATACGGCGCGGACCATCAGTCTGGCCAGTGAAAATAACATCAGCGCCTCGGCCGACGGGATGGATGTTGCACCATTCTATGACTTACGCACTCAGCATGATGCGGCCCTGCGTCAGGCAATAGAAGACTTTCCGCTGTATCACGGCATGCTGGTTTCTGACGACGGTGCGATGAGTATGATCGTGCTGGAATTGTACGATGACAACCAGGCCGAAGCCGCTTACGACGCCATCAATCAGTTACTGCAACAGACACAGGTGCCTGCAGGTGTCGAACTCCATGTTGCCGGTGAAGGCGCCGTTCTCGGCTATCTCGGTCACTATATCGACCATGATGCCAGCCGTCTTAATCCGCTCGCCGGATTAATTATTACCATTATGCTGATCGTTGCATTCCGCCGTTTATTACCGGCCCTTCTGGGCAATCTGGTGATTGCCGCCTCGGTACTGATGACGCTCGGTTTTATGGCTTACTGCGGTGTACCTTTTTTTGTTATCACCAACGCTATGCCGGTTATTTTAATTGGTATGGCCGTCGCCGATTCGATTCATATTTTCAGCCACTATTACGAAATGCAGGCACGACATCCGGACTGGTCGCTGCAGGCCTGTATCCGTGAAGCCGTTGCCGTTATGGCGCGCCCGGTAACGCTGACGTCGCTGACCACTATTGCCGGATTTCTTGGCCTGTACGCGTCATCTTATATGCCACCCTTTGAATACTTTGGTTTATTCACCGCCTTCGGCGTGCTGATTGCCTGGTTTTATTCGCTCTTTGTTTTACCGGCCTGCATCACCTTACTGAAACCCAGAGTCAGCCAGCGCTGGATTCGCCTTGAACAGAACAGTCAGCAGGATACCTTTGCCCGCCTGATGACTTATCTCGGTGGAATCTGTGTACGCCATCCACGCGCCACACTCTCATTATTTGCGCTGCTCAGCATCAGCGGCGCCCTGCTGGCCACCCAGATTCAGGTAAACGAAAACCGCATTAATACCTTTCATCCCAGCGAAGCAATCTATCAGGCTGACAAGGTCATTAATCAGCATCTGGAAGGCACCAATACGCTGGACATTGTGATTACCAGCAGCCGTAACGAAGGGATTTTTTCACCGCAGGTGCTGAATGCTATGGAAGCTCTGCAGGCCTACGCGGAAACCCTGCCGCATGTAAATGGTTCATCATCGGTGGTGGATTATTTAAAGCAGATGAATAAATCCCTGAACGAAGGTCAGGGCGATGCTTACCGTCTGCCGCAGGATGCCGATCTGATTGCGCAGTATTTTCTGCTCTACTCGGCCAGTTCTGATCCTGCCGATTTTTCTGAAGAAATTGACTATGACTACCGTCTGGCCAATATCCGTCTGAATCTCGACAGTGCCGATTTTATTGCCACAAAACCGGTGGTTGAAGCCCTGCAGCAATATATCGATCAGCACTTTAACAATGCCGTTATGGATGAGCCGGTTACTGCCAGCCTCAGTGGCCGTGTCAATGTTAATTACCACTGGATTAAAGATCTGGGCGTCAGCCATTTTTACAGCGTGGTTATTTCGCTGCTCTGTGTCTTTCTGGTCTCGGCGTTATTATTCCGTTCCTGGGCCGCCGGTCTGCTTGCAACCCTGCCGGTAATCTGTTCCATTCTTACGGTTTATGCAGCGATGGCATTGCTGGGGATTGATCTGGGCATAGGCACCTCCATGTTTGCCTCGGTAGCCATTGGCCTGGGTATCGACTTTGCTATTCATACCCTCGAACGCCTGAAAACTCTGGTGGCCGACGGATTAAAAGGCAGTGGATTATTCACCGAATTATTCCGCTCTACAGGCCGGGCACTGTTATTTAATTATCTGGCGATTGCCTTTGGTTTTGGTGTACTGATCAGCTCTCAGGTTGTACCGCTGACGCACTTCGGCACCATTGTCGTGTTATCGGTGAGTATGAGTTTTATCGCCGCCATGACGCTGTTACCGGCACTGATTGTATTACTGCAGCCGACCTTTATTTTCGGTGAAAAAAAGGCGTCCGAAGCCAGTGCGATAGCGGCAGAAAAACACGTGACTGGCAGTACAGTTCTGGCATTTTTGCTAACCACAGGACTCAGTACTGCAGCTTTAAATGGCGCCCTGCACAGCCAGCCGTTGCAGGCAGCGGAAGTTGTTAATACGGAATTACTGGCAACACTCAGCGCCAACGATATTGCACAGCGGGTAAATGCGGTGGATGACGGCCAGCACGTCAGCAGCCAGCTGAGCATGTTGCTGACCGACAGCCGCGGCAAAGAACGGCGCCGTGAAACACTGTCTTACCGCAAATATTTTGGTGACGATAAAAAGACCGTATTTTTTTATAAATCACCGGCCAATGTTAAAGACACCGCTTTTCTGACCTTCGATTATGCTGCCGCAGATCAGGAAGATGATCAGTGGCTGTACCTGCCGGCACTGCGCAAGGTGCGGCGGATTTCCGCATCCGACCGGGGCGATTATTTTATGGGTACCGATTTTACCTATGAAGATATTAAGCAGAACGGTCATATCAGTATTGCCGACTATCAGCTGCAACGCCTGCCAGACGATGACGGAAAACTGGTGGTAAAAGCCACACCAAAAACGGCTGCTATTGCCCAGGAACTGGGGTATGGCGAAGTAACCTTTTATATTGATCCGCAAAACTGGATCGTGGTGAAAAGCAACTACCTGGATATTAAACAGGTGCCGCTGAAAACCGTGCAGGTAACGGATATCCGTATGATCGACGGAATCTGGACGCGGCATCAGCTGCTGGCCGAAAACCATATCAGCGGTCACCGTTCGCTGTTTATTTTTTCTGCCGTCGATTACCAACAGGATGTGGCCGACCACCTGTTTACCCAGAATACCCTGCGCCGGGGGCTGTAAATGAATATCCGGCAGCAACTCCGACAGCAACTCCGACAGCAACTCCGACAGCAACTCCGACAGCAACTCCGACAGCAACTCCGACAGCAACTCCGACAGCAACTCCGGCAGCAACTCCGGCTAAGCGCCGGTGCTTTCACCCTGATATTGCTGAGCAGTGCCGTGCACAGCGACTTCAGCTCTGGATTTAGTTCAGAGCTAAGTTCAGAACTGGCCTGGAGCGATGCTCCGGCCGCACTGAGCAAAACGGAAGTGCAGCTGCAAAGTGAATGGCAATACCGCACGGCCGATACGTCGTTTAATCTGCAACCGCGTCTGCGTGCTGATTTTTCTGACACCCTGTACGCAGAGCAGCCAACCAGCCGGACAGATAATTATCCGGCGGGCAGCCTGCATAGCAGCGGGCCACTGGCACAATGGGATAACGTGCGTTTTGATATTGCCGAAGCCTATGCTGACCAGTATTTCTACGGCGTGTCTCTGCGCAGTGGTAAACAACAGGTCGTCTGGGGTCAGGCCGACGGCCTGCGGGTGCTGGATATTATTAACCCGCAGGATCTGCGCGAATTTAATCTGCCCGATGCCGAAGATTCACGCATCGCTACCTGGATGTTTAATGCGCATATTCCTCTGCCCAATGAACAGTCTCTGCAATGGTTAATTATTCCCGACTTAACCTTCAGTGAGCTGGCAGAACCAGGCACAGCGTTCGCTATTACCAGCCCCGAGCTGGCTCCGCAGCCGGTCGCCGGAGTCGCGGTTAATCAACTGCCAACCCGGCGCCCGGATGGTAATGACTGGGAGCATGGACTGCGCTGGAGTACCTTTGCCGGTGGCTGGGATATCAGCGCCAGCTATTTTAATTTTTACCACGACACTCCCGTTGTTTACCGCAGGTTAAATACAACCGGTAGCACGATTCAGGTCGATGTCGAAGCCGTGTACCGCCGCAGCCGCCTGCTCGGCCTGAGCGCCAGCACAGCCTTCAGCAGCGTAGTGCTGCGCCTTGAAGCCGGGCATATCAGCCGGGCATTTTTTCTGCGCGAAGATCTGCAAAATAACGGCATTAGCCAAAGCCCGGAGCTGGCGACGGTAACCGCGCTGGATTATCAGGCTCCGGCGGATGTGTTTGTCAGTTACCAGTTTTACCAGAGCCGCATTCTTGCTTACCGGCCGCAGATCATCCGCCGCGAAATCAGCACCCGTCATACCCTGCTGCTGAAAAAAACCTTACTCAACGACACGCTGGAACTGAGCTTTTTTGCTCTGCTTAACCGCGATTACAACGACGGTCAGCTGCGCAGCAAAGTCAGTTACCAGCTTAACGACCGCTGGTCTTTATGGAGCGGTGCCGATTATTTTTTTGGCAACCGCGCCGGGCCATTCGGTCAGTTCTCATCATCCAGCCGCTTTTTAATTGGCTGGCAGAGTGCATTTTAAGGAGTAACTCATGAACCCGATTACACTGCTGCGTATGCAGAACTCAGTCCTCGGCCATCTGCTGCCGGCAACCATTGCCCGCCGTCATGCCCGGATGTTTTTAACACCCAGACAACTGCCACTGAAAGAATGGGAACTGGCCACTGAAAAACAGGCACAGCGCCTGAGTTTTGCCGGACATCTCAGTGCTCTGCGCTGGGCTAACAGCGGCCCACGCATTTTACTAATGCATGGCTGGGAAAGCCGGGCAACGCACATGGCAGTTATCGCCAATGCTCTGGTAGCACAGGGGTTCGATGTGTTCGCGCTGGATGCGCCACGCCATGGTCAATCCGGCGGCAATAAGAGTAACCCGATGGAATTTGCCCGTGCCATTATCGAGGCCGATATTGCTTTCGGCCCTTTTTATGGTGCTTTGGGTCATTCAATGGGCGGAGCAGCACTGGCAATTGCCTCTGCTCAGGGCGTACAGACAGAACGCTGCGTACTGATGTCTTCACCCGCCAGCCTGCTGGACGTATTAGAAGGGTTTGCGCGTTTTATGCGGCTGCCCGCCGCCAGCACGGCACATTTTATCCGCTGCATTGAAGCAGAAGTCGGATGTCCGGCTGGCGAACTCCACAGCGGCCATCTGCTCAGCCAGAGCAGCCCGGTGACATTATTAATTCATGCCCAGAATGATATTGAAATTCCCAGTGCTTCGGTACATGCAATCCGCCAGCACCTGAGCAGTGCCGAGGTATTTTTACCGCCCGCTCTGGGACACCGGAAAATCATCCGCGACCCGATGATTGCCGCGCGCATTCAACAGTTTTTCAGCGATGAATTAATTCAGGAAAGCGAAACAGAACACGGCGAAGAAATAGTGCCGTAACACGATACTCAACGGGTATTTGTCGTGGCAATAAAAAGCCTGAACACCGCAGGTGTTCAGGCTTTTGACTCCGCTGCCAGCAGGCAACAGCGTACTGCTCTATTCAGGCAGTTTCTGTCTGAATAAAACGGCGCATATGGAAAATACCAAAAATAAATATCTGCACCGCATCGGCAATCTGATTGCTGCTCTTATGCTTCAGCGCCATCCAGAAGTAAGCCACTTCCAGTACATGAACACCCGCAACAACCATAGCAATGGTTGGCAACCAGCCCAGCAGACCACCCCAGCCCTGCACTCCTGCCATAATAGCCAGAATCCAGAACACCAGAGTGACCACTTTATTTAGCATAATAAACATAGATACCTCGCTGCATGCGTCATTCATGCATTGTTATTGTCGTTATCAAAGCCGCAAGCTTGCACTGCTGCATCGCATTTGCACAGGTGAAAATGCGACAGCCTGCGATAACCCTGCCACAACCCTGCCACAACCCTGTTACACCAGAGAAAAACGAAGAATTATTCAGCGGCCGGGGATACCGTCAGCGTTAATGGCGTGATACGCGGGCAGTGTTGCTTAGGGCGCGGCGGGAATTCTTTATTCAGCCGCTGCAACAGCGCTTTAACCCGCTCGTTACGGGCAAACTGAAAACCCATCGGCGCACAGCCATATACGCGTTTGGAGAAGGTCAGTGGTAAGGCCTGTAATTGTGGCTGTTTGGCCACATACCACTGTGCCACATCGCGCCCGATAATCAGCGCGCGGGCGCTTTCCGCCTGACTGATCAGCAAGGTATTGAGCATGTCCTGCTCGGTGGGTTTATCCAGCCGGATCAGGCTGCCGTTGGCAAAGGCCGGCTGCAGTGCCGGATAGGCATAACCCAGATGAGTGATGATTTCGCCACCCAGCAGGCCGTCTTCCTGCTCCAGATCAAACGGCTGGTCATTGCGGTACACCAGCACATCTTCCAGCCACACCACCAGATCGCTCCACAGATAGTTCTCCGGCTGATCGATCCAGTAAGGGGATTCCATACGGCCATCGATCTTGCCGGAGTCGAGCATATGCTGAGAGCGCAGCTCTGGCAGGTACACAAACTCCAGCTCTATACCGGCACGCTGTGCGGCCTTACGCAGCGGTTCTATCAGTAAGCCCTGTGGCTGACCATCGTGCAGCACAACATAAGGCGGATAGCCGTCATCCGGCACCGATATGCGCAATTGTGGCAGGCCGTCTGCCGCCAGACAGCCCGCTGTCATGGTTAGCCAACAGAGCATCAGCCCTGCGCACTGGCCTATTGCTGTAAACAGCTTACTTTCTGTCACGTACTTCTCCGCGTTATAACTCTTTAAGTTTAACTCAGGCCCTGCACCCGGCGGCGGCCAAAAGCCGACACAGCGCAAGACTTTCACGACTTGCACCGTTAAAATGGCCGCCCATCTACAGGTCGTCAGCGGGAGAAGATTCGCATGTCCGAGGAAAAAACCACGCATTTTGGCTACAAAACCGTCGCTACCGAGCAGAAGCAGGCCATGGTTGCCGATGTATTCCACTCGGTGGCCGCCAAGTACGACCTGATGAACGACCTGATGTCGTTCGGCGTACACCGCCTGTGGAAACGCATCACCATTGATATGTCGGGCGTACGCCCGGGCGATCAGGTACTCGACCTGGCTGGCGGAACCGGCGACCTGACCAAGAAATTTGCCAAGATCGTTGGTCCACAGGGCAAAGTGGTACTGGCCGATATCAACTCTTCTATGCTTAACGTCGGCCGCGACCGTCTGACCGATCAGGGCTACGTTGGCAATATCGAATACGTTCAGGCCAATGCCGAATGTCTGCCGTTTGAAGACAACAGCTTTGATGTCATCACCATCGCCTTCGGTCTGCGTAACGTCACCGATAAAGATGCTGCACTGCGTTCCATGACCCGCGTGCTGAAGCCGGGCGGCCGTCTGCTGGTGCTGGAATTCTCCAAGCCGACCAACCCGCTGATGAGCAAAGCCTACGACCTGTATTCCTTCACCGCCCTGCCGTTTATGGGCAAGCTGGTGACCAACGATTCCGAAAGCTACAAGTATCTGGCCGAATCCATCCGCATGCACCCCGATCAGGAAACCCTGAAAAGCATGATGGAAAACGCCGGCCTGGTGCGTTGCAGCTTCCACAATATGACCAGCGGCGTGGTCGCCCTGCACCGCGGAATCAAACCCTGATGCTGAGTAAGCTGCCGGCCGAGTTACTGCAGGCTGCCTGCGTTCCCTTTGAGGCGGCCATTAATCATGTGCTGCGTTACGACCCGGCGGCATTAAACTCGCTGCGTCGCCAGCAGGGCCGCTTGCTGTGTGTGCGCATCGACGCCATAAACCCGGTGCTGATCCGCATCGTCGATAACGGCATTGTGCTCAGCCTTGCGCCCGCCACCGACGATAACGGTAGCCTGAGTAGCGCCGATGGTCTGAACAGCGCCGATGCAACGCTCAGCGGTTCCGCCGCCGATTTCTTTGCCCTCGCCCGCGCCAGTGATAAAGCCCACGCCCTGATCAGCAGTGCCATTGATATGGACGGCGACAGCGAGTTTGCCTTATCGCTGACCCGCGTTGCGCAAAACCTCGATATCGACTGGGAAGCCCTGATCACACCACTGACCGGCGGCCTGCTCGCCCATCAGCTGGGCAAAGGTTTACGCGGCTTACTGAACTGGGGCAAAAGCAGCGCACCGGCTTACCGCAATGCCGTTAAAGAATATCTCGAAGACGAAGCGCAACTGCTGACACCGGAACCGCTGGCGGCACAATTTGCCGACGAGATTGACCAGCTGCGTCTGGCGACCGACCGTTTAGAAGCCCGCACCCAGCGTTTAGCAGCGCGCATGCAACAGAACGATTCGACAAACAAGTCGACGATCAACCCTTCTCTGCCCAAGGAATAATATCGACGTGGCAAACCTCTGGCGTCTGTGGAAAATTCTGTTTGTCTTCACCCGCTACCGGCTCGACAGTCTGGTGCCGACCGAACAGCTGCCGCTGTCGTTGCGCATTGCCCTGTGGCTCGCGCCCTGGCGTTTAAATCCGGTGCCGTCGCGCCTTAACCGTGGCGAACGTCTGCGGTTAGCGCTGGAAGCCTTAGGCCCCATCTTTATTAAATTCGGCCAGATTTTATCCACCCGCCCGGATCTGATTCCCGACGATATTG
>Ga0210039_1003363_pt1 | contig 12429 bp, 7 predicted proteins | sample CryGeyCG2114_250_3_FD_185460 | JGI IMG/M metagenome (GOLD analysis project Ga0210039, IMG submission 185460) | Groundwater microbial communities from aquifer - Crystal Geyser CG17_big_fil_post_rev_8/21/14_2.50 (SPAdes) (version 2) | ecosystem: Environmental > Aquatic > Deep subsurface >...
ACCCGGACAAACCCCAGGACATTTGACCCAATCTCTGGCGAGCCACAACAACAGCCTGTACCAACGAGCGGGCGAGTTCCTTCGTCGCTACTGTGAGCTGCGTTTTGGACCGGCTGCGGTCTCGGGTCCGCAGCTGCAAGCCTTCAAGAAGGAGGGAAAAGCCTTGAAACGAGAGCTTGCCCGAGCCAGGCGGGGCTAGCTGGTGCCCGTCCGGAAAACCCCCATCTGCGGCGTCGCCTTCCTCCCTCGCTCCTCGGCGTACCGGTGTACGCCTGCGTCGATCGGTCATCGGCTCCTTGCACCTGGGGCATTCCCGAACGGGCACTCACAAGATGTCCTTCGCTGCTCGACCCCCAACGAGGAAGCGGCGGGACGCCGCATCTACCGCCTGGGGACACAGCCACTGTAGAAGCGGCGTCTCGCCGCTTCGCTGCTCGACCCCCAACGAGGAAGCGGCGGGACACCGCTTAGTTGGGAGGTCGCCTTTCAACGCAGATTTCTTTCTTCTCCCCGTATCGTTAGAGAAGAAGAGCTCGACTCACTGGAGTGGTGTGAGACTAGAATCCCAATCGAACGCAGCCATTTGGCCCGCACTAGGAACGGAGTCATCGAATGAACCCCTACGGACTTCCAGAGCAACGCAAGCCCGAGCTCGTGCCTGACTTTTTGAGTCGCCTCGTCCCCCTCCCCAATGACATCGCAGTTTTCGACGCCGACGGTACGCTCTGGACCGACGACGTGGCCGACGACTTCACGAAGTGGATGATCGCAAACCGACACATCTCAGGGGAGCGCTGGGATGAATACCTGCGCATCTACAGGGATGACGCGCCGACGGGCTGCCAATACCTACTCTCCCTCTATTCCGGCATGACAGAGCGGGCCCTGCACGAGAAGATCGCCTACTACTGGACCGAGGACGCCAATCGCAACTGGATCCCCGAGGTCGTGGAGTCCCTCTACGCCCTGGCCGACGTTGGCTTCCCCATCTGGGTCGTGTCGGGCTCGCCGACCGAGTTCCTCCAGCCCCTCCTGCAGATGCTGCCGGTAGCGCGCATCTTGGGCATGGACTTCGAGTTCGGCTCGGACCACAAGGTCACCGGCAAACACACCGGCATCTCTTGCGCAGGACTAGGCAAAGCCGAAAAGCTCAAGGCCCTCGGCGAGGGACTAAACGTGCGGGTGTGCGCCGGCAACGGCAGTCTCGATGGGGCGATGATGGAGCTGGCCGAGGTCGCGTGGAGCGTCTTCCCCAACCCAGAATTCGAGGCTTACTCGAGAGGGCGCGGCTGGCCTGTGATGCCGCGTCCGGACTGGTTCGTGGAAGAGACCAAGTTCGTCGTCGAGGAATAGGGCAGGCCCCGTGCCTGACCCTGTGGCGTGTGGTGGGGCAGGCCCCGTGCCTACCCTATGGCGTGTGATCGGGCAGGCCCCGTGCCTACCCTATGGCGTGTGATCGGGCAGGCTCTCATGCCTGACCGGCGTCGCAAAAAACGTTGCTGTCAGGTGTGGAGCCGCCGTCTCGCGTCTCCATTGACGAACACGAACATCAGATCGGGGAACGGACTCGATCTGCTCGCTCCGAGCGAGCAGATCGTCCTCTTGGTCCAGAGCTGTCCGCGAACTGAGCGCACGTTTCGAATCCTGCTGCTGGGGGAATCTACCCCGCCGAGCGATTTCCTTTGGTCCTCGAATCCATCTCCGAACAGTGCGACCAACGACCCAAGAAACAACCAGAATCGCCTTCGCCTCTCGAACCGCCATTCCCATGCCATGGCAATTTTCCGGCGTTTTTCTTTTTGAACCTGCTTGACAAGCGAGTTATCCCCAAACGGTTGTGACTTATCCACCGCCGCGTGGAGTACCCCTCTGCGATGTCCCCTCCCTATCCTTTCAGACGAAACTGTCTTTTTCCGTTGACTGACGTTATTCACCTTTGTTTACAAATACTTGCTCGACACTTCGTCACCTGAATTTTCACGGATTGACCTGCAAATAAGCATTCTCTCGTTCCCCACGGGGTTGTGGATAACTTGTGCACAACGTGTGGAATCCCACCTCTCGATCTTGAAAACGGGCTCTAACTCCACGAGCAAACAACGTTCTTTCACCAACGCCCTGGGGATGAGGTGTGTGAGTTCGCGCTCGACCAACCATAGTGCGGCTTCCGGAAGTTCCGGCCACGCGATCCGGATGAGATTGTCAAGCGCGTTTTCGAGCCCCGCCGAAAGATTCTTGCTCAGCACCTCTCCGATCCTCTCAACTCGCCTCAACCACAATCGAATCTTCGGATTTCGGCGCGCCCGGCGGAGCACCGAGTACAGACGCGCTTGCAGAAGTGCGACTCGAGGAGTCGAAAAATTTGGCGAACGCCTTTGGGAGAAGACCAAGTCGCTACTCGCCAATCGTCGACGCAGCTCCGAGGCGTGGACCTCGCTCAAACTCCACCAACCGCCTCCTATCGAGTTTCGCGCGCAACTCGGGACCGAGTTGGCTCGAGGCGAGCCCCCTTGTGTCCCTGCGCTCGCAAGCCACGCCTCGACCCTGACCAGCTCTCCACAGCCCGCCGGCGCCTCCAGCTCCACCAGCCGGCAGAGAGAAAACGGAGGCAACGCGGCGCAATGCGCCGTTACGGCCCGCGCGGTCGAGCGACGCTGGGCGATGGCGAGCTCGACCCTGCGACTCAACCCATCGAGCATAGGATGTAAGGCCGCCGGAACCACACTGAGCAAGTGCACCTCCGCCGCCGTCTGACCAATGCGCAGCAGTCGCCCTTCCCGCTGGGCCATGCGCACTGGATTCCAGGTGCGGTCGAGGTGAAGGAGCGTGTGGGCCTGTTGCAAATTGTGCCCCGCCCCCAAGACGTCGGTGCAGAGCAAGACCTGACAGCAGGCGGGCCCCATCTGCGGGTCCAACGACTCCAACAAACGCTCTGGCGCGATGGGGAGCCCGTTGAGCCGCGAACAGGCGCCGGTCAACACCCCCACAGACCAGTCCGAGAGCGCCTCCTCCAGCGCCTGCGCCGAGTCGCTGTACTGGGTAAAGATCACCGCCACGTCCTTGAACTGCGTGCCCCACTGCCGCCTGGGAGCCCCGACACGAGCCTCCACCTCTCGCCTCACCGTCGCTCCAACGGCCTGACTCCACCTCTCGAGCACGTCAGTCTGCCGGTCTAAGCGGGCCAGCGTCGCCAAGCCCTCCCGAATCACCCGCAGCTCCTCGAGCCCGGCGGTGGTCCCCTCCGGCCAAGCGAAGTCGAAACGTCCTTGCGTGGGCCCCTCGCTCTCGAACACGTCGCGAAACGCTGCGCGGCTCAGAATATGGCCCCGCGGCGATCGGCAGCGCTCGTAATAGCGCCGCAACCGCTCTAGGCTGCAGCGCAGCGCGCGTGGGTGACTCAGCAACCGAAACGCCAAGAGCTCCCCGACAATTGGCGCACTCGCAGAAGAACGCTCCCCGAAGACCGGCCAACTCAGGCCAGCCAAGAGCTCCAACAGCGCGAACGCGTCGCCGCGCAGCGTGTCGTCCAACTCGACACAGACTCGCCGCCGCACGACACGCGGCGCCGAAGGGTGCGACACCGAATTGCTCGACTCGTTGAGGAGCTCACCCAAACCCACCTCCAAAGCAGCGCCAACAAGAAACCCCTCTGCGTCTTCGCGTCCTTGCGTCTTTGCGTTGAAATCCGAGCCCAATACCGACGACGCCCCCCCTGAGCCAACCTCCAAAGCAGCGCCAACAAGGTAACCCTCTGCGCCTTCGCGTCCTTGCGTCTTTGCGTTGAAATCCGTGCCCATTAGCGACAGCGCCCCTCCCGAGCCCACCTCAAAAGCAGCGACGGGCGACGCGCTGACCGAATGACAGGCATAGGCCATATCGAGACGCGCCGCCCAGACCTCGTCGCTCTCAGCTCCTCGACAGGGGAGCAGCCCCAAGATTCGCAACAACGTCTCCAAGTCGGCGCGCCCCAAGTTCACCGGGGTCGCGGTCAACAGCACCGCGTAGCCGACACAGAGACGGCTCGCCAGCGCCTCACTGCGCGCCGTCTCCGGGTTGCGAAACTGGTGCGCCTCGTCCACGAGCCACAGGGTGCGTTGCGGTTCGTCGGGGGTTGGCAGCGCGTGGTCGCTGGCCGCGCGGTGCGACGCCAGGGCCGTGAGCTCGACCCTCAATGCTGCCGCCGCCCGGCGCCACATGGGCAGCAGCCGGGCCGGCGCGACCACGACGGTCTCCATCCCGAAACGCCCCTTCAGGAAGCGCGCGAGACCAAGCGCCAGGTAGGTCTTGCCGGAGCCCAGGCGCTGCGTGACCAGCGCTCCGCGGTGCAGCAGCACGAGGCGAATCAAGCGCGGCAACTCCGCGACTTGGTGCGGAAGAAGACCCTCCCTCTCCCTCTCGGAGAGAGAGGGGCGCTCCCCCTCGAAGGCCGCGCGCAGCAGCCGCTCGAGCTCCGCAGAGGGCGCGACGGCTTCTGCTTTCATGCTGCTCATCGCTTCTCCTCGAGCCGATACGCCAGCCCCACCAGCTCGTCGATCAACGCCAGATCCTCCGCGCTCGTTCGGCCCGAGCGTCGGCCGTGCCCATGCAGACGCCGGCTCGCCTGGACCAGCCGTTGGGACTGCAACACGCTGAGCTGGTCGAAGGGCCAAGGCAGCAGCCCGACGACCCAGGAGAAGTAGCGGCGGTAGTCTCCGCGAGCGTGCTCGGCGATGGCCGCCGCCAACCGGCGCGCTGGCCCGCTGTTGAGCAGGGCGGCAAGCAGGTAACCCTCGTCGGCGTCCTTAACCGCGGTGTAGTAGGCGGTGTTGAGCGGGAGCAACGCCTCGTTGGCTGGAATGAACGCCGCCTCGAGCTGCTGACTGATGTCCCTCCAAACGACCTTCGGCGCGAACAAATCGGAGTGCACGCGGAACAGGCTCCATATCGGCATCGTCGAGCGCAGGTCCGCGCGCTTGGCCAGCTCTGCGTGTCGGGCGCCGAGCGCCTCGGCGAGTCGGGGCGGCAGCGCTGGCAGGGCGCTGCCGTCCTCCGCGTGGGTAAAGAGCAGCTGTTGCGAGGTCACCGCTCGATACGGCGCGATGTCGCTGCCCCGCAACAGAGCGCGCAGGACGCAGCTCTCGACCTCGGCCTCGCGGCCGTCGGCGAAGCGCAACAAGGAGTTTGAGGAGTCGGCGAGGGGCACCACGGACTCGGGAATGAAGGCTTGGTTGCAGCCCGTCACTATGCCCCGACGCAGGTCGAAGCGCGTTCCTAGGCCTGGTCCGGTGGCGAGGATCCGGTCGAGCTCGAGCCGCTCGGCGGGCGGCGAGAGGAGCCATGGGCTCGACGGATCGCCTTTGAAGAGCCCCAAATCGCGAGGCATGACTTGGAAGCAGTGGTGTTGTCCTTCGGGCTGTACGACCTCGATGCGGACCTTCGGCGCGGGCTCGGGCTCGACGATGGATTGGCGCTCGAGGAGCAGGAACGACGGGTAAGTCGTCGCCGAGAAGAGCGTCTCCTTCGCGCGGGACCAATCGATGATGAGACGCACGTTGGCGTGCTCGTCCACGAAGCGCCGCAGCCCGCCGCTGCTGAGCGAGCTCATGAGCTTGGAGGGCAACAACAGGGCGACCATACCGCCCGGCCGCGCCAACTGCAGGGCGCGCTCCACGAAGACCGCGGCCAGGTCGACCTGCGCGGCCTTGATGCCGCCGCCGAGCCGGCTGCCGATGCCCCAAGCGGACCGGTGGCAGACCTGGTAACGGGCCCTGAGGCGGTCTTTGCTCGTTTCTTTCTGGTGATGGGACCGAACCCACGGTGGATTTCCGACGACCAAGTCGAATCCGCCGTGTCGGAAGACCTCGCCGAAGTGCAGAGGGTAACTGAAGCAGGGCATCCCTGTGCTGCTCACCGCCGCGCTCGCCTGCTCGAGCTCGGCCAGGCGATGCCCGACTTGTCGGCGAGCGCGCTCCTCCTCGACGCTGAGACCGCGGGGCTGGCCGAACAGCAGCGGGGCGCGCTCCAAGCGGTCGAAGCCGTTGAGTTGGCTGCGCAGGGCGTCACACGCTTGCGTCATGATCTCGCCGAAGTGCTCGTTCTCTTTGTCGGTGATGCAGCGCGCCAGCGTCGCCTTCTCGTAGCCTACGGCGTTGAGGTAGCGCTCCTTGAGCGCCATCATGATGGGGTCGTGGGAGAGGTCGGGGCCTTGCACGCCGACCATCGCGTCGAGCTGGCGCGCCTCGAGCAGGGAGTCGCCTTGGCGCAAGCGCAGGTCGAGGTTGGGGAGCGGCGGAATCGAGTCCACGTCTTCGACGGTCAGCTCGACCGACAGCGCCAACCAGAGGCGCAGCTCGCAGAGCCGCATGGCCGCGGGCAAGAGGTCGACGCCGTAGACGTTGTGGGTGGCGACGTGCCGGCGCAGCCCGTCGGCGTGGTGCTCCAAGCCAGCGCGCCGAGACAGCGCCTCGCGCACCGAGACCAACACCTCGAAGGCCCCGATGACAAAAGCCCCCGAGCCGGCCGCCGGGTCCAAGATCCGCACGTCGTGCAGGAAAGCGTCGATGCGTTCGCACTCCTCGCGGCTGAACGCCGAGGCGTCGTTGTCTTCGATCAGGGACTTGAGCGCCCGGCGCAACTGACCGTTCTCCAGGCCGCGGCCGCCGCTTTCGGGCGCGTCGAGGCGCAGGGTGCCGTCGAGCTCGGCGTGCAGCAGCTCCACCAGCGCCTCAGAAACGATGCGGCGCACCACGCGGCGCGGCGTGTAGAAGCTGCCCGAGCGGCTGCGGTCGTCGTCGGCCATGAGGGCCTCGAAGACGTGGCCCAGCATCCGCGGGTCGATGACGTGGCGGGCTTCTGTGGCGTGCTCACCTTCCCCCTCGAGCTCCAGCTCACTGGAGCGGAAGACGTAGGGGCCGAGCAGCGACTCGAAGAGCTCGACGAAGACCTCGTTAGGGAGGTCTCGGTCGGGATAGCGGCGCTCGACTTCATGGGGACAGAAGAGGCCGCCGTTGAGGTAGGGGATGGCGCCGAGCGCTTTTGCTTCGGCGGTGCGCTCGGCGCGGGGGGTGTTGAGGACCTCAAAGAACAGGGCCTTGAGGAAGTCTCTGTAAACGGAGACGCCGCGTTCGGCGGTTTCGGCGATGCGAGCTTCGATGAAGCCCGAGTCGCCGTCGAGCCAGCCGCGGTTCTGGATGAAGGCCAAGAAGAGCAGGCGGATCAAGGTGGTGAAAGCCAGCTCTCGCCTGTCTTCTCGGGCCGCCACGGGAACGCCGGTCCAGGCCCCGGCGAGGGTCTCCCAGGCGGCGCGGAAGTCCTTGACGAAGGCGCGACCGAGGGCGCGGCGACTGAGCAGATCCTCGAGCTCGAAGAGCAGCAACTCCGGGCTCGACGCGTGCTGTCCCAACGATTCGAGCCGCTCGATCTCCTGCTGATCGTGGTCGGGAAACGAGCGGCAGCAGAAGCCCGGCGCCCCAAGGCGCGAGGCCGCCACGGTGATGGAGCGGGCGTCGAGGTCACGGGCGACCAAGACCACGGGCGAGGCGGACTCCTGGCAGGCAATGGCGTGCCAGTGGTCCAGCCGTCGTTGCGTCGCGCCCTCCTCGCCGGACACGGCCCACAACGCCAGCCGTTCGCCGCGCGCCACGCAGGTGAGCTGGGATTGGTCGATGTGAACGGGGCGCGCGCGCAGCACAGGCGCCAGTCCCCAGGTGCGAGCCAGTCGCAAGAGGTCGAAAGGCTCTGAGGGGGTGTGTTTCTCGGGGTTTGGTGGCGAGCTGAAGGCGGGCGTGGACGGGACGGAAAATGGGACAGCGACCTGCGAGTTCATACTCCTCCGCGACGAGTGGGCTCGGACACAACTCGGCGATGACCGCCGAGCAGGGTCCTGAGCGAGTCAGGACGGCCCGAGGTGGGTGGGAGGAGGTGCCGCTGTTTGTGAGTCGCCCGCCGTCAGACCGCTAGAGTCTGCGCGGTTGGCCGCTGGGCGAGGTCACTCGCCCATCACAATCCGGCCGCACCTCCCGTGCTGAGAGAGCGCCCGAACCGCACAGGAGCGTCGCTCGCGGTTGGCGATTGACGCTCGGCGGTTGGGTACCTCGGCGCAGTTATCGGCAGGTTGGCTGTGATTGTTGCAGGAAATCGACGAGGTATTGGATTTGCCTGTTATTACAATTGGTTGATGGCCGCCGATGCCCACATGGTGTGTGGCGACTCATCATTGTGCAGGAGAAGCGCTGTCGAAAACCCATCAATACTCACCACAGCCCACCCACACTCACACGATGTGAGACTATGATGAGTCGGCCAACACTCCCGCCTGCGAGAGCAGTTCCAAAGTCGCGCCCCAATAAGCCACCTGCTCGCCCTCACCAGGACAATTACTGTGGCCGCAGTCCATCACGAAGAGCTCGGTGTTGGCGGCCTCGGCGAGGGTCACTCCGTGCCCGAAGGGGATGGTCCGGTCGTGCTTCCCATGGCGTTGCCGTGGAACAAGAAAACAGCTGGGTGGGAGACGGTCAGCCTTCGCAGCAAGCCTCACCGATTACTGCGGGGCTTGCCGGAGAGCTGCGAGCAGACGCCGTCCTGCATCGGTGAGTCGATACCTCTGCCGCGAGCTTCGGGGCTTGTCGGGAAGGGTCATCGCGACGAACCCGGCCTCGAGCGCCGGCTGAAGATAGCCGCTTACGAAATGCTTTCGGTCCTTCAACCCCATCGCGTTCATGAGTTCCGCCCGGAGAAATGCGCTTTCGCCCAACGCCAGAACGACCTTCATGACTTGCGGGGTGACTTGTGGGGTGACTTGTGGGGTGGCTTGTGGGGTGACTTGTGGGGTGACTTGTTCGGTCGCTTGTTCGGTGACTTGTTCGGTCGCTTGTTCGGTCGTTTGCGGGGTCGCCCAGACGAACTCGACCCGGAAGACCTTCATCGCTGGATCGTCGACGACGATGGGGCGTGCGCCCTCGAGCTCCTCCCAGCGCTCGTTCATGGTGACGACACCAAGTCCCGCTTGCTCGGAGAGCCGACACAGGCGAAACATGCGCTGGATGATGGGGTTGCGCGAGGTGCTCGCCCCGCCCCTCAGCATCTCTTGCAGCGAGACGAGCGAGTCTCCAGGGTTGTCGAAGATGACCCGGTCTTTGTACCAAAGGATCCGCGCGATCCGCAGGTCTCCGTGATCCTGATGAACCAGCAGATTGACGAGGGCCTCTCGAAGGATGGAGAAATGCGGCCCGTGCGCACGGCGCGTGAACCCATCGGCCTCGAGACTGAACGGGTTGGGCACCAGCCGATCGAAACGCTCGAGGAGCACCCGCAACGCCTGGATGAGGTTCCCGTCGCACACCTCCCGATCGCTCCAGCGCTGAACCGGCACCGGGTCGTTCGACAGGGTGTTGATGAGCTGGAAGTCGACCCGTGGCGACGCGTTCACCCCGATGACAGCCGCGCTGTTCCCACAGAGCAAGAGCGCAGCGCGGGTGAGTTTGCCGTCTCTGATGAGACCAAAACGCTCGAGCCAAGCGTCGTTTGAGAGGCCGGCCAAGTCGACGCTCGGATCCTGTACGCGAACCCTGTTGCGCAACCACGAGAGTGAGTCGTCGTGCAACGATGCCACGCGGAAGCTGCCCGCGACGCCCGCGTCGAATGTCTCGCTGTCTGCATCTCGGAGAAAGCGCGCCGTCTCCCGCGGGTTGCACTTGTAGTCGCCCGCACCGACGCGGACGTAGGTTTGCCAGCTCTTCCCCTCGCGCACCTGGATAGGGCGCTCGAAGCGACCCGCGGGCGGCACGAAGAAGGCGAGCACGACTGCCCCACCGAACGTGTGCCAATGGGCATGGACGTCGAGGGGGTGACTGAACTTTTCTGGGCTTCGGCAGGCGCCAAGGAAATCGTTCTGGAGCTGATCCGGGTCGGCGACGCCGACTACCTCGAACGCCCCATCGACCTCGCGCGCTCCAAAAACGAGCCACCCGCCTGCGGTGTTGGCCATGGCCGAAACCGTGGCGTAGGCGCTCTTCGGCACACCGCCAGCGGCCTCTTTCACCTCGAAGTCGTCCCACTCGATGCCACGAAGGCGTTCGAGTAGGGTCTCACGGTCCAGGGTCGTCATCTGTGCTCGCTACTCCTCTTCTCGAAATGTGCTGGTCTGTGAAAGCCGGTCTATGAAAGCACAACGAACGTGAAGAACCAAAGAGCCCATCCTGGCGGTCGCCGCGCGGACCCAACGCAACCAAGGCCGCTGCGCCCGTCGACGTGGCTGGGGTCCGCGCCTCGGCAGGCTTCACTCGGCCCGCGCGCCTTCCGCTCCGGCACCTCGTGGGTCTAATTACTAATCATGCTTCCCAACCCGCGGCTCCGAGTCCGACCTCGTTCGGGCTCGACTTGGGGCTTGTTCGAACGGGCGCCCCTACCGCCCCCGAAGGACTGCCGTCGAACCTGCGTCGCACAGTGGGTCGAGGGACCAGCGACAATGTCAAGTTCTTCGCGCACGACGTGGACGCATGCTGTCCGCAATCGACGAAACCGATTGCAATAAACTGTCAAATGAACTCCTCTCTTCTCACAGACAGAACGCGGATTCAGAGGGGGGTTCGTCTGACCAGGACAATGCTTCAAAAAACAGCCCGAACCTCCACTGTCGGGCGGGTTCTCCCGCGAACGATGAGCGGCTGCGTGGAGGTGTAGACGCTTTCAACAACTATGGGGGGGACCATGGATCGCAAACCACCCGCGTCTGATTCTCCGTGGGTTTGTTGCTCATCGCAGGCGTGCTTCTCGTCGGTGCGGGCTTCTTGCTCGGCTTCGTCGCATCGAACCCGTATGTCGGCGTCGCGACCAGCCTTGGGCTCGTCGCTGTTGTGGGCGGAGTTTGCTGGGAAGCTCAAGTTTACACTCTTCGATGGTCTGTGGAGAGTGTGTCGGAGGCTCGCCCGCACACTTGGGCTTTTGCCGCCGAGGCCGAGCCAGTCGAAGCCCTTTGGCTGGGCTGCGAACCTAGAGCACCACCACTAGGCGCTCAAAGCCCCAGTCTCGTCACTGGTGGGGACGACCAGCCTCTCGAAAAAGCTCTTGAGCTGTACGCCGAGCGCGTCGAGCACACGGCTGGCGCGCTCGACGATGACACCTGGTACTCGTTGCGCTTGTCGCGGGAGACCTGGGACTCGTGGACGCCCAGCCGGCCGGCCAAGTCGCGCTGTGAGACCCCGCGGGCGATGCGAAGCGCCGCCAGCATGTGCCCCTGTAGGCCTACACAAAAAAGGCTACTCAACGACCTTTTCCCCTGTAGGCCTACACAAAAAAGCCTACCCAACGACCTTTGCCCCTGTAGGCCTACACAAAAAAGCCTACCCAACGACCTTTGCCCCTGTAGGCCTACACAAAAAAGCCTACTCAACGACCTTTGCCCCTGTAGGCCTACACAGAAAAGGCTCCTCACGACCTTTTCCCTGTAGGCCACCACAAGAACGCCCCCTGGCGGCCTACCCCGTGCAGTCCTGCAGCTCTGCAGAGAGAAGAGTCGCAGCCAGAGCACCCGTTCGCGAACGTTTGCCTCACCGCCAAAATTTGTTAGACCTGTCACTCTACGTCCGCCTGAAATCCGAGCGACTCAGCACCCTCGAGAACCAAGTCAAGGTCTCCCCCGCGCTGGTCGACGAAGCGCTCACCCACAAGGGCAAGCTCGTCAACATGGTCGAGTACCAACTGGGCGATGACCCAGAGGTCGCCCTCGAACTCGCCTCCATCAAGTCCGGCACCGGATACTTCGACGTCGCTTCGGATCTCACCCGCCTGGCGCGCGCCGTCGAAACCCATAAGGCCATTCTCGAGCTCGACCTCAAACACTATCAACCCGACGACGCCCCCCGCGCGATGCGCCTCGCCAAGCTCGTCGTCGACGAGCTCGGCCAAGCCGACACTCGAGACAAGGCGTGGAACGAACGCTACGCCAAAGTGTGGGCGGTGCTCTGCCATTACTATAATGAGGTCACCGTGACCGGGCAGTACATCTTCCGCAACACGCCCAACGCGAACCGCTTCCGCAACCTGGCGGTCGCCGCGCGGACCCAACGCAAGGCCAAGGCCGTTGCGCCCGTCGACGTGGCTGAGGTCTCTGAGCAGATTTGAGGCCTCGCCGGCCCAAGCCTGCCGGGGTCCGCGCCTCGGCAGGCTTCACTCGCCCGCGCGCGTCGTTCGGGCTCGCTTTGGGGGCTTGTTCGAACGGGCGTCCCTACCGCCCCCGAAGGTCTGCCGTCGAACCTGCGTCGCGGAGTGGGTCAGGGGGACCAGCGACAATTACTCTTGCCGGTCACGGTCCGCACACCGAAGCGCTCTCTCTCCAGACGGTTCCGAACCTGGCAAGGAGATGACAATGCGACTCGAAGTCACCATTCCCGATAGCCAAAACTCCGCCGTATAGGAGCTTGCCGACCAGCTTGGGCTGAGCCGCAGCCAGCT
>Ga0210039_1003387_pt1 | contig 12361 bp, 11 predicted proteins | sample CryGeyCG2114_250_3_FD_185460 | JGI IMG/M metagenome (GOLD analysis project Ga0210039, IMG submission 185460) | Groundwater microbial communities from aquifer - Crystal Geyser CG17_big_fil_post_rev_8/21/14_2.50 (SPAdes) (version 2) | ecosystem: Environmental > Aquatic > Deep subsurface >...
ACTTTAAGCAAGCTATTGTGGGCTGTATCGCTAAAACCGATGGAGAATATAAGCAAGAACTTGCCAGCTTATTGACCCTCAAATTCCAGACATTCGAAAGTGTTACTTTATGACCGTTGTCAGTATATGCCAGTATGTGGAATGGATTGCAACCCCCGTATCCACAAACAAACTGCCGGGCGGCGGGCCGGGCCTGGCGCTGAAAACCGTCTCGCAATTTATTGGCGTTCCAGTCCATTACTATGTGCAGGTGGATTTTGGCACCTTTGTCTCGTTCATCAACCTGATTGGCGGGATTGATATCGATGTGGAGCAGCGCATGGTATTGGATCCGGCAGGATCCGGGCAGGATCATTTCGTGCTCTCCTGCTGCGGCATGCGTCACCTGACGGGGAAGCGCGCCCTGGCGTATGCGCGCTGCCGTTCCGAGTCCCAAGGTTGCAGTGACGGGGATGTCGGCCGCGCCAAACGTCAGCAGCAGGTCATCCTGGCGATTCGGGACAAGGTGTTTAATCCATCCACCTTCCCCAAACTCTTGGCGCAGGCTCCAGAACTCTATGCCGAGTTCTCGTCCGGCATCCACACGAACATGTCGCTCGAGGACGCCATGAAACTGGCTGTGCTTGCAAAAGACATCCCCATCGAAAGTATCAAGCAGGGCGTGATTGACAACAATATGGCCATATTTGCAAACACCACATTGGATGGGGTTCCTGCCAGTGTCTTGCGGCCGGTCCCGGACCTGATCCGCCTCCTGCGGGATGAGATCTTTACTGCCGATGGGCCGGTCTCCCCGCTCGCACAGGGGGACCCGGTGTCACTGATGCAGGCCGACGCCGCGCGCGTGGGGGTGGTCAATAACACCTACACGGCGGATTTGGATGTGCGCACCGGGAATTTCCTGGTTGCGCAGGGAATGCTGGTTACAGAACGCGGCGCGCCCACCGGCGACTCAGACCAGACCGTGCTGATCGTGTATTCTCCAAAACTGTATGCTTTGCGGTATTTGGTAGACACCTTTGGCATCACGAGCAGTTATCAAATCATCATGAAGCCCGACCCGGCGGCGACGGTTGATATCGAGATTCGCATCGGGGAGGATTGGGTCAGCAAACTGCCCCTTGGGTATTAGGGTGATCGTCTTGACGCTTGAGCATCTTGCCTGGAATGGGATCGGCACTCCCCGGTCAGATCAGTTTGCATTGGGGGACGCAAAAACATGGACAAGAACCACGATGTAGCGGCGGTCGTTTCAATCCATGGTGGAATCCAAAAACTCCGAGTGGTTATGCAAATCCATAACATCATGTGCAACATTCCCATGCTTGCACGCATCTATTCCTGCGCGGTGGTGGGACTCGAAGGCGTCATCGTTGAAGTCGAAGTAGACACCACCCAAGGTTTTCCCGGCATGGATCTTGTCGGCTTACCGGACGCGGCCGTGAAGGAAAGCGCGGCGCGTGTCCAGACCGCCATCCGCAACGCCGGCCTGCCCTACCCGCGCGAACGCATCGTAGTCAACCTGGCGCCCGCCTCCGTCCGCAAGGAAGGGCCGGCCTACGATCTGCCCATTGCCCTCGGCATCGTCATGATGGGGGCAGTCTGAATCCCGACATCATTAAAGACGCGCTGATTATCGGCGAACTCTCGCTGGATGGAATCGTCCGCCATGCGCGGGGTGTCCTGCCGATGGCGGCTACGGCGCGTGCCCAAGGTTTCAAACGGATCTTCGTATCCGAGCAGGACGCGGCCGAAGCTGCGTTGATCCCCGACTTGGAAGTGATCCCTGTCAGCACGCTCTCGGCTCTTTACGGACATCTGGCCGGGCTTCGCACGATTGCGCCTTTCCAACCCTCGGAGGAGGAACCCGCGCCCCTTTATGTTCCAACCGATTTTGCGGAGGTCAAGGGACAGGAACACGTCAAACGCGCCCTGGAAGTGGCCGCCGCTGGAAGCCATAATTGTCTTCTGGTCGGATCTCCCGGCGCGGGCAAGACGCTCCTGGCGCGCGCCCTGCCCGGCATCCTGCCCGAGATGAGCATTGATGAATCGCTCGAGGTCACGAGAATCTATTCCGTCGCGGACCAACTTCCGCCGGGTACGCCGCTGATCCGCCAACGCCCGTTTCGCGCCCCGCATCACACGATCAGCCACGCCGGTCTGGTGGGAGGTGGAAACATCCCGCATCCCGGCGAAATTTCGCTCGCGCATCGGGGCGTCTTGTTCCTGGACGAATTCCCTGAATTCGGTTCGCGCGTTTTGGAAGTGATGCGTCAGCCGATGGAGGACAAGGTGGTCACCATCAGCCGCGCCCAGGGCTCATTGACCTTCCATGCAAACTTCCAATTGATCGCCGCCATGAATCCGTGTCCCTGCGGCTGGTTCAATGATTCCATCAAACCCTGCACCTGCGCGCCCTCGGCGGTGACGAAGTATCAAAAACGCATATCCGGCCCCTTGCTGGATCGGATTGACATCCACATCGAAGTCCCGCGCGTGGATTACGAGAAACTCTCCAGTGAGCGGTTGGGTGAGTCTTCCTCGGCCATCCGGCAGCGGGTGGAGGCCGCGCGTCAGATCCAGCGCGAACGATTTGCTGACTTGATTCATTCTGATGGCGGTAAAGGGAATTCGATCACCTGCAATGCAGATATGCGCATCGCAGAAGTCCGCAAGTATTGCAAGTTGGATGAAACCAGCGAGTCTCTTATGCGCTCGGCCATGAGCCAGGTGAATCTGTCTGCGCGTGCCTATCATCGTTTGCTCAAACTGGCGCGCACGATCGCGGATCTGGCGGGGAGCGACGCGATCCAGCCTGTGCATCTGGCGGAGGCATTGCAGTATAGGCCGAAGTTGATGATGGGGTAATCGGCAAGTTCGAGCATCCAGCGAAACTTACACCGTACGCGAGCTTACCAGCGACCCTGATACGCGTGCCGTATCGCGCAGTCAAATACCGTCTAATTGAGGCGGCGTCTGTTGCCCATCCGCACCACACAGCAAACACTGGGACTGCATGCTTTGTGCGCCGTAGACCATGTACGCGATCATGTCCAACGGGTTGAATCAACCCCTTTCGGGATGCTTTTTCGAGATTGAGAAATGGCTCTTCAGATTTGATTTATAATGCAATCGTATAAGCGGCAACATGAAACTTCTGGATACAATCTTGCGCTCTAAATTTTTCAAAACCAGCCTGCGGGTGAAGGTGCTGATCGGATTCGCGGCGCCGATGATCCTGGCTCTTGCCATCTTCTCTTACGTGCATTACATTCGTGAGCAGAAGGAATTGGAGGAACAGATCCAGACGGGGACGGTTCGGCTTGGGGACATGGCCTTGTTGGGCATGAAAAATGCCATGCTGAAGAACGATCAGGAGGTTGTGGCGCGTATCGTTCGGACTTATGACACCAATCCATCCATCAATCAAATTCGAATAGTTGATCTGGAATTTAAAATTGTGGCGAGCGGCAATTCCGAGGAAGTGGGGGAAACCTTATCAACCGAACAGACAGGGTGTGAGGAATGCCATCGATATTCTCCCTCAGAACGCCCGCAAGTAATCCAATTAAAGTTGGGTGAAAAGGAAGATGTGTTGCGAGTTGTTACGCCAATCCCCAACGAACCGCAATGCCAGGCATGTCATCCCGCAGAGAACAACCATTTGGGTGCGTTGATCATAGATGCCCCCATGCAGGTGGTCTTTGAACATATTCGTGAAGACCAAATCTATAATATAGCCATATCATTACTCTCCATTCTGTTTGTGACTGCCATCTTATATATGTTGATCCAGTGGCTGGTGATAAAGCGGGTGGGGGTCCTCTATGAATATTTGACTGCGTTCGCGGCAGGCAATTTTAAAATCCGCATCCCTAAAATTTGGCGAACCGAGGATGAGATTACCCGGTTGGCAGACCACTTCAACGCGATTGTGGACACACTGGAAAGCCATGAGAAAGAACAGCGTGAGATTGCCCTCATCCGCCAGGAGGCGGTTGAGGAGGAGCGCGAACGCATCGCCCGCGACCTGCACGATGGACTTGCCCAACTGCTGGCTTACCTGAACACCAAGATCTCGGCCACGCGCCTGTTGTTGAAACAGCGCCGCCCTAAAGTGGCTGACGAACAATTGGCGCAGATGGAGGATGCGGTTCAGAAGGAAACCACCGAAGTGCGGGCGGCCATCATTGGCTTGAAATTGATCGGAAAGGAAGACGCGAGCCTGTATGAAAACCTGGTGGATTACGTCACCATGTGCAATCGGTTGGATGACTTGCGTATCCATTTCGAGCATAGCCCGGATGTGGAGGAAGTGCGTTGTTCTCCGGAAGCCGAGATCCACCTGTTGCGGATTACCCAGGAGGCAATCCATAACATCCGCAAACATGCCTCCGCTTCACTGGCGCATATTGGCCTTCATAAGGAGGCTGGCTTCCTGGTGTTGACAATCGAAGATGATGGCATTGGTTTCGATACCTGGCAATCCAGCATGTGGCGCCAACCCCATTTTGGCTTGCGTACCATGGGAGAGCGCGCCGAGTTGATCGGCGCAACCTTCAAAGTCGAATCCGCACCCGACCAGGGGACGCGCGTTTCTGTGCGTTTAAAACTCAAGGAGTTATGATATGCGCGTATTGGTCGCTGACGATCACTCCCTTTTTCGCGACGGATTGGTCAGCCTGCTCGAAGCGGCTGGTTATACCGTTGTTGGACAGGCGGGCAACGGACAGGAAGCCGTGGAATTGGCGAGGAGTCTCCACCCGGAGCTGGTTCTGCTCGACCTCCACATGCCGGTCATGAACGGATTGGAGGCATTAAGCCAGATCAAGGATGAAATGCCGGAGATCCAGACGGTGATGCTTACGGTTTCAGATGAAGAGTCCAACCTGATTGACGCGGTCAAAGCCGGGGCGGGGGGCTACCTGCTCAAACATCTTAATTCGCAGGCTTTTCTCAAAGCCCTGGAAGGACTGCAACGCGGCGAGGCCGCCATTGCCCGCGTGGCAACAACGAAAGTCATGAAAAGTCTGGCTGAACTCTCCCGCCAGAAATCCAACCAAACTTCAGACGAAGCGCTCTCTGATCGCGAGATTAGCATTCTACATTTGATGGCAGAAGGCCTTTCCAATCAGGAGATTTCCAGGCGGATATTCCTAAGCGAGAATACGGTCAAATATCATCTTAAGAACATCTTTCAAAAGCTTCATGCGCACAACCGTACCGAGGCGGTAACCTTTGCCATGCGGAGCGGCCTGCTTGAAGAAAAAGAGGCGCCCAATTAAGTTCCCGGATTATTTCAAAGCGGTTGTCTGACAAGGACAGCCGCTTTTTTTGTTTTACCCGATTAGGTTGTTTGCCAACTACCCATTAGGGTTGATTTCGGGTGTTAGACACTACCCTCATGCACTGTGGCATTTACCCATATTAGTGTTGGATTAATCAGGGAGAAACAATATACTTGTGCAAATATTCACCAACAGGCAGAAAGCGAGCTTTTATGGAGTCAAAGATCGCCATACTTACCGCACATTCCCTGCTCGCCGATGGGCTAATTTCGCGTTTGCAGGATTACCCGGATGTGGCGGAATTGAAAATTTTCGACGGGCAAGAACCAGACGTCTTGGGTCAACTGGTTGTATTCAAGCCGCTGGTTCTTATTTTGGAAGAGGCTGAGTCACCGTCCAGCAATACCGCCTCGTTGAAACAAATCCTTGCCATCCTGCCCAACCTGCTGGTCATCTATTTGCATTTGGGACGTTCTGAAGTTCAGGTGATCCAAAGTGAACAATGTTCCGCGAATGGAGTCAAAGAGTTATTGGAAATCATCCGCCTCTCAAGCGGACACCCTGCCTGGGCAATGGTGAACCATGTTTTCGGGTAATTCGAGGAGCAGTATGGTGAATCGACGCCGCACATTTCGGTTAATTTTGGGACTGTTGGGAATGACGCTTGCCCTCCTGTGGATGGGACGAACCGTCTCGACCGTTGGAGCGGACGCGCCGGCCCAGGCGACCTCCACGCCGGTTGCCACCGCGACCCCCACCGGGGTCCAGCCCGGGGCGGGAACGGCGGAGCCAGTCACCCCTCCGGTGCCGGTGGATGTGGATCCTCACAGCAACTGTTTGATGTGCCATTCCAACCCGGATTTCATTGGTGTGTTTGATAACCGCCAGGAAATCTCGTTATTTGTTTCCAGGGATCATTACGCCAGTTCCGTGCATGGACAAAAAGGATTGCAATGCATAGCCTGTCATCCCAATATTACCGGATATCCTCACAGCGATGCCGAACAGGTCAATTGCCTGGATTGTCATGATGAACTGGGCGGGAACATGGAAACGAAGTTCGTCGCCATGCGCGTGCGCATGCCCTACGCCGACCAGCGCGCCATGAGCCTGCCGATCAATGAATTTTGTCTCCCCTGCCACGAAAAAGAATTTGATTCCACCATAGACAGCGCCCACGTCAAAGTTTTGAACAGCGGCAATACACAGGCTCCTGTTTGTATGGACTGCCACGGCAGTCACGAAATGACCCCGCCGGATGAGCCGCGTTCCAAAATATCACAGACTTGCGCGACCTGCCATGAAGCCGTTTATTCCTCCTACCAAGGCAGTATCCATGGCGCCGCGTTGGAACATGACGCAAACCCGGATGTGCCCAGTTGCATTGACTGTCACGGAGTCCACAGTGTGCGCGGGCCGCGCGACCCGTCCTTCCGCGGAGACAGCATTGTCATCTGCGGCAAATGTCATGGCAACAAAGAACTCATGGAAAAATATGGAATTTCGACGGCTGTTTTCAACAGCTATCTCGACGATTTCCACGGGCGTACGGTTAATCTCTTTCGCGAAAAAGGCGGACTATCCAGCAACAAGGCCGTCTGCTTCGATTGCCATGGCGTTCACAACATCCGGCCTGCAGACGATCCTCTTTCCTCGGTCTATCCAGACAACCTGCAAAAGACCTGCCAGCAGTGCCACGAAGAAGCCTCCATACGTTTCCCCCAGGCATGGCTCAGCCACTACACCCCCTCCTGGGAAAGCACACCGGCGCTCTTCGGCGTGGATATCGCCTACAAATTCCTAATTCCCGGAACCCTGGGCGGCTTCGCTCTCTACATTGGTCTGGATGTCCGCAAACGATGGTCTGAAAAACAACATCAACGCGCCCGCATCAAAGCGATCGCGGAGGAGGAACTGGATGAATATGACTTCGAAGAAAATGACGAGCAATAAACCGCAAGCCGCTCATCAGGCCGAAGAAAACGCCGAAATCGAGAAGATCCGGGCGAAAGTGCGCGCGCGTCGCCTGCAAACGGCGCGTGAGCTGGCGAAGCGATTGCAAATCCTGCCGGGCGGAACACGCGCGTTCATTCGCTTCAACGCGCGCGAACGTTTTGAACATCAACTCCTGATCGGTTCCTTCACGGCGCTTGGATTTACCGGATTACTCCAAACCTTCAGCAAGATGGGCTTCGTGAGTTGGATCATCAACGTACTGCTCGGCGGAATTGAAACTCTTCGCACCATCCATCATCTTGCCGCCATCGTTTTTGCGGTCCAGGCGATCTACCATTTCTCTGGGATCGTTTACTTATGGTTCGTCAAGCGGGAACCAGGCAGTATGTGGCCCAAGTGGGACGATTTCAAAGGCCTGTTGGGTATGTTCAAATTCAACCTGAATATGGCCAAAGAACGCCCGGCCTTCGACCGGTTTTCGATTGAAGAAAAAGTTGAATACTGGGCGCTCCTGTGGGGAACTGTCATCATGGGCATCACCGGCGTTTTTCAATGGTTTCCCATGCTGATCACATCCCTGTTGCCTGGGGTTGCCATTCCCATCGCCCGCACCATCCACGCCTGGGAAGCCATCCTGGCGGTTCTTTCCATCCTCACCTGGCACATGTATCACACCCTCGTCAAAGAGAATAATCAAAGCATCTTCACCGGCATGATGACGGAAGAGGAAATGCAGGAAAACCATGCTTTGGAATATCACCGAATCGTCGCCGCCGCCGAATTTGTCAGGAAAGCCAGCCTCAAACATCAAAACGAAACCCGGGAAACAATAGAGGTATCTCATGAAATGGTTGAACTTGGGACGACGGACTAACACAAGTCAAACTGACGCGCCAGCCGCTCCGCGCCGCACCCGCGGCTTGATCCGCTGGCCGAAAATTTTCATTGACCTGAGCGAACCGCGCCAGAGGGTAAAAGTAGTTATCTTGTTGGGGATTCTTGCCGTACTGTCACTGGGGCTTCTGGCTGGCGGCATAAAGGGCTACGAATATACCGAAAGCTCGGGGTTTTGCGGCACGGTCTGCCACTCGATGGATCCGCAGTGGGTTCGTTACGAGCGCTCGCCGCACAGCAATGTGCGTTGCGCCGATTGCCACATCGGACCGGGCGCCAGTTTTTTTGTCAAGTCAAAGATCGACGGCCTGCGCCAGGTAGTGGCCGAAACCATGGATACCTATCACCGACCCATCCAAAGCCCGGTCAAGAACCTGCGTCCGGCGCGCGAAACCTGCGAAACCTGCCACTCGCCAACCACCTTTACGGATAGCCTCGTCAAAACGATTTCCCACTACGACAATGACCGGTCGAACACGCCTGTGCAAAGCACGCTCATTCTAAAAATGGGCGGCTGGCAGGAGAGCGCTGGCATTGGACAGGGCATCCACTGGCACATCAACAGTGAAGTGTATTACATCGCCGCAGACGAACAGCGCCAGGTCATAATGTGGGTGGGCGTCAAACAACCCGACGGTACGCTCAAGGAATACTATTCGCGCGATATGGCGGTCATTGCCGGATCCTCTTTTGTGGAAAAGGCAAGAGAAGAAGGCGCCTTGCGCCGCATGGACTGCATTGACTGCCACAACCGCACTGCTCATTACATTCCTTATCCGGAGCAGGCGGTGGACCAGGCTATCGAGGATGGACTCATCTCGCCTAATCTTCCATTCATTCGCCTTAAAGCCGTTGATCTGCTCAACAAGGATTATGCCACCCAGGCAGAGGCATTCTCACAGATAGAAAAACTGACCGATGTTTACCAGACCGGCACGAGTTCCACTACGGCAATGGCCGCGCCCTCCAGTCAGGACAGCCAGGTCACTGCCGCCATCGAGGAAATCAAACGCATCTACACGGAGACCAACTTCCCGGACATGAAACTGATCTGGAAAACGAATCCGAACAACGAAAGACACACACCCTTCCTGGGTTGCTTCCGCTGTCATGACGGCAAGCATTTTTCGATCGGCGCGGATGGGAGCGAAGAGGTCATCAGCGCCAAGTGCAACCTGTGTCACACCGTTCCCATCGTCGGCCGCGGCAACGATCTTTTAGTGGAAGCGCCCGTCATCGTCGGGACTGTGCCGACCTCCCACTCCGATTTCCGCTGGACGATTGAACATCGCAATGTCACCGATGCAGACAAGCAAAGTTGCCTGAATTGTCATGGCGGGGCTTTTTGCAACAACGGAGCCTGCCATAACCTGTCACACCCCGAAGACATGTTGTTTACACACCCGGAAGAGTACAAAAAACAAGGTGGACAGGTTTGTTACACCTGCCATCAAAACATCATGTGCACGCGCTGTCATCCTGCCGGTATATTCCAAAATCAATAAAGGTATCCCATGAAATTCGAAAAGATCAAAACCAAAATAGAAGGTTATTTTTCTGAGACGAACCAGGTAAAACGCATCGTAATTTATGCAGCCATTGCGCTGGGACTGACGATCGCCAGTTTCGGCGGTTACTACTACTGGGATCGTTATGTGAAATTAGGGGACCAATCCCCCATCTCCCGTTCGATCACTGAATTGGAAGAACTGGTACGTCAGCATCCAGATGACACCGAACTGCGCATGGCGCTGGCTGAGAGTTACCTGGTGGACCGGAATTATTCGAAGGCCATGGCACAAGCCTCTGAGGTTCTGGTCTCCTATCCCGATAACGATCGGGCGATGTTCGTGGTCGGCATTGCCTCCGCCTCGGAGAAAAAATGGGAACAGGCGGTTCCGCCGCTGGAAAAATTCGTTGAGATCCGCTCCAAAGCGCCCACGGCCAACATGGATACTTCCCTGGAGACCGCCCTGTATTTTCTGGGAAGCAGTTACATTAACTTGAATCGCCACCAGGACGCCATACCGGTACTCTCGCATGCGGTCAAGATCAATGCCACCGATGCCGATGCCTTTTACATCCTTGGCCGGGCTTATGCTCAAAACGGACAGCATGAGGAGGCGGTACGAAGTTATGGGGAGGCGGCGCGCTTCGTCCCCGATTTTGTGGAAGCGTATCAGGGCATGGCGGAAAGTTATGCCGCCCTCGGCAAAGCGGATTACGCCTCGTACGCGCTTGGAATGGTGTCGTTTTCAATGAAAGACTATGAGGCCGCCCGCATCGAGTTGGAAAAAGCCACCCTGAGCCTGACCGATTTCGCCCCGGCCTTCATCGGGCTTGGCCTGACCTACGAAGAACTCGGAGATCTGAAATCCGCCGAGGCCAGCCTGATAATAGCCTTGCAGATCGAACCCGACAACTTTACCGCCTCGCAGGCGCTCGGCCGCGTGCAGGCCGCTATTGGAAATTAGGTGACTTTCATGCCTCGCAAAGTATCTGAAAAGACCGAAACTCCGCAAACTCCGGTAGAGACGGAAGTTGAACCCGTGCAGGCTCCACCCACGCCGGTGGATGGGCAACCCCCTATCCTCGAGGCCGACAAGGTGGATATGGAACAGGAAATTAAAGAAGAGGAGAACCGCCGCAAGCGTTTGCTTCTTTTATTGCTCCTGCTCCTGCTTTTATTGTGTTGTGTTTGTGGATTGTTCTTCAGCTATATGATGAAGCCCAAGCCGTTGCCTGAGATGGTGCCGGTCGTCAATGTCAATTACCCGCCGCATTATGTATTCTCGATTTATGGCATGGACCAACCCGTAGGCGTAGCCCTCTCGCCGGACGGAAAGCGCGTCTACGTGGCTGAAACCGGCGGGGACCGCCTGGTCAAGGTATTTGATCGGGATGGAAATCCCCTCTTTTCTTTCGCGCCTCCCAACACGTCCAGCCCGGAACGATCTCCCGTTTACATCGCGGTCGATCAAAGCGGCCGGGTATTTGTCACCGACCGCCTGCAAAACAGCATCTATGTGTACGACGCGGACGGAAAATATCTCGACACCATCCTGTCCACCGACCTGAGCCTGATGGAGTACGTTTCCTCGCAATTGGGCGGGATACCGGCTGGCACAACCTTCCATTACAGCGTGTTTGAAAACAAGGTGCATTATACCGTTCCAGGACAGGAACCCAAGACCCTGCCCCCGCCGGAAGTCCCCCAATGGGACCCGCTGGGAATCCGTTTTGACAACGGCGGAAACTTGTTCCTGACCGATGTATCCGGCCAGGATCACAAAGTACACCGCTTCATGGCGCCCGGCCTGGAAATCTGGCCGACACTCTACTTTAAACCCGAAGTGTTTTCCTTCGGCAAGACCGGCCAAAATCCCGGGGAATTCCTCTACCCCAATATCGCTTTGGTGGACAGCCAGAACCGTCTCTACGTCGCGGACGGTAACAATGGCCGCATTTCCACCTGGGACCTGGAGGGAAAATTCCTGTTCGAATTCGGCGAGGGGACGGGGGATGGCGCGCTCAGCCTGCCACGCGGCGCTTTCATGGATGAGCGCGACCGTTTACATGTTGTGGATGCCGTAGGCCAGAACATCAAGGTCTACGATGTCTCAGGTCCGGAACCAGTTTTCCTGTTCACCTTTGGCGACTGGGGATTGGATGATGGGCTATTCAATTACCCCAATGACATTGTGCTCGACCAGAACGGACGTTTGTACATCGCAGACCGCGAAAACAACCGCGTCCAGGTCTGGTCCTACTAGGGCACGGAAGGAGGCAAATATCGAGTTACATGAAATTGAACGTACACGAACCCAACACCAACTAGGAGAATGAAGCATGAAAAAGTTTTTGTTTGTTTTTGCGCTGGCAGTCATCCTGACGCTGGCGCTGGTCGGGACTGCCTCCGCTAACGGCGGCCCGCACGGCGGCTACACTGCCACCACCGACGCCTGCGCGGGTTGTCATCGCGCGCACACGGCTGTTGGTCCCAACCTCTTGATCCAGACCAGCACCTACGCGTTGTGCATGTCCTGCCATGGTACTGCTGGAACCGGCGCCGACACGAACGTTGCAGACGGTTTCTTCCTGTCCACCCGCAGTACCAGCATGCACGGCACGGCCAACACTACCGACAACGCCCCCCTGCTGGCAGGCGGCTTTACGAACTACAAACTCGCGGCCGTCACCTCCAGCCACGATATCAGCACCGG